>ERZ802822.1646-NODE-1646-length-13255-cov-9.604796_pt1 | contig 13255 bp, 17 predicted proteins | sample MGYA00345649_ERZ802822 | MGnify/ENA primary metagenome ERZ802822 (study PRJEB30503, sample SAMEA104212359) | marine metagenome | biome: Westerlies Biome; feature: [SRF] surface water layer (ENVO:00010504) within the epipelagic zone...; material: water...
TATGAAATTTTAAGTGTTTCTAAACCAATTAAAGAAGCAATTTTAAGAAAAGCAACAACGCCTGAACTTAAAGAAATTGCAATGAAAGAAGGATTTAGAACTATGCAAGATATGGGTCGAGAATTAATTTTAACTGGCGATTTAAATTTTAGAGAATTTGACCGGGTATTAAGTTCGGAGTAAATCAAAAATGTCAGCAGAAACATTTTCATACAAAGGCATATCAGCAGGAAAATATATTGAAGGTGAGATAGAAGCTCTCAATCAAGAGGAAGCTTCATTTAAACTTAAAGAGCAAAAAGTAATCATTACTAATCTTACAAAAGTTAAAAAGAAAAAAGCAGAAAAAGAAAAGAAAAAAGGAGGCGGTTTTTCTTTTGGTAAAAAAGCAGTCAAACCAGAAGATGTAATGATTTTTTCAAAACAATTTGCAACCATGGTTAAGGCTGGACTTCCTATCTTAAATGTACTTACGATGTTAAGAGATCAAATAGAGCACCCGACAATGAAAGAAATAATTGAAGATGTAAGAAAAAACCTTGAGGGAGGGATTACTTTATCTAAGTGTTTTGAGAGATATCCAAAGATTTTTGATAGTGTTTATATCAATTTAATTAAAGCTGGTGAAGCCAGTGGTAAACTAGATACGTTCTTATTAAAATTAGTAGAGTCACTTGAAAAAAGAGAAAAAGTTAAAAAGAAGATTAAAGGTGCACTCACTTATCCTGTTGTGATGTTTTCGGTTGCAATAACAGTGATGGTTTTCATGTTAATCAAAGTTGTTCCAGTTTTTGCAAAAATGTATGAAGGAATGGGTGTAGCTCTTCCTACACCAACCGCAGTTATTATGACTGCTAGTAATTTTATGCGAGGTAGTGGCGGTCTTACACTTGGTATTGTATGTCTTATTACTTATATCATCTTTAAATACACAACTACTAAAATACCAGCTGTTAGATATAAATGGCATCAACAAGTTTTAAAAATGCCAGTATTTGGTGATATGATTTTAAAATCATTGATTGCAAGAGTTTCTCTTATTATGGGAAATCTAAGTGCTGCAGGTGTAAATTTATTAGAGAGTATTGAGATTGCAAAATCAGTAAGTAACAATGATGTAGTTACACAAGCATTAGAAAATGTAAAAAAAGGAGTATTCTCAGGTGACACTTTAACAAAATTATTTTTAAAAGAACCAGTTTTTCCTGCAACATTTAGTCAATTAATTTCTGTTGGTGAACAAACTGGAAATTTAGATGAAATGTTTAATTCAGTATCAGCTTACTATGAAGAGGAATTCGATACTGCTGTTGATAATATGTCGAGCTTGATTGAGCCAATTATGATTGTTTTTATGGGAACTATGATCGGTGGATTGATGATTGCGATGTATTCACCAATCTTTAATGTTGGTTCTATTATTGGAAGTTAAAATCTTTTGGTTAAGATTAAGTGATTAACCCAGTCTTCTTTATTAGTTTTAAAAACAACTTCATCCATTATCTGACCAATAAAGAAAGTACCTAATCCACCAGCTTTAATATCTGTTAGTTTTCTCGGCTTAATATTTTCTGGAATAACAGGTTTACCCTTATCAAATAATTCCATTGTTAAAACTTTATCTTGGTATTCAATTTCAACTCTCATGGTATCCCCACTTGGTTGACCACTATAAGCATGTTTGACGATATTTTGAGCAGCTTCAGCTAATGCTAAAACTAATTCTTCTCTATTATCTTCAAATTCTGGAACTTGATCAAATAATCCTCTTGCAAAATTTCTTACTTCTTTAAGTTGTGCCGAGTCTACTGGAAACTCTTTTTGATCTTTAATATTCATCAATCTAAATTTAAGATCTGCTCTAGTTTTGCCATCATAATTACTTTAAGAACAGATTTACTGATTTCTTTTAGAGTTACTTTAGTTCCAAGCTCCATTGCTTTTTGATGACTTTCGATTAGCACTGAAATACCCGATGAGTCCATATACTCAACATCTTTAAGATTAATATGAACTTCCTTACCAGCTTCTATTAATGGCAAAATGACATCCTTTGCTTTGTCTGTCACGTCCATATCGATCTCACCATTAAGAAATACGGTTGAAATATTATTTACTTCTGTAACTTGATAAGTCATTTTTTTTGCTCTTTTTACGTTAATTTTTTATTAAACGCTAGTATTAACACCCATTTTGGACTATTAAGATGTTGCTAATGCGAAGATTTATCATAATTTCTTGGCTTTACAAAAACTATTAAGGTTTATAAAGTTTACTTATAAAATATAGGAATTAATTATGAAAAAAAATAATAAAGGTTTTACTCTTATCGAGCTACTAGTTGTTGTAGCAATTATCGGAATTCTAGCTGCTGTGGGTGTAGTTGCTTACTCAGGTTATACAGCAGGTGCAAAAAAATCAGCGGTTAAATCTAACCAAGCTGCAGTTGTTAAATATGTAGCCGCAGAACTTAAAAAATGTGAAATTGGTGAGACTACAGTGATGGGAACTAGTTTAAAATGTAATGAGAGAAAAACGGCAGGAAAAGTTCATACTGGAACTAATTCTGCGCTAGGGACTGAATTTAAAAATCCTTATTCAACATCTAATTCAGCAATTGTAACCACAACTCTCTCTGCTTGTAATACTACAACAGAAGGTCAGACAAGTGTTAATGATGATGGAACAACAGTTACAATAAAAAGTTGTCCAGCTGATGGCGAGTCATTAATGAGTAACACAGTTACTATTGAATAATTAAAAATAAATTTTATGACAACCAAAAGTTCCGGGTTTACCCTAATTGAACTTTTGGTTGTTGTAGCAATTCTAGGTATCATCGCTGCTATTGGCATAACAAGTTATAGTGGCTACGTTTCTTCTACTAAAAAAAAATCAACTGAAAATATCATGAGGCAAATATCTCTTGGTCAAACAGAGTATTATTCTGAAAATTCAATTTATTACACAGGCACAGGATCATCTTGCACGCCCTCAATTGCAACATCTGAAGCTATTGAAAATGAATTACTTGGTGGAGCAAAATCTATTATTGATCCAAATGTAAGCCCTAAAAAAGCAACAGCAGGTTATTTAATATGTGTTGCAGATCATGCTTCAAATTATAAGATTTATGCGGTCGAGGAAGATAATTCTAATGGGTGCAATATTACTTTAACAGCTGATGGTTCTTTACGAAGAGATCCAGCAAAGTGTTAAGGGCATGAATTTAGAAAACATAAAAGAATTTTTTTTAAAATTAACAAAACAAGACTTTTCACAAAAACAAAAAATTTTTATAACAGCTAGTTTAGGCTGGATAATTTTTGTTGGTTATTTAACTTGGTGGAATGGTTTAAAAGCACCAACTTTAGATAAAAGTTTTAGATGGGATGAATGGTTTTGGTTTGGAATTGTACCCGCTCTATCTCCATATATATTTTTCTATATTTGGAAAAAAAAAGACACTGAAGAATAGAAAAATCAATTAGCAATTGAATTTTAACTCAAATTGATCAGCTTTATTATAGATTAAAGTTATTATTAGAGTTAGATTTATTTAATTAAAAATGAAAGCAAATATGAAAAAAATATTTATTACTTTATTATTGATATTATTTTCTACAAATGTTTTTGCAGCTCAATCACAAATAGCACAAGTAAATGGCATGATGTGTATTAAGTGTCAAAAAATGGTAACTAAAGCACTTCAGGCAGCAAGTCCTAACGCTGATGTCAAGGTTTCATGGCCAGAAGGTGTAGCTGTTTCTTCTTTTGCTGATAAATCAAATCTAACAGACGAAGATTACAAAAATGCTATTCTTGGAACTGGTTTTGAAGTTATCAAAGTTGTAAGTGTTGATAAAATCATTTCAGATGCTGAAGAAGCTAGAAAATTAGTAGACTAATAAAATTTAATTATGACTGCGGCTGAAACCCAGATACTGCTTAATAAGCTGCAGTCAAGTATTAAGCAATTAGAGCTTACCAACAAAGGAGCTTTAACTGCATTAGAATTCCGTTTAGATGCAATCCTTCAAGCAAATTTAGATACCTTTTGGCTATTAATTTGTGCGATCCTTGTTTTCTTAATGCAAGCAGGGTTTATGTGTTTGGAAACCGGATTATCTCGAAATAAAAATAGTATTAACGTTGCTCTTAAAAATGTAACTGACTTTGGTATTGCAGTTGTAATCTTTTGGGCATTCGGTTTTGCGCTAATGTATGGAACTAGTGTTTCAGGGTTGTTTGGTAATAGATTTTTCTTTTTTACAACAAAAGTTGCTGGCTATCAGACCTATTTTGTTTTCCAAGCAATGTTTGTTGCAACAGCTGCAACAATTATATCAGGTGCAGTAGCTGAGAGATTAAGGTTTTTTTCTTACGTTATTATTACATTCTTTGCTTCAGGATTTTTTTATCCAATTGTTGGCCACTGGTCTTGGGCATTTAACTTTGAAAATCCAACAGAGAAATTTGGTTGGCTTGGTAAATTAGGTTATCTAGATTTTGCAGGAGCTTCAGTTGTTCATTCAGTTGGAGGCTGGATAGCACTTGCAGTTTTGTTAGTTGTAGGTAATCGAACAGGAAGATTTAGAAAAGATAGCTTAAGTAAGACCTTTCAGGGTAGCAACACTCCAATTGCTGCACTTGGTGCTTTAATTTTATGGTTTGGCTGGTTTGGATTTAATGGAGGCGCTAATGGAGCAATGGATTTAAAAATTCCATTAATTTTAATTAATACTTTTTTATCAGCTTCTTTTGGTCTTATTTTTTCAAGCATAATGGGAATAATTGTTTTAAAAAAACCTGAACCGTTATTCATGATAACAGGTCCTCTTGCAGGATTGGTTTCTATTACGGCATCATGCGCTTATGTAGATCCATCTGATGCAATTGTAATTGGAAGTATTGGTGGAATCATTTCAGGTTCAACAATTGTATTGTTAGAAAAAATTAAAATTGATGATGTAGTGAGTGCAATTCCTGTCCACTTAGCTTCTGGAATTTGGGGAACTATTGCCGTCGCTATATTTGGAAATTTTGAAATGATGGGAGTTGAAAAAACAAGATTAGAACAATTATTAATTCAATTAATTGGAATTGCTTCAATTGGAAGCTTTTGTTTTTTTGGGTCTTATATAATTTTTAAAACTATCAATTCTTTTTTTCCATTAAGAGTTGGAAAAATTCAAGAAGAGTTGGGTCTTAATATTTCAGAACATAATGCATCAACCGATACACATGAATTGTTAGAAGTTTTGACAAAACAAGCTAAATCAGATGACTATTCTAATAGAGCTCCACAAGATCCTTTCACGGATAGTGGTATTATTGGAACTCAATATAATGTTTTAATGGACAGACTAGAGCAAACTGAAAAACAAAAAAATATTTGGAAAAATAGAGTTTCTCAAGAGATCAAGCTCGCAATGGATGTTCAAAAACGTTTAATGCCAAAAAGAGATATGGATCACTATCCTATATTTGGTCTTAATATTCCAGCAAGAGAAATTTCAGGAGATTTTTATGATTTTTTTCTTCATGATGATGAAGTTTATTTCACGTTATCAGATGTATCAGGTAAAGGTGTTAATGCAGGGATGGTCATGGCAAAAGCTATCACATTATTTAAAATTTTTGCGAGACAAAAATTTAGACCTAATGAAATTTTATTTGAAATGAATAATGATTTAAACGAAACAAATCCGAGAGGTACATTTATAACTTCAATTGTTGGAAGATATAATTTAAAATCAGATTTAGTAGAAATTGCAAATGCTGGACATCAACCAGCATTGTTAAGAAACGATAAAGAGTTTAAGGAATTTCCATCTAGTTCAGTTCCATTAGCAGTTACAAGACATAAAGATGAAAGTGTATATAAATTAGAAAGCTTCAAACTCAATGGAGGTAGAATTTATTGTTTCACTGATGGTTTTTCTGAGTGCATGAATGAAAAAAAAGAAGAAATAGGCATTAACGGTGTTAAAGAATTAATTATTAAACACCAAAATTCTTCATTAAAAAAAGAATTAGAAGATGCAACTGAGGAAATTAGACTTAGAAGTTTGAAAAAGGAAATATCTGAAAAAGGTATTAAAGAAAATAACGATATTCTTGATGATGACTTAACAATAATTGGTATTGGTAAATAAAATCAAAATGGACACATTTAATTTTTAAATAAGTCATTTTAAACTTTAATAATAATTAAATTTAGATAGTAATCACTATTAATGAAAAATGTTTTTTTTATTTTATTTAGTCTAATATTTCTAACAGGATGTGCTCAAAATTTTGCAATATTAGGCCCAGCAATTTCAGTAGTTAAAACTGGTGGAATTCAACAAGCACTAGTTGGTGAAACAATAAATCATGGAGTAAAGAATAAGACAGGCAAAAATATAAGTGAACATGCAACGAGCTTATTTCAAAGTCAAGTTGAAATTGTTGAAATTCAAGAGTGTGATAATACCTACAGTAACAATTTACAAAAAATATTTTTTAACAAATCAGAAGATCCAGATTGTAAAGAAATTCAATAAATAATAATTCCTTTTATTAAATATTATTATTAGTTTTATTTAAGATAGACTTTAGTTTTAATCTCTGGGAAGATTATATTTGATAAAACATAAATTGATAAAATGAATAAAAACACAAAAGCATATACAATGCTAATTCTTGCAACATTATTTTGGGCAGGAAATTTTACTATTGGTAAATTTGCGTACACAGAGAATGTACCTCCATATTCATTAGCTTTTTTTAGATGGATTTTAGTTTGGATAATATTGTTACCTTTTACCTTCAAAGAAATTCCAAAAATAAAAACAGAAGTTAAAAATAATTTATCATTATTTTTTATTTTAGGTTTTACCAGTGTTGGTATATTTTCAGCGTTCACTTATAATGCCCTTAATTATACGCAGGTAATAAATGCTTCACTTTTTAATACCGCTATACCTGTATCAATAATTTTAGTCTGTTTTCTACTTAAGATTGAAAAAACAAATATTTTTCAAATATCTGGTTTAATTGTTTCAGTTCTAGGAATTCTGGCAATTATTACACGTCTAGATTTAAATATTTTATTAACTTTAAATTTTAATAAAGGAGATATTTATATGATAATTGCAATAATATCATGGGGTATTTATTCAGCATTTTTGAAAAAAAAAACATTTGATATATCTTTACTTTCTCTTGTTCATGTTGTTTGTACATTTGGGTTAATTATTCTTTTACCAGCTTTTTTATTTGAGTTAGCTCAAGGGAAAACAACTGAGCTTAATAGTAATCTTATTTTCATTTTGCTCTATATTGCAATTTTTCCAAGCATTGGATCTTATTATTGCTGGGCTGGAGCAGTCTCAATCATTGGTGCCAATAGAGCTGGAATTTTTTTATCATTAATTCCATTATTTAGTACAATTTTTGCAATGATTTTTTTTAATGAAAAATTTTTATTTTTTCATTTCATTGGTTCAGTTTTAATTATATTAGGTTTATTTTTATCAAACAAAAAAGTTATAAATGCTTAAAGTTGCAATTTTAGACGATTATCAAAATGTTTCACAAGAGTTTGTGGATCTTAAAAAATTATCTGGAAAATATGAATTTAAGATTTTTAGTGAGCCTTTTGTAGATGAAGCAGAAGCTATTGAGCAATTAGCTGATTTTGAAGCTTTATTAATTATGCGTGAGCGAACGCCAATTACTAAAAATTTAATAGATAACTTAAATGATTTAAAATTTATTATTACAAGTGGCTTAAGAAATAAAGCAATCGATTTGGACGCTGCAGAAAAAAGAAAAATTATTGTTTGTGGTACTGAGATGAATACAAATCCAACACCAGAACTTACCTGGGCTCTTATTTTAGGTTTGGCTAGAAATTTTAAAGAAGAGTTTGATAATATGTACCAAGGTTATTGGCAAACAACTATAGGGTTTGAGTTAAAGGGAAAAATTTTAGGATTAATTGGTCTAGGGCGTGTTGGGTCTCAAGTTGCTAAAATTGGAAAAGCTTTTGGAATGCAAGTTATGGCTTGGAGTGAAAACTTAAATTTAGATACTTGTAAAGAGCTGGATGTACTGCCTTGTAGCAAAGAGGACTTAATTAAAAATTCAGATGTAATTTCAATTCATGTTCAGGGCGGAGAACGTTACAAAGATTGCATTACAATTAAAGAGTTTGATCAAATGAAAAAAACTGCATTTTTGATAAATACCTCAAGAGGTACAATAGTAAATGAAGATGATTTAATTATTGCATTATCAACTAATGTAATTGCTGGAGCTGGAATTGATGTTTATGAGAAAGAACCATTGCCAGAAGGCAATAAATTAAGATTTTTACCAAATGCATTGCTTACACCACATATTGGATATGTGACTGCTGAAAACTATAATATTATTTATACCCAAATGATTGAAGGTCTCGAGGCTTGTACAAATGGTAAGCCTATTCGTGTTATTGAAAGATAATGGAGCTACCAGTAGTTAATCATAAAGATTATGTTGCAAAACTTGGAGATGATCACAAGTTTCCAATTAATAAATTTGGTGAACTTGCTAAATACTTAATTGATCAAAAAGTTGTAAAACAATTTCATAACCCTACTGCTTGTTCTTTTGAAACTTTAAATAGAGCTCATTCAGAAGATTATATAAATGATATAAAAAACAAAACTTTAGATAAAAATAAAATTAAAAAAATTGGTTTTCCATTAGTTGATAGCGTAGTTCAAAGATCCTTAGTTGCAACTGGGGGAACTGTTTTAGCATCAAAACTTGCATTAAATTATGGGGTAGCTTGCAATACAGCTGGCGGTAGTCATCATGCAAATTATAATGAGGGTGCAGGTTATTGTGTGTTTAATGACGTAGCAGTTGCTGCTCATTATTTACTCGATAGAGGGTTTGCTAATAGAATTTTGATAGTTGATTTAGATGTGCATCAAGGAAATGGAAACTCAGAAATTTTTAAAGACAATAATCATGTCTTTACTTTTAGTATGCATTCAAAAACTAATTATCCTGCTAAAAAATCAATTAGTGATTTAGATGTTGAGCTTGAAGATAATCTTGAAGATGAAGCATATATAAAGACACTTAAATTTTATTTAAATGAATTAAATAACGAAAACTTTGATTTTGTTTTTTATATAGCTGGTGTTGATATTCATTTTAATGACCGATTAGGTAAATTAAAAATTTCAGATGAAGGGATCAGGTTGAGAGATGAGCTAGTAATTGAAAATTTTTCTTCAAAAAGAATACCTATTTGTGGCGTTTTAGGGGGAGGTTATAATAAAGACTTTAATAAATTAGTAGAATTACACTCTATATTACATCAATCTTGTGCTAAATTAATTTAAATTATGTCAAAGAAAATTAATAATGATTTAACTTCTGAACAAAAATTAGTTTTATTTGAAGAGGGCACAGAAATGGCTGGAACAAGTGAACTAAATCATGAAAAAAGAGAAGGAAGTTTTTACTGTGTTAATTGTGGAGTAAAATTATTTGATTCAAACACAAAGTATGAAAGTGGCTCAGGTTGGCCATCTTTTTACGAATCTTTACCAGATGTATTTGAAACTAAAACAGATCATTTACTAGGTTATGCAAGAACAGAGTATCATTGTAAGAAATGTGGTGGTCATCATGGTCATATCTTTGAAGATGGACCCAATCCTACTGGTAAAAGATACTGTAACAATGGAGTTTGCTTAGTTTTTAAGCCTAAATAAAAGATATTAATTTTTTTAAGGATATATTAGTGTCCATTATAAATTATGAAAAAATATTTAATTACTTTATTTGCTGTAATCTTTTTCTCTGCTGCGTCTGTAGCAGATACCACTCAGCTAAAGAATAATTTTTTTAATTCGATAGAAAATTTTTTTGATGGTAAATTTGAAGATACTGATATTTCGATTAAGTCAAAAGAGGGAAATAAACCTGAAATCGGTATTAAAACTTTTAAACCATTGAATGATACAGAAAGTGAAATAACTTTTTTTCAAGGATCTTTATTTACTCACGATGAAAGAGAAACACTTAACCTTGGGTTAGGTAAACGAATTTTAAGTGATGATGAAAGTTTTATGTATGGTTTAAATGCTTTTTATGATCATGAACTAGATTACGATCATCAAAGAGGAAGTATTGGTGCAGAAATTAGATCCTCTATTTTAGAGTTAAATACCAATCATTATTTTGCGATATCAGATGAAAAAACAGGAAAAAATAATGTCAAAGAAGAAGTGGCAGATGGCTATGATTTAGAAATTGGAGCACATATTCCATATATGCCTACTGCAAAAATTTACACTAAGTTATTTGAATATGAAATTCCTGGTGGATCAGATTTTGAAGGATTAGAATACTCTTCAAAAATTGGTATACCAAATTCAGGTTTGAATTTTGAAGTTGGATATAAGGATTTTGGAAACAATAGTTATGAGGACCAATGGTTCTTTAATTTAACATTTAATTTGAGTAAAATTAACCCTAATACAAGTTTAGTAAGTGATGAGGCTTTTGAAAGAGTTTCAATGAAAGATAAGAAATATGAAAAAGTTAGAAGAGAAAACTTAATTGTTAAATCAAAAGCTTTTTCTGTTAAAGCAGGAGGATTTTAAATGAAACATATAAAATATTTATTTTTAATTTTATCTACAATTTTTATTTTTGAGATGGTTAATACTAATCAAGCGGATGCAGCTTGCTCAGTTACCTCTGATGTTGTTAAGAAAGCTTCAACTAGTGCTGAGGACTCTATTGATGAAGGATGTGACTCAAAGCCTGCTCTTTATGAAATAGTAATCTATAAATTATATTTATGTACAAGTATTCCAACTGAACCTACCACATCATCAACAGTAGATTTAACCCCATGTGAACAAGTTTTTAATAGTGAAAGTGGAGCAACTGCTTCTGTAAGTCAAGGATCAGAGATTGTTTTAGATGGTACTTATACAAGACCTTCAGATGGCACCTACACTCATGGATATGCTTATATGGATAATACTTTTGGTATAACTTGGGCAGGTGAACTTTCAGCGTCAATGACAGGAATGACTGGTGGCACAGGAGTATTTTGTGGAACAGTTGTTGGTTCAGGAACACACGCAAAAGGTAGCACTCACAGTAATAGTTCTGTGTGTGGCTCAAGCGCGATAACGCCAGGAAAATTTACTGAAACTTTAGCACAATTTGGTTCACCTTCAGATGATTTTGATTCAAAAGCAGATGCACCTAATATCAATGGAACTACAGCAAGTATTTTTGGATACTTAGTTGATAGTAATGAGCATAGAGCTGAAAACACTGGAGAAGTTGTAAAGTTAGAAGGTTTAGTTACTTTTGCAGATGCAGTTGTTGTTACAGCAGACACTACCTCTCTAAGTATGACATTTAATGTAGGTGAGGGAATGCATCTTTCTAATGATGGCAGTGATAATTTACAAATTGGTAGTGGACCTTTCCAAGCAATAATGACTGCAAATTAAGACCTTTAAATATACTGGTGATTAAAATTTATTTATTTAAGAAGATCTTTTAGTTTATTTTCTTTTTCCAAAGCTCTTGTTTCATCGTAACCACCAATATGTTGATCATCAAAAAAGATTTGTGGAATAGTTCTTTTACCGTTAGCTTTTTTAATCATTTCATCCATTGCACCCTCAACTGTTGCAATATTTATTTCTTTATATTCAACATTGTTTCTAGTTAATAATCTTTTGGCAGCATCACAGTAGTTGCAAAGTGGACCTGTATAAATAGTTACTGATTTCATGATTTATAAGTAGTCATTCTTTTTAATTTTACTAGTTATTTCTTTTCTAGAGTATTCAAATTTTTTTCTGTGTTTGATACTTTTCTGATTTACCCTTTTTCTCCATAATCTGAATGAAGTAGGTTTAACAGATCTTCGCATAATCTTAATTACTTCAGATTCTGTCTTGCCTGTCTTTTTTTCTATTTCTTCAAAAGTGATCCGATCTGCCCAAGCAGCCCAAACAACCCAATCTGGGTCATTAACATCTGGTTCTGGATTTTTAACTCGTGTGATAGGGGTGTGACCTTTTTTTTTCATAAATCCTTTATATTTGAAAAAAATGATTAATGCATTTGTTTTAAGGACATGTTATAAAATCTCTTGATAGTCCTTCTTAGCCATCTTTAGCTCCCGGTTTTTTAGGACTATCTAACTCTTGAAATGTACCCCCTAAATTATTTCTTATTTTTACAAATAATTTTATTTTTATTTATTACTCCGGGTACACCTAGAATTGTTATTATTTCATACTCAATGAATTATGGAGTACAAAAATGTATTTGGACTGCATTAGGCGATGTAACAGCAAACTTTATTCAGGCAACTTTAGTCATTTTTGTAATTGGTTCATTTTTTTCAGATAATCCAAATTTTTTAAATACTTTTAAATGGATTGGAATAGCTTATTTATTGTATCTTGCGTATGATCTTTACAACTCAAAACCAAAAGATGTAAGTTCAAATAATATTTCATCAAAAAGTTTTTTTTCATTCTTTAGAGATGGCTTTTTAGTTGCGGGTACAAGTCCTGAATCAATTGATCGAGCGGAGGATCGAGAAAACTGGAACCATCTTTGCGAGGATCTGGGAATTCTCCAACCACCAGGAGGAACCGCAAAGAATTTTAAAGAGGCTCTTCAAGTAACTAAAAAAGTTGACTATCCAGTTTTGGTTAGACCCTCTTACGTTTTAGGGGGCAGAGCGATGGAGATCGTATACGACGATGACCAGCTTAAAAAAACTATGGAAGAAATGAAGCGTTTCGGAAGTTTGGGGATAGAAGGAGGCTTATCAGCCGAAAGGCCAGTTCTTATTGATCGATTTCTTGAAGATGCAACTGAGGTAGATGTTGATGCTGTGCGTGATCATGAAGGAGATGTTCTTATTGGTGCCGTAATGGAACATGTTGAAGAAGCGGGCATACATAGCGGAGACAGCGCTTGTGTGATACCACCTCCGAATCTTAAAGAAGAAATAGTGACACTTATAGAAAGCCACACCAAGAAAATTGCAGACGCTCTCGATGTGAAAGGCTTAATAAACGTTCAGTATGCGGTAAAAGACAATGAAGTCTACGTAATCGAAGCTAATCCGAGAGCTTCACGAACAGTTCCTTTCGTGGCTAAAGCTACAGGAAAAAAAAAAAAAAAAATCGCCAGTCGAGTAATGATGCGTACTTCG
>ERZ802822.1648-NODE-1648-length-13247-cov-20.891875_pt1 | contig 13247 bp, 14 predicted proteins | sample MGYA00345649_ERZ802822 | MGnify/ENA primary metagenome ERZ802822 (study PRJEB30503, sample SAMEA104212359) | marine metagenome | biome: Westerlies Biome; feature: [SRF] surface water layer (ENVO:00010504) within the epipelagic zone...; material: water...
GCTGGAACTAAAATAAAAAATGGACAAGTTCAAACCTCGGGTGGACGTGTTTTGGCTTTTACCTCCTTGGGCAAGGACCACAAAGAAGCTTTAAAAAATTCATACAAAACTCTTTCAAAAGTTACCTTTGAGGGAATTAATTATAGGACTGATATTGGGTTTGATTTATAAAAATGAGTGTGCTGAAGGATCTTTATCCTCTTCACCATTTTTATCAAAAATATTTAATTGAACAATCCAATATACCATTGCCAAAAAACCAACGATCATAAAGAAGGGGTTAAAGCGGTTGCCGAACGCAGACCGGGTAACTTTACCGCCACGTAGGGGCGCTCGCATCAGCGGCTGCTTTTTGGGGCGGATCGAGATTGAGCCACCTTGGTTCCACGGCTGTATTGATCCGCCGGCTTCATCGAACATCGTCTCAGGGTGATTGAAGCACTTGCGCTCAGCGCTCCACCCAGCGAAGCGAGGCTCAAGACGCGTGCATACATGCCCAAGGCGCGTGCAGTCGTGTACGCTTCAGTCGCGTGCGTGCGAACCTGCGTGGGTGTCCTCGTGCCTACGTGCGCTGCGATGCTCTTGACGTCCTTCCAGCCGTACCGGTTGACCGCCTCCATGAAGAGCCGGTGCTCGTCGGGCGTCCAGTACCAGGCCCTGTCGTCGTCGACGCCCGGCACGGCCGCCCAGACGCGGTGGTGCGCGTCGCAGCCGAGCACGACGCCGTTGAACGTCCGCGAGTCGCGCACGCGCGCGCAGAGCTCGTCGACCTCGCGCTGCCAGCCGGCGTGCTCGCGCTCCGCGCTGCGGAAGGCCGCGAGCGCCGCGAGCGACGCGGCCTGGCGCGGCCGCGCCCGGCCGACGTCGGCAACCCGCTGTCTTTGCCCGCCTGACAACTCGTGCACTCCGCGATGGCCCAAGCCATCCAGTTTCACGGTACTCAGAGCTTCTTCGACGCTTTCTTGGGTTTCTGCTTTGCTCACGCCCCTTAATTTTTGTGGATAGCCAACATTTTGTTCAACGCTCATATGTGGAAATAAAGCATAGTTTTGGAAAACCATACCGATGCCCCTCAAATGCGGAGGTTTCAAAATAACCTCTTCATTCCCAAATTTTACGCTGCCGCAATCTGGGTTTGTAAAGCCCGCAAGCACCATCAGCAAAGTGGTTTTACCAGATCCTGACGGCCCAAGAAGGGTCATGAACTCACCCGATGTTATCTCGAGGCTAATATCATTCAGAGCATGAAATTGATCGTATGATTTTGAAACATTTTTAATCGATATATTGAGCGATGTATTTTTCATATCAGGGTAAATTTCTCAGTTTTGGGCTTGGAAAGCATGGCTCTCCAAGCCCTTAAATTTATGTTATAAAAATATAGATTATTCGGTCATCATATCCGTATACATTTCAGCCGCAATTGTGCGCCATTTTGAATACCATTCGGTTTTCAAAGTTAACTGATGTTTTGCATTATCTGGATGGCTTGGCATTTGTTTTGCGCGCGCCTCATCCATCAGCCCCAGTTCATAGACTTTGCCATTTGTTGGGCCATATGTGATGTATTTTGCAAATTCAGCCATATATTCTGGTTTCATCGCCTCTGCGATAAACTGCATCGCTAGGTCTTTGTTCTTTGCACCTTTAGGAATGCCATAACCTTCCCAATCCATGATGCCTGAACGCCAATCATAAGCAACTTTTGCGCCATCAAGTTTTGCAACATCAAAGCGTCCGTTCCAGCCCGTTGTCATATCAACTTCGCCATCTTTCATCAGCTGGGCATGTTGCGCGCCTGAAGACCACCATACTGCGATATGCGGTTTGATGCTTCTGATCTTATCCAGCGCACGCTCGATGCCGGCTTCGCTGTCAAGCACTTCGTAGACTTGATCCATCGGAACACCATCAGCCAGTAGGGCGGTTTCCAATTGTGCATCCACTCTATTGCGCATGGCGCGGGTGCCAGGGAATTTTTCTACATCGTAGAAATCAGCCCAATTTTTTGGACCATTATCGCCATAGGTTTCTGTGTTCCATGCCGCTACAACCGAGAAGATATCTGCACCGGCGCAATAGTCGGTGAACATTCCGGGCAGATGGTCGCTGACATCAATCACAGAATAATCAAGCTTTTCTAACACGCCTTGCGCGGCACCCGAAGCGCAGCCTCCTGCACCACTTGAGAAAATATCAAACTTATCCGCGCCAGCTTTTACCATCAGCGTAACATCAGAAATACCACCATAGGTATCTTCTTTGACCGTGATGTCCATGGCCTTTGCTACTGGCTGAAAAATACCAACAGACTGGCCTTTTTGGTAGGCGCCACCCCAAGATACAATCCGCAATTCGTCTGCGTAAGCCATTGAACTGGCAATCAATACTCCGGCTGCAGCCAAAGAGCTTGTTGCTTTCATCGCTGGTTTTAAATTCATTTTTTTACCTCCCTTGATTTTGCTTATAATTCAACAGTAGCTAGAAAGTCTGTTAACGCAACAAGAGTCTTATTTCGCGCGTCTCAATTTACATTTTTTTGATGTGTCCTTTACCGCGTCGACATTTGCATTTGGTCACGCCAGCGATACCAAGATACGATGGCAGGTAAAAACCAAGGCCGACCAGTATAGGCGGGCCGCGTTGGAAATGGCAGATCGTCAAAAGCTGTTTTGCCCTGCGGCAACCCGAGCAGTTTTTGCCCCAAACGCATACCCAGGTAACTGGCCATCGAAACACCCGAGCCACAATAGCCCATCGCGTAATAAATGCCTTGATGGCATCCGGTATGAGCCAGTTCATCAAATGTATAGGCCACCGTGCCCATCCAGGAATGTGAAATTTTTGTCTCTTTTAATTCAGGGAAGATGCGGCACATATCATTATGTAGTTTTGGGCCGCTGGCCGAGGGATCGGTTTCCCGCGCTGAAACGCGGCCACCGAATAAGATGCGTGTTTTATCTGGAGAGGGACGATAATAATACACAACTTTGCACGTGTCGCTGATAATGCGATTGGTTGGAAAAAGTTTTTCCATCAACTCTGGCTGCAGCGGTTCGGTGGCAATTATGTAGCTGCCAATTGGGATAACACGCCGTTGTAGCCAGGGCGTCAAATTACCCGTGTAGCCATTGGTTGCAACAACTACGTCCTTACATGTCACTTGGCCCTGCGTTGTCTGTACTTCAAAGCCCGCGCTCGTTTTGTTAATTCTTTCAGCGCGGCACTGCCCTACCACATGCGCTCCTGCCTCAAGGGCCAATTGTAGCAAGCCATGGTGATATTTGGCTGGATGAACAGAGGCATGGCGGGGATAGACCACGCCTCCATGGTAGAGATCGCTGCCCAACTCTTTTTTTTGGTCAGCTTTGGGGATAATCTCGGCAGCGATGTTTTCCAATTTGGAGAGCGCCTCGGCATCTTTCGCGAGCGTTTGAAAATGGGCTTCTGAATGCGCTGCGTGAAACCTGCCGCAGCGTTCAAACGCGCAGTCGATTTTTTCGCTAGTGATAAAGTCTCCAATCCAATCAAGAGCAGTTTCGCCTTCTTGGCGAATGGCGGTTGCCCGTCGTGTACCAAATTTGCGGGCCAGCTTGGCTTGGGAGGGTTTTATACTGGTGCTGATTTGTCCACCATTACGGGTGCTGCACCCAAAACCAGGGGCCCCAGAATCAATGATCATGACTTTTCTGCCACCTCGCAATATTTGAATTGCCGCGTGCAGCCCCGTATAGCCAGAGCCCACAACCAAGACGTCAACATCTGGAATAATTGTTTGGCTGATTCCGGACAGCGCCGGCTGCCCGTCTAGCCAGTAGGAAGTGTTTTTCCAGTCTTTTGCCCACATTGATTTTTTCCTCTGACAAGCCGCTTAAACCGCACTGAGCTATCTTGATGGAGATTTCTTATTTCGCAATCAAAGATTAACAGCATCGGATAAAAAAATAGCAAGTTGTTCTTTACAATGCCCCTATCCGAAGGCGATGATCCGAGCGTTTGGAGGTGGGGTGCAAACTGCACAAATTGGTTAATCTTGGCATTATGTATAACAGCTATAGGTAAGATCAGGCCAAATTTTGATTGTTTAAATCAAAGCAAGGGTAAGCCGATGGCACCGGTGTTTAGCCCATCAAAGGGGGGTTAACGAATTTAACCGGCGCTGTTTTGTGACGCAGGCCGCTCTTTTAGGACGTAAATCCGCTTAAGTTCGTACAACCAATTAGATATTTTGCGCTGCGTGGCGCTTTCAGGTCACGGGTTTACTTCAGCCAGAACCTCCCGCATCGGTTTGCAAAGCCCAGATGGTTTGGCTGCGATAGGGTGACAAACTGCGTTACGTTCCTATCCACAGGCAGAGGTCAGTATCATGCGGTATTAGTGCACTGAATAAAGCTATCAAAAATGAATATTTGTATAATCGAATGAAAGTTCGATTAAGGTTTTTGGGCTTTTAGAAAATGTCGGGCGGTTTCGGCGTTTATCGCCCCGTGCTCAATCATTTTCTGTGCAATTTGACTAACTTGCTCAGGGCTTGCCCCCGCCGTTATCGCAACCGTTCGCGCATGAAGGCGCATATGACCTTTTTGAATGCCCTCATCTGCAAGCGCGCGCAAAGCTGCTAGGTTTTGCGCCAAACCCACAGAGGCGATGACCTCTGCCAATTCCCCGGCGGACCCGACATTGATCAATTCTAATGCAGCTTGCGCAGCGGGGTGGGCCTTTGTTGCACCGCCAATAATACCGACGGCCATCGGAAGTTCAATTTCGCCTTTTAAATAACCCGTTGAGGTAATCGCCCATGTGCTTAATGCCGTGTATCGCCCGTTTCTTGCGGCATAGGCATGCGCTCCGGCCTCTATGGCGCGCCAATCATTTCCGGTTGCCAGAACAATAGGGTCAATACCGTTCATAATGCCTTTATTATGCGTTGCGGCGCGATAAGGATCTATTACGGCCAATGTCGCAGCTTCAACAATGCCAGTGCACAGCTCATGGCCGGTGCTTTGTCCTCCGTCAAATAGGCTTACATCTAACGACACATGCGCGCGCACCAAACGCAAATCAGCAAGGTTTGACAAAATGCGCAGGCGAACTCTGCCTTGCGTAATTTCTTCGATTTTAGGCGCTATTTTTTCCGCCATTGTATTTACAGTATTGGCTCCCATCGCATCACGTACATCCACTAAGAGATGCAAAACCAGCATATTGCCCAGAGGTGTATCTTTGAAAACATGACCTTCTATTTCAAAACAGCCACCACCCAAGGAAACCAAGACAGGATCGCAATCATTCGCGGCGGCAATCAATTGGTCGGCATGGCTTTGAATTTTTTCGAGCGCTTCTGCTGGGTCTGAAAGGTCCAAGATTTGAATTTGCGCGCGCATAACCGGTCGTTCGGCATTGGCCTGAAATCCCCCACACTTGCGGGCTAATTTTGCCATATGCGAGGCAGCCGCCACGACTGAGGGCTCTTCAACCGCCATAGGGATCAAATAATCGCGATTATTGATTTTAAAATTTGTTGCAACACCAAGTGGAAGCTCGAACTTTCCAATCACATTTTCGATCATCCCATCAGCGATATGCTCTTGAAGGCTGTTTTTCCCGGCAAGATTAACCCGCGCGGTTTGCGATAATCCGGCAGCGTCAGAAACCAAAGCGCGTCTGGTTTCAATTGTTAGGTCGCGAAGGCTTGGGAGCCTTGAATATTCTGCTGATGAATTTGACATAGGTGACCTTTCATATGCACAGAAAATCATGGCATAGCCGGTTTTGCAAATATGATGTTTCAAATTTAAGCCCGTTGAAAACGACGAAACAGCAGAGTTGAGCGTTACCATGTTAATTGCTGTTTTAAGCTGTAGGGGTAAACGGGCAAGAGCTCACATAAAAGAAACATTCATAAAGATCCGCCAAGCGAAGGCGGTCTCTATGAAGGTTGGAACCTTTGATTTCGCACGATTAAGCCAAGCCCCTAGCATCTTGTGGCGGCTGATAAAGTCTTAATTATTTCGGCTTTTTGCATGAAAATAGAACTATGTCGAAAGTGCTCAAAATCTTTAAGCAGCATATCTTGTATGTCGCAAATTCAATTTTTGGAACTATCCCTTACACCCACTCTTTAAGCTCCACTTTTGCCGCCTTTCCAAAGGTGTTTTTTGTTGAGGGTTTGAAAACAGAAAAGAACGAGCATTGGCAAAATAAGGCGCGTATGCGCTTTCTTCGACCAGCTTGAAGTTTATCAGAAGACATATTTCAAATATTTATCTTAAGGCGTGTTTTATAGCTCTCGCATAACCAAAATTGAACTTGGTGCGATGCGATAAAGCCTATGCAATCGGATAATTAAGAGTTTCATTCTGAATCCCTACGAAAAAATCTTTGCCTCAAGCGGTTTGCGTATTTTCGAAACTAAATCCGTCTTCGAATGCTTGTTGCGCGATAATATTTGGGTCAAACTGAAATTTCGATGTGATTTTGGCTAGGTGCTCGATCAATTCTTTAGGTGTTTGCATCCTATTTTCATTTTTGCGCGGCGGTAAAGAGCATTGCCCCGACTGCCCAATGGCTTGCCAAAACTTCTGAGCACCCGATGGGGTGGTAATATCCTCTAGTTGGGCGTCAATAAACTTAACTTTTGAACCGAAATGAAGCTTATAATAAGCTTGGCGTGCCGCCATTTCGTAACAATACCAAAGAGCGAGCCCAATCCCCTCAAATCGTGAAAATAATTTCGGATTGATAATTTTTTTTGGTAGCTAGGATGAAGGTACCATTGCCAAGCCGTAGTTATATGCACAAAATCATGTCTCATTACATAACTTGCGCATTGCCGTACAATATCCCGTTTTAAAATAATTATCTTACTTTTTTCTGCCAGTTGGGTGCGAGAAATATTTTCGATTAACCCGCATTTCCCAAGCGTATGATTTGTCTCAATATGCATGTTTGACGTCAGCATTGAAAGTTTTCGTTTCCAAAAATCCTTTACGATCGCGTTATTCCCTGTCTCGTTGAAACTACGCATTATTTTGATATCAGGCATTCGATTGCCAAAATCCTCGATACCCAAAGGTTCATGAAGAGCGTCGCAGTTAAAGTTTACGGCTAAAAAATCTGACAACCAGGCTGTACCTGTTCTGCCCGCAGAAAGCGTAAAGATTGTTTCTGGGCTCGCTTTAGTCATAATAAAGGCTCAAAAGTGAATGAAGTTTGTAAGCATTTTCTAACATCTTTGAACATAAACCTGCTGTGCTCTGTTTGCCGAAACATTGTCCGCTAAAATACAGCCGCTGATAAGAACGGCGTACCATCTTGAGGGTTCAGATGGGGTTTCTAATTGTGTTTTGCAACCGTTTAAAAATAAAAAAAACGTCTCATATTTTCATGCAATATCTAGCTGTAAAAAGTTTTTATTTTATTGCCTTTTTAAACCGTATCAGTCACTTTTAGCCCATGTTTTTGCCCTTTCGAGATCACAATCCACCCGCACGGAAACCCATCGTCACCTATGGTTTGATCCTTATAAATGCAGCAATATTTTTGAGCTATTGGGGCAGTGCCGATAGCGTAAGAGCCACACAAATCACGTTTGAACATTGGGCGATGTTCCCTGAGGATATCAGCTATGGGGTGAACCTTCATAGCTTGATCAGTTCAATTTTCTTGCATGGCGGGTTGCTTCATTTGGGGGGGAATATGTTGTTTTTATACATTTATGGCGATAATTTAGAGGATGAATTGGGCCATATGCTTTTTTTAGGGTTTTACTTGGCTTGCGGCGCTTTGGCGAATGTGGCGCAGGTTTTGGCTGATCCGGCTTCGCCTATTCCTGTGGTCGGGGCGTCTGGCGCGATCGCGGGGGTGATGGGGGGGTATTTGCTGTTATTCCCAAAAGCCAAGGTTGATATTTTGGTGATTTTCGTTGTGTTTTTCCGCGTTTTTTCAATTTCCGCTTGGATCGTCCTTGGCCTTTGGTTTGCGTTACAGCTTCTGAATGGCGCCACCTCCACGGCGGCCAGCAGCGGTATCGCATATTGGGCTCATATCGGTGGCTTTGCAGCCGGTCTTGTTCTGATCTTCCCTTTGTTTACACGCCTTGGAGCAGCTGCATTTTGGCGTCGAACATTGGGGCATCCGCCCCATCCGGAAAAAATCTATGCTGGCTCACTTGCGCGCGTGCCATTGGTCCCCAGAAAGTCAAATACCAGCAAATAGCCATATGAGGCGTGTTGGGTTTATATTTGAAACCAGGCCCTGTGTGAGCTCTTTGTTATGCGCCCCGGATTAAAGCTGCAAATTGGTTAAATTGCACATCGTTTGCGCATAAAATATCAGCGGTTTCGATAGGATCAGAATTCGCAGCGATGCCTTCTATTATCGCACCTGCTTCGCGCGCTATGATTACGCCGGCCGCAATGTCCCAAACGTTTAAGCGACGCTCCCAATACCCGTCATAGCGCCCTGCAGCCACATAAGCCAGATCAAGGGCTGCCGCGCCCCAGCGCCGCACGCCTGCGCAGGCGGGTAGCAATTGCGCAAGATCTTTCAGTGTTTCGGGCAAATCAGAGCGCCCTGCAAATGGTAATCCTGTTGCGTAAATGCTTTCAATCATCCGTTTGCGGCCCGAAACACGCAACCGGCTGTCATTCAACCAGGCCCCCTGGCCTTTTTCAGCTATGAACATTTCATCTTTTGTCGGATCATAGACCACGCCGGCAACAATTTGCCCTTTATGTTCCAATGCAATGGATACAGCCCAATGTGGCAGACCATGTAAAAAGTTGGTGGTGCCATCTAAAGGGTCAACAATCCAGCGCCGCGTGGGGTCTTGCCCGTCGATTGCTTCGCTTTCTTCTCCCACCCAGCCATAAGTGGGGCGGGCTGCTGTTAATTCAGCTTTGATAATCGCTTCTGCCGCGATATCTGCGCGCGATACAAAATCCCCCGCGCTCTTGCTTGAAACTTGTAAATTTTCAACCTCGGTAAAATCTTTCAGAAGCGATCTGCCAGCTTTACGGGCTGCTTTGATCATCACGTTGAGGTTTGCACTTCCTTGCATTCGCCGGGCTCCTAGATAGCTGTGCCGGCTATAAGTTTATTTACAGGGAATGCCAAGCACCCATCCGCCGATGGGTATTCTTATCTATGTAAAATATTTTGTTACAGCCACGCCCGCTGCTGCTGATGTTCCTGTTAAAACGGCACCCCAAATGACGTCAACCATCACCATTTGCGCCGTCCAACCCTTGAGAGTCGCGAAATTTGTAAACTCATAGGTTCCATAGGCCAGCGCGCCAAGAACAGCTCCGGCAAAAAACGCCTGAGCGATTGAACCAACATTCAAGGCGGGGATGGAGACAAACCAGACCACGCCCACAACATAAAATAAGTAAAACACCGCTGCAGGGCCCATGCGAAGGTCTTCCAGCATCATCGGCCCAATATTCGCAGAAAAGAGAGGGTACATCACCTTTTTCAGCATAACGACATCAAGCGCTAGAAAGACGATCGCGGTACTAATATACAACAAAATATGTATCATTTTTTCTCCTGATCTTTGTTTATACGCTTGTTGACTTACATTGGATCATGAAGCGCAGAAAAATCACTGCCCAATAAAGCCTCTCTATAGAGAATGACGATATCGAAAAGCGGCCGTGATACGTTTTTGCTTTGGTGTTCGCTTGGTTGAAGCGATGATTGAAGGCTTTAATGGGAATGCGCTGCGTCAGAGCGATTTAAGTCGACCGGGACGTCAAGCGTCATTTCGCCGGCCTTCTCAAAAGTTAAGACGATAGAAATCAAATCACCCTGGTGCCAGCTGTTGTGCAACCCCATCAGCATGATGTGATCTGCACCACGTTTAAGCATGGCTATTTTGCCTGCTTTAATCACAAACCCGCCGATGACGGGTCGCATTTTCATCACCCCATCCGAAGATTGTATATGGGTGTGTAATTCGGCTTTCTGCGCCGCGGTTGACGCAACGCTGACGAGCCGATCATCGGCCGTGCCGTGATTATGGATCATCATGAAAATTCCGCCCGCTTTTGACGAGGGGGTTGCGCGATACGCGTAAGCATCTTTAACCATAATCGTATCGGCGGATAGCAATGCTGGCAGGCCGCAGAGCATGATAGCTGCAAAAAAGGATCTTATTAGGGTCATTTCCAGTCTCTCTTTGTTCGGTCAAAATTTATAAAGATGTGGTTTTGACCTGAGAGGGTGGGGCACGTAGCCGAATAGAGTAAACGGATTTTTGGTAAACATCCTGTTGTCTTAAGGTTTCTCCATAATGCCCGGCGGCTGGCGTTGTTAAGGCAACGCCGCGGATCATATCTGCATCTATGGGATTCAGGCAAGAACATTCAGGGCAGGCGGTCTCATCTGAGATCGGTGCGCCATGGGCATCCACAGCAAGGACAAAAGACGCATCTCCACTGCAAATAACCACATGTCCTGCGATGTCTTGCATCAAAACGCTGCGCGCAGATATTTGCCCGCTAGATAATAGTGCTGCTACCAGCAGGCAAAAACCACAGAATACCCTGAACCGTATTTTCGAACGATAGGGTATGTTTTTCACCTAAAGAACCCTCGTCAGGCGTTGGTGTCTAGACCGGCATTATCCACAAAAACGCCGCTGCGTTGGTTTGATGTTACGCTGCGGCCGTTTGGGCCTTGGCGATTTCTTTTTTCAATTTCAACGCGTTTGTTGACAATTCGTCGTCTTTGGCTTTTGCCAAAAATTGATCTAAGCCGCCACGGTGATCAACAGAGCGCAATGCGGCTGCTGAAATGCGGAATTTAAAACCGCGATTTAAAACTTCAGACTGCAAGGTCACGTCGTTCAGATTTGGCAAAAAGCGGCGCTTGGTTTTGTTATTGGCATGGCTGACATTGTTACCAGACATCGGGCCTTTTCCTGTAAACTCGCAACGACGTGCCATTTCTCAATCCTCTTGCTTCTGCTTAATGCGCATTTTGCGCCAATTCCACCAATTAAGGGCAGCATGCCACAGGCAGGCCCAAAACTTGAAATGCGGTATTAGGGGCATTGAACCGGCGCGTCAAGCGCCTGACGCCTTGAAAAAGCCGAGTGGGTTCGAAAACCGCCCTAAATTTCCCACTGCAAGTGCCAAGGCGCGATCGCTGCGGCTTTACAACCGCCCAAACATTCGAATCACTCACGTCGGCTAAGGTGTTTCAAAATCTGTTCCGCCGCACGCGCCGGAGAAAGCTCTCCGGCTTCAACTTGCAGGCCCAGACGGTCGATTTCATTTTTAATTTCTTGTCGGTTCAAAACGTCTAAGGCGCCTTGCTTGACGTCTTCCTCAAACCAAAATCGTGCCTGTTGGGCGCGCCGGCCTGCAAAATGGCCATTGGCTTTGCGCCAATTGGTCAGCTCAAGCACCGCTTGCCAAGCCGCTTCAAGTCCCAAAAGCGTTAAGGCAGATACGGTCATCGCCATCGGAAAGTTTGAAGGATCTTGAGGGCGCTTTCGCAGCAACCGCAAGGCACTGGAATAATCCGCGCAGGTGCGATTTGCCGGCGTGCTTAGCTCTCCATCGGCTTTATTCACCAAAATAATATCGGCCATTTCCATGATGCCACGTTTTACGCCCTGTAATTCATCGCCACCGGCCGGAGCCAAAAGCAGCAAAAAAATATCCGACATTTCCGACACGATCGTTTCCGATTGCCCCACCCCAACGGTTTCAATGAACACAACATCAAATCCGGCGGCCTCACAGAGCGCCACAGCATCGCGGCTGCGCCGCGTGACCCCTCCCAAATGAGATTGGCTGGGAGAGGGGCGGATAAAGGCCATTGGGTCGCGCGACAATCGATCCATTCTGGTTTTATCCCCCAAAATCGAGCCCCCTGAACGCAGCGAGCTGGGATCAACCGCCAGCACCGCCACTTTCAAACCGCGCGCGGTGAGCAAGCTGCCAAAGGCTTCTATAAAAGTCGATTTTCCCACACCCGGCGTGCCTGATAACCCGATACGCAAGGCGCGTTTGGGATGTTTCTGGAGCGTTTGTATCAAAGCAATCGATTGCTCGCGGTGATCACTGCGCTGGCTTTCAACCAGTGTAATCCCGCGTGCCAGGGCGCGGCGATCCTGCTGTAGGATTTGATGCGCTAGCTGATCGATATCGGTCATTGAGGGTTTTAACTTTCTACGAGCAGGGGTTGGTGTTTCACGTCTTTGGCAGTATGGTTTTGACGCGAACTCGAAAGAAAAGTCCAGCGGAGCCTTTCTAAAAATGCATTTTTTTAAAACGCTGGTAGCCTTTTTTCTATACATCTTTATCGCTGTGCCAAGTTTTTCGGCAACGTTAGGAGCGGTTGAAGGCGAAGAAACGCATCGCTTTGACGTGTTTCTTTTGGGCATCAAGGCGGGTGAACTTCGCTATCATAAAAGCGTGAAAGGCACCGCTTATTCGGCACAAACGGTGTTGGAAACAACTGGTTTGGTGGCGTTGCTTGCCCCCTACATGTTTCAGGCAGAGGTAACGGGACAGCGCTTGAAAAACCGGTATCTTCCGCAAAATTATGTGGAAACATCCAATACTGGCAAGCGTATAACCAACAAAACAATGCGCTATAAAAATCAACGCCCAACGCTTTTGGCAGCTGGAGAGCGGAAAAAATATTGGTTGAAACCCGCTGACCAAAAGGGTACGCTTGATCCGCTTTCGGCGCTGCTTGCTTTGCTTGATGACGCGGTGAGCTCTCAGCTGTGTAACGCCGATTTGCCAGTATTTGATGGGGAAAGACGGGTTTCGCTCTCCTTATCGGGGCCCACAAAACTCCCAGAGGATGGATTGACCTGCCAAGGGATTTACACACGTCTAGGCGGGTTTTCCAAACAGGAACTGGCGGATGGAGTCACATTCCCTTTTTACATAAATTACCACCCCATTGACGCTGGTTATAGGGTTACGAAATTCAGCTTCAGCACATTGCGTGGAACGGCGACCTTTGAACGCCGTTAAATTCAGCCCGGACCCCGCTTTGCCGATTACAAAAGTGATCCCAGAGCTGCTTGGGGCAATCGAACGCAGCTCTAAACTGATCTTAACCGCGCCGCCCGGAGCTGGTAAAACCACCATAGTGCCGCTGGCCTTGTTGGCAGCGGGTAAAATTAAAGGCCGGATTATAGTGTTGGAGCCCCGCCGTCTGGCGGCCCGCGCCGCTGCAGAGCGCATGGCCCAAAGCCTGAATGAGGCGGCTGGCGA
>ERZ802822.1649-NODE-1649-length-13243-cov-6.824928_pt1 | contig 13243 bp, 11 predicted proteins | sample MGYA00345649_ERZ802822 | MGnify/ENA primary metagenome ERZ802822 (study PRJEB30503, sample SAMEA104212359) | marine metagenome | biome: Westerlies Biome; feature: [SRF] surface water layer (ENVO:00010504) within the epipelagic zone...; material: water...
ATTGATCATGACTTAAAAAAATCTTCCTCTAGAGAATTAAGGTGATTATCTTCTAAAAAAAAAAAAAAAAAAATTAGGCACAAAATCTTAAAATGGAAAAACCCTAAACCAAGATCAAATATTTTAACAGAAGCAAGAAATAAACGTTATGCGCTTTTAATTAAAGAGTGCGAAAGAATTAATGCAAAATATTTGTTTACGGGTCATCATTTTGATGACCAAGTTGAAAATATCCTTTTAAGAATGATTAGGGGTAGTGGTATTAAAGGGCTTGGGTCGCTTCAAGAAAAATTTAAATTTAATAAATACAAAACAATCATATGTAGACCTCTTTTAAAATATACAAAGAAATCTCTAATATCTTTTTTAGCTAATGAGGACCAAAAATATATTCTAGATCCAACTAATTATAATGATAGCTTTGATAGATCAAGAGTAAGAAAAGTAACTCAACATTTAATCAATGAAGGCTTAGATGATCTAAGATTAAAAAAGACAATCAAAAATTTAAAAGATGCAAATAACTCTATTAACTATTTACTGAATACATCTATTAAAAAATTTTTATCCGTTAATGAGTATGGTTTATTTTCTATATCATTGAAATTATTTAAATCACTACCAGAAGAAATCAAATTTAGATCAATGTCAAAAATTTTAAAACTTGCCGGTAACGGTAAATATTTACCAAGATCCAAAAATATACAAAATTTACTTGAATACACAGAGAAAAATAATCAGAAAAAATTTACTATTGCAGGATGTGTTTTAGAAATTAGAGAAAATAAAATGATAATTTTACCTGAGGTATCTAGGAATCTTTTTGAACAGAAGATTAAGGCTAAGAATTTTATTTGGCGTGAAATATATAAGGTTTCTATGAAAACTGATTATGCAAAAGGGCTAGTTTTAAGGTACCTTGGGTCTGATGGAAAAGACATGCTTCCTAAAAAATACAAAGATAAGCTGTTGAAGCATGAACATGCTAGCTCATATTTAAGTATTTGGAAGCAGAAGCAATTAGTTGCAGTTCCTGGTATTGGTTTTAGCGATAAAAAAGTTAAAAATATCAATAAATATGAAATAACTGATATTTATGAGCTTTTAGAAGAACCAAGGGTATAATAAGCTATTGAAATATAACATACTTTCAAATTATTATTAGTCTTGTAAGTGCTTAAATTGTTATTACATATATATTAAATTAATTTACAAAATATTATGAATTTAAAAAATATCGTTCTGTGGCTTTTTATAGGTTTAATAATTATTGGGCTATTTAATCTTTTTAACCCTAACTCGAATAATACTGCCAATACGCTTGATTTAACTTACTCTCAATTTCTTGAAAATGTCAACACTGGTACTGTAAACGATGTAACTATTAGGGGAAACAATGTTACGGGTAATTTTTCTGATGGTAGAAAATTTAAAACATATGCAGTAAATGATCCAGCATTAGTTGAGAAATTGACAAAGATGGGTGTAAATATTTCTGCAGCCCCATTAGATGACGGCTACCCTTCATTATTAGGAATTCTGATTTCATGGTTCCCAATGCTTCTATTGATTGGAGTATGGATATTTTTTATGCGTCAGATGCAAGGTGGCAAAGGTGGTGCAATGGGCTTCGGGAAGTCAAAAGCAAAACTTTTAAATGAAAATAAGAATAAAGTTACATTCAACGATGTTGCAGGAGTTGACGAGTCAAAAGAAGAATTAATTGAAATTGTAGAATTTCTTAAGGATCCACGTAAGTTTCAAAAACTAGGTGGAAGAATACCTAAAGGAGCTTTGTTAGTGGGTTCACCAGGAACTGGAAAGACTTTATTGGCTAGAGCTGTAGCAGGGGAGGCTGGAGTTCCTTTTTTCAGTATATCTGGATCAGACTTTGTTGAAATGTTTGTAGGTGTTGGGGCTTCAAGAGTTAGAGATATGTTTGAACAAGGAAGAAAACATGCTCCTTGTATAATATTTATAGATGAAATTGATGCTGTTGGAAGAAGTCGTGGTGCTGGCCTTGGTGGTGGAAATGATGAGAGAGAGCAAACTCTTAATCAAATTTTAGTTGAGATGGATGGTTTCGATGCACAAGAAGGTGTAATTATAGTGGCAGCTACCAATAGACCTGATGTTCTTGACCCGGCCTTGTTAAGACCGGGTAGATTCGATAGACAAGTTGTTGTTCCAAGCCCTGATCTTGTTGGAAGACAGGCTATTTTAAAAGTCCATATGAAAAAAATCTCATATGCACCAGATGTAAATATTAGAACTATAGCCAGAGGCACACCTGGATTCTCAGGAGCAGATCTTGCAAACTTAGTTAATGAGTCTGCACTTTTGGCAGCAAGAAAAAATAAAAAAGTTGTAACGATGATTGATTTTGAGGAGTCTAGAGATAAGGTTGCATTTGGCGCAGAGAGAAGATCGGCTGTGATGACTGAGGATGAAATTAAGCTCACTGCTTATCATGAAGCAGGCCATGCATTATGCTCCTTGAATCTTCCTGCTTCTATGCCAATACATAAAGCAACCATTATACCACGCGGTAGAGCATTAGGTATGGTTATGTATCTTCCTGAAAGAGATATTATATCTGTTACAAGAGAAGAGTATGAGGCAAGAATGGTCAGTGCGCTTGGTGGTAGGGTTGCTGAAGAGATAATTTTTGGACATGATAAAGTTACTTCTGGTGCATCTAGCGATATTCAGCAGGTTACTAAAACAGCAAGAGAAATGGTAACTCAATTTGGTATGAGTGAAAAATTAGGACCTGTTTTATATTCAGAAAATGATGAAGAAGTTTTTTTAGGAAGATCCGTTCAAAAACATAAGAATGTTTCTGAAGAAACAGCAAAAGCTATCGACTCAGAGATCAAAAAACTTATTGATAAAGCCTACGCAAAAACAAAAGAAATTCTAAATGATAACATTAAAGATTTGCATACTCTTGCAAAAGGTTTGATTGAGTATGAAACACTTGAGCTTGATGAAATAAAGGAATTATTAAAGAATGGCTCAATAAATAGAGCTAATCCTGAGGATGAGATTAAGAATGCAGGACCTTCTGTTCCAAAAAGTGGAAAGCCTAAATCAGAGTTAGGACCAGATTTTAAGCCAAAACCTCAAACATCTTAAATTTCAATTGGAAATTATGCTGGGGTGAGAATGAAATACTATGTGCGCCCAATTTTTTCTCAAAATCTCAATAGATCAAAAAACTGTCTAAAACTTGGATCTTCAAAGCTTTACTTTAGCAGCATTGAAATAGTCAGTAGAAGTAAAAATCAAGTTAAAAAAAAGTGTATAAAATTAGATGAGTTGGACTCATTAAATAGAAATGAATTCAATTCTGTTAATGCACAGTTAGAAAATATTACTAACCCCCGAAAAAAAATTGCTACATTAAGCTTTGATCAACCAAATATAATGGGAATATTAAATGTTACACCTGATAGTTTTTCAGATGGTGGCAAATACAATGAAATAAAAAAAGCCACTGCATACGCAAAACAAATGGTTAAAGATGGCGCCAGCATTATAGATATAGGCGGAGAGTCAACTCGACCCGGTGCATCGACTGTAAATGAAAAACTTGAAATTGAAAGAGTGATTCCAATAATAAAAAAAATTAAAAAAGAAAATAAAAAAATGATTATTTCACTTGATACTAGAAAGCCTAAAGTCATGGCTGAAGGTATAAAAAATAAAGTTGAATTAATTAATGATGTATCTGGATTGAGGTATAGTGGCAGATCTATAGAAATTATTAAAAATAAAAAAATCCCATTTGTATTAATGCATTCAATTAAAACTCCTAAAACTATGCAATTAAATATTAAATATGACAATGTAGTTTTAGATGTTTATGATTTTTTTAAGAAAAATATAGCTACATGCGTAAAAAATAAAATTGATAAAAAATCAATAATACTAGACCCCGGAATTGGTTTTGGTAAAAGTGTGAAACAAAATTTGAGTCTAATTTCAAACATTGCTTTATTCCATTCCTTGGGATGTCCAATTTTATTGGGATCTTCAAGAAAAAGTTTCATTGGAAAATTGCACAAAAATGCATTAGAAGAAAAAAGACTTGGGGGTTCAATTTCTAGCGTTATTTATGCTCTAAATCAAGGTGTACAAATATTTAGAGTACACGATGTTTTTGAAACTTCTCAAGCAATTAAAGTTTTTAAAAAAATTAAATAATAAAAAGATGAAAAAAAAATATTTTGGAACAGATGGGATTCGTGCGCCATCTAACAGCCCTAAATTAAATGGTTTAACAATGATGCGTTTAGGTATGGCCCTTGGCAAGGTGTTTACTAAAGGGGAACATCGTCATAGAGTGGTAATTGGTAAAGACACAAGATTATCTGGATATACAATTGAGCAGGCAATAACTTCAGGACTATTGTCAATGGGGCTTGATGTTTTGCTACTTGGTCCAATACCAACACCAGGAGTTGCAATGCTTACAAAGTCAATGCGCGCCGATTTAGGAATTATGATTTCTGCATCACATAACTCATATTTAGATAACGGTATTAAAATATTTGATAAAAATGGGGACAAATTACCAGATGCACTCGAAGTTGAAATAGAGGAGCTGATGGATTCAAGCATTGAAAAACATCTTGTAGATCCAAAAAAAATGGGAAGGGCAAAACGCTTAGAAGATGCAAATGCAAGGTATATTGAATTTCAAAAAAATACTTTTCCAAAAAAATTAAACTTAGACGGCTTAAAAATAGTACTTGATTGCGCTAATGGAGCTGCCTACAAAGCTGCGCCAATAATTTTATGGGAACTTGGTGCAGAAGTAATTACTCTTGGTGTTGAGCCAAATGGAGTAAATATAAATCATGAATGTGGCTCAAATCATCCTGAAATCATGGCAAAGAAAGTTGTTGAAGAAAATGCCGATCTGGGAATTGGTTTAGATGGTGACGGTGATAGAATAATAATTTGTGATGAAAAAGGAAAAGTAATTGATGGAGATCAAATTTTAGGACTTATTGCCATACACTGGCATAAATATAATCAACTATCAGTTGATACAGTGGTTGCAACTAAAATGTCAAATTTAGGTTTGGAAAATATTTTAGATAAACACAATATAAAATTACAAAGAGCAAGTGTTGGGGATAGGTATGTAAAAGAAATGATGCTCGATGAAGGCGCTAATATTGGTGGAGAACAATCAGGACATATAATATTGAGAGACTTCATTGCCACTGGAGATGGCATGATTACTGCACTTCAAGTCTTAAGAATAATCATAGAAAAAAAACAACCAGCAAGTAAAACTTTGAATGTTTTTGAGCCATTGCCTCAAAGATTAATTAATTTCAATTTAAAAGATACTGAATTCTTAAAAGAGGATGAAACAATCAAAAAAATAAATAGCTGGGAAAATATTCTAGGTGACGAAGGTAGAATCTTGGTTAGAATGTCTGGAACTGAACCTCTTTTAAGAGTAATGATTGAGTGTAAAAATTCAATTATTCTTGATAAGGTTATAAGTGAAGTTGATTCTTTTTTTACAAAAATATAGAAAGTTATAAATGACAGGCGTAGTGGTTATTGGTTCTCAGTGGGGAGATGAAGGAAAAGGAAAAATTGTGGACTGGCTTTCCCGTAAAGCTGATGTTGTAGTTAGGTTTCAAGGTGGGCACAACGCTGGACATACACTTGTTATCGATAATGAAACCTATAAATTAAATTTATTACCATCAGGTATTTTGAGAGCTGACAAAAAATCAATTATTGGCAATGGTGTTGTATTAGATTTAAGAGCTTTAATCACAGAAATTAAAGGACTAACAGATAGAAATATTAATATTTCTCCTCAAAATTTAAGTATTTCTGATAAAGCTTCTATTATTTTACCACTACATCAAAAGCTTGACGAATTAAGAGAAATTAATGCTGGTAAAAGTAAAATTGGGACAACAAAGAGAGGCATTGGACCTGCTTATGAAGATAAAGTTGCTAGAAGATCAATTAGAGTATGTGATTTATTTGATAAAAATCAACTCAAATTAAAAGTAGATAATTTATTAAACCATCATAATGCCCTAATGCGTGGATATGGAGAAGAAGAATATAAGGCCTCCTCAGTAGTGAATGAGGTTTTCGATCTTGGGCAAGTAATTATGCCTTATGCCAAGTCAATTATAGAAATATCTAGAGAAATTAATAAGCCAGAAAATAAAATTCTATTTGAAGGAGCTCAGGGTTTCTTGCTAGATATTGATCATGGTTCTTATCCATTTGTCACGTCATCAAACACTCATTCTAGTTATGCTGCAATTGGGAGTGGTTTGAATCCTAATAGAATAAATCATGTAATGGGGATCACTAAAGCGTATACAACACGAGTTGGCTCAGGACCATTTCCAACAGAGGAAGATAACGATATAGGGCAAAAACTTGGCGAAATTGGTCATGAGTTTGGCACAGTGACAAATAGAAAGAGAAGATGCGGTTGGTTTGATGCGGTTCTTGTTAGTCAAGCTGTTCAACAATCTGGCATCAATGGAATTGCGTTAACTAAATTAGATGTTTTAGATACATTTGAAGTATTAAAAGTTTGTATTGGCTATGAGATAAAAGGTAAAAAAATTGATTATTTTCCTAGTTCTGAGTTTGATCAAGCTAATATAAAACCTATTTACGAGGAAATTGAAGGTTGGAATTCAAAAACTGCTGGAAGTCAAAATATAAAAGAACTTCCTGAAAAAGCAGTAAATTATATTAATAGGCTCAGTGATTTAATTGGAGCTAAAATTGACTTGGTATCAACAAGTCCAAAAAGAGAAGATACAATTTTATTAAATGATGTGTTTAGTTAAGCGCTTATGAGTTTAGTTTCTTTTGCAAGGTTAACCATTTCTAGTTGAAGTTTTGCAAAAGCTTTTTCTTCAATCTGTCTTACTCTTTCTCTGCTAATTTTATAAGCTTTGCTTAGCTCCTCAAGGGTTTTAGGAACTTCAGATAATTTTCTTGCGTGAATAATTTCTTGTTCTCTTTCGTTTAAAATATTTATTGCCTTTGAAAGCAAGTTCTTTCTTTTACCAAGTTCCTCTTTTTCAGCTAGTTTTACTTCTTGATCTGCATCTTCATCTACTAGCCAGTCTTGCCATTCACTTTCTCCGTCCTCAGAAACAACTGCATTCAATGAATAGTCTGTGCCAGATATCCTTCCTTCCATATCTGATACCTCAGCTTCAGTAACATCCAGTCTCTCTGCTATTTCTTTTACTTGGTCGGGTTTAAGTGAACCGTCATTATAGCTTGTAAGTTGATTTTTTATTTTTTTTAAATTGAAAAATAGTTTTTTTTGTGCAGCAGTAGTTCCAATTTTCACTAGACTCCAAGACTTTAAAACGTATTCTTGTATAGCCGCCCTGATCCACCACATAGCATATGTGGATAGTCGAAATCCTTTTTCTGGATCATATTTCTTAACTGCCTGCATCAAACCAATATTGCCTTCTGATATAAGTTCAGTAATAGGAAGCCCATAACCTTTATAGCCCATCGCTATTCTTGCAACTAATCGTAAGTGACTTGTTACAAGTTTATGGGCCGCAGCAGTATCACCTTTATTAATCCACTTTCTAGCAAGGGACATTTCTTCCTTTTGAGAAAGCATTGGAAACTTTTTTATTTGTTGAAGGTAGTGAGTTAAACTGCCTTCGTTGGATAAAGATGGTAAATTTACGTTATCACTCATAGTATATTATATTGGTTCTTTGGCCTCTAATTTCAAGAGATCTCGTTTTTAATAGAATTAATCAAATTACTCAAGTATTCAGGCTTAAGTGATTGAAATTCTTGACTTTTATTTTTAGTGGGGTGTTTGAAACCAAGATAATAAGCATGCAAAGCTTGTCCTGGAAGATTTCTAATTAAGCTCTGTGTGAAAGGGCTTAAAGCTCTTATTTTGAGCTTAGGCGCCTTTCCATAAACCTTATCTCCTATAATTGAATTCCCTTTTTCAGTTAAATGAACACGAATTTGGTGTGTTCTGCCTGTTTCTAAATTGCACTCAACTAATGAGGCAATGGGGTTACTGGCTCTATCTTTGTATACTTCTAAAGTTTTATAATTCGTAACTGCTCTTTTTCCTTTTAATTTTGAAGTCATCATCTTAATTCTATTTTTATTACTTCGTGATATTAGAGATTCTATCTTTCCAGATGCTGGTTTTATTTTGCCCCAGCAAAGTGCTAAATATTTTCTTGTAATTGTGTGTTCTTCAAATTGTTTTGATAATTTCATATGCGCAGAGTCATTTCTTGCTACAACTAGTAAACCACTAGTATCTTTATCAATACGATGCACTATGCCTGGTCTATTAGCGTCTCCAGCGGTAGATAAGTTTTTACCATATAAGTGAATTAATCCATTTACCAAAGTCCCTTTTTTATTTCCTGCTCCAGGGTGAACAACTAATCCTGCAGGTTTATCAATTATTACTAAGTCTTTATCTTCGTGGATAATATTAAGATGAATATTTTCGCCTAGTAATCTAAAGCCTACCTCAATTGACTCTCTAATAATTATCTTATCATGCAATATGAGTTTGTAATCTGGATCTTTTATTGATGCATTAACAGTTATAGATCCATTTTTTATTAATGACTTAATTTTAGAGCGACTAATTTCTGGTTGCTTCTCTGCAATAAATTTGTCTAGTCTTTGGCCAATGTATTTATTTACATTTACTTCAAGATGATGCATTTTACTACTCATGGCTGATAATCAGAATAATCTTAAGGGTTTGAAGTTTCTTGTGATATTCATGGGAGTTTTAATTATTGCTGGTGTTATAACTATTATTTCCACAATTATTTACAGATTAAATGATGATACTTTATTCACAAGTGATAACTCAGATATAGACATTGTGACAGATATTAATTTAGCTGATAATGCAGAAATTCAGAGCATAACTAGTAATAATGAGACAATTACTATCTATTATACAATTAATGGGGCTGATTTTATTGAGATTTTTTCAATAAAGGATGGAAAGAATATTAAAAAATTAAAGCTGAAATAACGTTATCCTGCTCTATAAAATTCTACGTTGTTTGCAGGTAGTGACTGTCCCAGTATATAGTCAGAGGCTTTTTCGGCAATCATCACAGTCGTTGCATTTAAATTTCCTGTAATTATCTTTGGCATTATAGATGCATCAACTACTCGAAGATTTTCTATTTCATATACTTGTAACTTTTCATTTACAACCGAAGTATTATCTTTACCCATTTTACACGTACCACAAGGGTGATAGGCAGTATCTCCCTTGTTTCTAATGAATTCATTTAAATCATTATCATTATCAACATTTCCAGGATTAATTTCCTTTCCTCTAAATTCATCAAATGCTTTCTGCTGAAAAATTTCACGAGCCAATCTTATTCCCTCTCTCATTTCTTTAAGATCATGCTCCGTTTGCATGTAGTTAAATCTAATAGATGGAGCTGCATATGGATCATCAGATTTTAATTTTATCTCACCCCTGCTAGTTGGTCTCATTGGACCTACATGTGCTTGAAATGCATGACGATCTGGGTTAGTTCTGCCATGATCTAAAACTAGAGAAGGGAAAAAATGATATTGAATATTTGGGTAATCAACTAAATCATTGCTCCTTGCAAACCCACCAGTCTCTAAGTTTGAGTGGGCTGCTGTACCTGTCTTAAATAAAAACCATTCAATTCCTGTTAGAGCCATATTTATAGGATTATATTCATTAAAAAGAGTTACAGGTTTAGTGCACTCATATTGAACGTATGTTTCAAGATGATCTTGTAAATTTTGTCCAATACCTTCTAAATTTACCAAGGTATTTATTCCATGCTCATTAAGTTGTTTCTGTGAACCAAGTCCTGATAACATTAATATTTGAGGAGAATTTATCGCGCCAGCTGACAGCAATACTTCACCATCAGCATAATAGTTAATTATTTCTTTTTTACTTATACATTCAACACCAATTGCTTTTTTATTCTCAATAATAATTTTTTTTACAGTAAGATCAGTTTTTATTGTCAGGTTTTTTCGATTAGATACTGGGTGGAGGTAAGTATAGCTAGTACTTTGCCTTTTACCTTTGGAAATTGTTGTATCCATTAATCCAAAACCCTCTTGTTTATAACCGTTCATATCATTATTGATTTCATAACCTGCCTGCGATGCTGCTTCTAAGTACACTTTTGACAATACACTGCCATTTTCTGATCTTGATAATCTAAGTGGTCCCTCTGAATTACGAAAATCTTTAGAAAGACCTTCAACGTTTTCTGATTTTTGAAAATAAGGTAAAACATTTGCGTAGTTCCAATCACGTAAACCTGCTTGAGACCAATTTTCAAAGTCCATCGCATTTCCTCTAACATGAACCATACCATTATGAGATGAGCAACCACCAAGCATTTTTGCTCTTGGACAAAACATTCGTCTATTATTCATATAAGTTTCAGGTTCAGTATTATAAAGATAATTATATTTTGGATCATGCATTGTATATAGGAGAGCTGCAGGCATTGCTGTCTTCCAAGTTTTATCAGATGGACCAGATTCTATTAGCAAAACATCATTTGAAGGATTTTCTGAAAGTCTATTTGCTAATACACATCCAGCTGAGCCAGCACCAATGATGATGAAGGTATAATTTTTTATATTCATAAGTTAAATATATTAAACACAATTACTATAGTATATTACTTAATCAATGTTTAGAAATATCAATCCAAATTTTGCAATAATCTTATCTACCTTATTATGGGGGACATGGTGGTTTCCACTTAGACTTCTAAATGAATCTGCAAACAACAACGCTATACCTTTAACATTAAGTTTTTTAATAGCAGGATTATTTCTATTATGTTTTTCCTTAAAGAATATTCATTTGTTATCGAAAAGAAATATCATGCTTACCTTAGTTGCTGCGACTATGGGAGCAGCAGCAATGTGTTTGTATAACGAAGGATTATTAAGAGGCAATGTTGCAAGAATTTTAATTTTTTTCTATCTCACAGCTGTGTGGAGTACGATTATTGAAATAGTCTTTTTAAAAGTTCCTCTTACCATTTCACGAGCTTTATCAATAACAGCTGGGTTTATTGGTCTATTCATAATAACTGGTTTAGACAAAGGTAACTTTTTACCAAATTCTTTAGCTGACATTTTTGGGATACTTTCAGGACTGCTTTGGTCAATATGTGCAAGTTTAATACGTGTAAATAAAGAACTTGATGTTAATTTTGGAACATCAATTTTTATTTTGATGGGGGGCGTTTTTGTTTTGCTAGCAACTCTATTACCAGATGGTCAAATAATTAGCGGCTTTAATTCACAAATTTTATTTCAAACATATTTAATTATTTTAGCTTTTGCGTTTATATGGTTGCTACCGGGGTATTGGTTAATAACTTATGGCCAAGACCAGGTAGATCCAGGAAGAGCAGGAATACTTCTTATGTTTGAAGTTGTGATTGGAATAATATCGGCATACCTAATTGCTAATGAACTAATTTCAATACGTGAGTTATTAGGCGCATTATTTATTTTAAGTGCACCATTATTAGAATTATCTAATTCAAAAAAATTATAGATAAAACAGTTATTTATCTACTAAAATACAAAAATCATAGTAAAAAATTAAATTTTTAATAAAAATCTTAATTTAGGCTAGCCGGAGCCTTTTTAATATGCTTCAATTAAATTTAAATTAAAAAAACTAGGAGAAAATAATGAATTTTTTAAAAAAATCAATGATCTCAGTTGTTTTTGCAATGGGTTTAGGGGCTTTCTCAACTCAAGCAAGTGCAGCGTGTGGATCTATCTCTATCGCTGAAATGGATTGGGCTTCTGCAGAAATGTTTGCCCATATCGATAAAGTTGTATTGGAAAATGGATATGGATGTGAAGTAGAACTAGTCCCTGGAGCAACTATGCCTACAGCAACTTCAATGATGGAAAAAGGTGAACCAGATGTTGCACCAGAATTATGGATTAATGCTGTAAGGACGGCTCTTGATGCCGCGACTGCGGAAGGTAGACTCCATTATGCTGCAGAGGTTTTTTCAGATACTGGTGAAGAAGGCTGGTGGATACCTCAATATATTGCAGACGCTAACCCTGAAATTCAGACTGTAGAAGATGCTTTGGCTCGACCTGATTTATTTCCTCATCCTGAAGGTGGAAGTGGCGCATTATATACTTGCCCATCAGGTTGGAATTGTCAGTTAAGCACAGGTAATTTATTTAAAGCTTTTGGTGGCGAAGCTGCTGGCTTCAGAATTGTTGATCCTGGGTCTGGAGGCGCACTTGCTGGATCTATAGCAGAAGCTTATGGTAAAGGTGAGGGCTGGTTTGGCTATTATTGGGCTCCTACTGCTATACTTGGCAAGTATCCAATGAAAAAATTAAGCTTTGATGTACCACATGATAATGATGAGTGGAACAGCTGTACGTCTCAAGAAGATTGTGCAGACCCTCAAAAAAACTCATGGGTAGTTTCATCAGTTTATACTGTTGTTACGGATCGTTTTAAGCAGGAAGCTGGTATTGGCATGGATTATATTGTTAAGCGAGCACTTCCAAACAAAACAATTAATGCCCTATTAGCTTGGAAAGATGATAATCAAGCTACGGGAGAAGATGCAGCAATGTATTTCCTAGAAAATTACAGTGAATGGCACAGTTGGGTTGATAGCTCAGCAAAAGCTAAAATAGAAGCTGCATTGTAAAAAAAATTTAAATGGCGAGCTATTTTAGTTCGCCATTTATATTCATAATTAAATTTTCAAAAGATGATTGAATTTTTCACTACATTTCCAGAAATGAGTAAAGCAGGTCTTAGGCTTTTTAAAAAAACAGTAGATGGTGCTTACAGAAATTTTTCAAGAGAATATGGAGATGCTATTGAGGGGTTTTTTGACCCGTTGCTTGCTTTTTTAATTTTTCTTGAAAAACTATTAGTAAATACTCCATGGCCAATAGTAATTGGAATTTTTGGTTTACTTGCTTGGGTAGGCTCAAGAAATTATAAACTAGTAATCGGTACAGTTGCTTGTTTTATAGTTATTGGATATTTTGGTATGTGGAAAAACTGTATGGCGACTGTTGCTATAATTTCAGTATCTACACTTGTTTGTATTGTAGTCGGAATTCCAATAGGAGTTCTAATGTCCAAATCTAAGAGAGCTGAGAAAGCTATCTT
>ERZ802822.1659-NODE-1659-length-13194-cov-13.800945_pt1 | contig 13194 bp, 14 predicted proteins | sample MGYA00345649_ERZ802822 | MGnify/ENA primary metagenome ERZ802822 (study PRJEB30503, sample SAMEA104212359) | marine metagenome | biome: Westerlies Biome; feature: [SRF] surface water layer (ENVO:00010504) within the epipelagic zone...; material: water...
AACCTGAGCCACTCTTTTGGATTTAAGCTGACAGCCTTCATGAAGCCCTCACACCAATCCATTGCAATCAGATGTCCTGCTTTGGCTTGCCAGAATATTGGATCGACAACCATCGGATCATGAGCAAGCCCTTGGGCAATCTCCATATAGCGATCAGTGAGGGTATTCACGACCCAATCAGGCAACTCTTGTGGTTCAGCCCCTAGCCCTGCTGCCATCCACACATCAGATGAGATCGGAGAGGGAGAGCAAGTGACACCGTGAAGCAGACCATCAAGATCAGAAAGCATCATACAATCCTCTGGACTTTCATCAGAAGACAGATACTGGTCTAGCTCATCTAGCTGTACGCTTTCCGTCATAAGGCAAGTCTAATATTGATTTGCAATGTAGAGCTAGGAGTTTTTGTTTGAAAGTATCATGTATTTCTGAAATTGGCGGAATGTATAAGAGATCTCTAAATAATTAGGGTTTAATATAATCTCGCCAGCTATACTCAGGCTTGAAGCCTAACAAACGTTTGGCTTTTTCATTTGAATAAAAGCTCTTGGGAATATCGTTGGTCTTCAAAGGAACGTGTTGGTAGTAAGTTTTGATCAACTCTTCCGATGTTAAACCAACTGAATGGTCATCATTAGATACATTGAAAACTTGATACCCTAGCCCATCCGTTTGTAAGCACTTTTGAACCATCTGCCCAAGATCACGAGCATCGATGTACGAGAAGATATTTCGTCGTCTCAAATCTGGATCCCTCATAAAGGCAGGAAAGATTTCAACATATTCGTGCGGCTCAATGACATTGTTAATTCGCAAGCCATAAATATCGATGCCAGTTCTGCGTTGAAAGCTTTGAGCAGTCGCCTCGTTTACTACTTTTGACATTGCATAACTGTCTTCTGGTATAGTCGGATGCTCTTCATCAATGGGCAAGTAATCTGGCTTCACCTCACCATTAGCAAAACAAATTCCGTAAGTTGTCTCTGAAGATGCGAATATCACTTTTCGCACACCCATTTTGATAGCGGCATCTATGACATTGTAAGTTCCAAGAGTATTAACCCTGTAGCATTCGTTATCACTCGTCATGAGCAAGCGTGGAACTGCTGCAAAATGGACAACAGCATCGAACTTTGGGACACCCGCACCTTGAGCCAACTCATCATAATTTGCGTAGCTACCCATTACATCAAATACTTGCCCAGCGTCTGTAATATCTGCAAAGCGAGTTAAAACCTTTGGATGGTCAAGATTGACCTGGTCGAGGTTAAGAACTGAATGGCCTTGCTCTAACAAGTATGCCACGCTGTGCTTTCCTGCTTTACCTGATCCACCAGTAAATAATATTCTCATGGTTCATTCCTCAGTCCAGTAAGCGTATTAGTCTAATCATGTACAATAAACTGGCATTATCATAGGACAACTATATTTGTGAGAGAGCTAAGCTAATCTAACTATAGCTTTTCAAACATGATGGTGACTTGCCCCAAAGGAAATCCCCACTTCGACATGTAGGCGATATTGAGAACTCTATCATCGTCCAGCAGCCACATGTAATCATCAAACGAAACTCTCATTTCTCCATCGGGAAGTGGCAAATCTATTTTATAAGCCCAGTAAAACGTATCACCTTCAATCTGGCCTTTTGCTTCACCGATTACTCCTTTGGCATCTCCAGTCCAAGTATCGCCATCACCCTTTGCCAAAATCCAAATTCGCTGTTCTGTGGTGTCGTCCGAATAAGTAAAGTCTTCTACTAGAGTAAGTGCTTCACCGTCCCATGATCCGTCTATATCAACAACAAAACGTCTACTCACATTTCCCAAGACATCTTGGAATTGACCGTATGCTTTGACTTTACCATCGAAAAACTTCTCTAGCTCAAAGGTTTTATCCGATAACTGCCCGCCATCTATTGACGGTTTAAACGCACACCCCGCAAGACCGATCGACAAAGTAAGTATTTGTAGAAACCTAATCATTTATTACCCTCTAATAAGTAGTTAGCGCTTACCTGAGAGTTAGATCGCAAACGCACCTATTCCACATAGGGCTTACAGCCTTAGAAATTGCATTTAGCAGCAGAGCGTGAACTGAATTCTACCAAAAGGTAAAGGTGAACAGATGGTGAAGTTATAGCCAGCAAGACAAATAATGGGGCTAAGTTCAAAACCTGCCCCAAACTTTATAACTAACTTTTATTCTCTAAAGCGACCAAGCATGCCTCTGCTAATTGTCGATGAGACTTGTCTGATCCCAAAGGAGTTGCCCAGCCTGTTTTTTCAATAATTCCACGTTTTAGGAATGCACCAGAACTAGCTAGTTGCGCAGAGATTTCTGGTAATGATGGATCCGCTTGAGAAGCCGCAATGCAATATGGCGTCAATGCTTCTGCCACTGCAGTATTAGCAGCGTCTTTCGCTATTTTAGATGCTGAAGAGCCGGTAACCCAACCTCCCCAATTAAATCCCACTATTGCTAAAATAATAGCCCCTGCCACGGCACCCCAAAGTGCCGATCCCGTCCATTCTGGAAGTTTCACGGATAAATCCAATCTTTATGAAAAAATGTACACTTGATAGCATACTATAGGATCACCCTAACAGAATTTTATAAATAAAGTCCATTACAATTAACCTGTTATCTTTCGTCGGCGGCTATTTATAATTTTAAAAACTTTGATTTCAACTTTGCCAAAATGCAGCCAGCCACATAAAATCCAAGGCCAGTGACAATAGTTGTAGCGTAAAAACTTACTCGCTCGCTAAACGACATGTTGTTTAGAAAGGGATACGGCAAACCACTTGTCACAGCTCCCTCTGGTGTATCGTTGAGCGGTCCTGTCACGGCTTCCGACCACAAAATATAAAACAAACATATAGCTAAGATCGTCATGACACCCTTCTTCACTTGGGTGAAAGAATTGTTCAAAAGAAGTGCGTCCAGAATTATCAAAGCAGGGCCCAGTATATGCAGGTAGTATTCCTGAAACCAAACTATTGAGCCTGAATAATTTACCAAACTGGGATCAATGAAGTACAACTTCCAATACAGGAAAACGACCATAGCGTTCAACACAGCAGTCGCTGATACAAATGGCAGGTAACTCTCAGGAAGACCTTTGCGTTTACTCTTGTACAAAAGCCATGTTGCTACCATAGCGGTCGTCAAACTCCAAATGGTCAGATAACGAAACTGAATGCCAAAGTTATTATAGTTGGCTTCAGTGAACTGATATAAGAAATACCCTACGGCAAGTATCAAACAGACAAGTCTGTATCGCAGAATATAACTTTGTCTGAATGTAAGCATCACTCACCCATGAGGTAGTAAGAGCATAAAGCCTTACCGAAACCACAAGATGAGATCTATCAGAAATGTAATATCGCAACTGTATTTGACCCGAAAACGTGGTGGTCAAGTCACAGACCTCAGAGGTGGTGTGATGGGCGTCATTCCAATTAAACAAACCTACCAAAGAGCAAACGGAACACCCTTCCCTCTGGACGAAGAATTGAAATGGCGGCGTGCTGACGACAACGCCAAGAACAATTCCAAACGAGGCAACTCGGCAGACACATGTCTAAAGACATATCGTCTTGTCGCCGTAGGTGTTGCTTAATTAGAGGTTGAGTTAGCCATTTCGGGATCACCACTATCGGAAGAACGATTACACAATCTGTTTGCGCAATCACGCATTCTGTCAGAGCAGTCCTTGATCTTGTCTCTGCAATTGGGGTCAGACATTGCATAAGCTATCGCTGCTGTTCCAGCGGCGACCACTATAGCGCCACCAACGATTAGATTTGCAGCGATAATTTTTTTAGCAACTAACATAAGCACTCCAATTAGGCTTTAATTTCTTAGGCGTTTGTGTCTATGCATTGCTGCGTCTCGGGGTTCCAAATTTGACCTACAGCGCAAGACATAGTCACGTCCTTGCCGTGGTTTCCGCATCCGTCAGCTGCCACAAAGGGAGTGGACAGGATAAGAACAAAAAATGACGTTGTGATAAGTTTCATGATGGTTCTCCTTTTTGTTGGTAGAAAGATAAAGCGGAGAATAAACCAAACAAGCTACAAGTTGTCGCAACACTCATGTCTCTTCAACCCCAATGATTAATTGCGCAACCTTGGGGCATTACCAACTAATTGTGTGTCAAGAAATGGATTAGAAGACTTGATAATTAAAGTAGGCCAAATAACTAGTACACAAATATACCAATAATTAGTACACAAGTCGCAACGCAGATCCACCTAAGTATATGTAAATTATTGCTTTATTTAAAATAATGGTGCCCAGGAGAGGGGTTCATATCCTGACTACAGCACCATGCACAAACTGGTGTAAGCAATATCAATAGCTTACGTATTTGTGGTTCATAATCAAGTGCTGCTCAGGTGATACCACAGGATATACCACAGCTACTGTGCGCACTGTACGTGTCTATCTGACAGTATTCCTTATCGTTACTAGTACAGGGAGAGTGATGGGTAGGGTCATAGGCTATGTCACACAGTACGTGCCTTATCACACCCTGTGTAAATCACAGTACGTGCTAATGACCCTTAGTAGGGCATGGAGTGTGCCTATTACCTTTAATCATAATGATATGTCAGTAAGCACAGTACGTGTAGTGCATAGGCTGTGTGTGTTTAGGTGACTCACTGAAAGTGACCCTACCCGCAAGTGATCACATTCATGCAGTTACATGGGGCATGCAGGGGCCATAGGGGGTATGTACGTTATATGTATATGGGGTGTGCAACGGATGGGGGAAAAGTTTACGTAACGTTAAGTATATAAATTTGCCCTAATGATGTAGTGTTTTACTTAACCTACTGGGAGATAAGATGAACGCCGCAATTAGTCCAGAGTTAACGATTGATTCTGCTTTAAAAAAAGCAAGCCTGCTTGTATTTCTTATAGCCTCTCCTGCATATTTCATAGGCGTTTATAGAAACCTATTTATTGATTTTTTACCAGTGCATGTAGCTGTTCTGTCGATTGTTTGGATAGGGTTTTATTTTTTATCATCAAGAATTATTAATTCTTCAACTTTCAGGTTCTACTCGCTGTTAATTGCATTTCTTATTCTATTTTTTGTAACAGGCGTTCGAAATCAAAGCATCATAATAGCCGACTTTTGGCTTGTCATAAGCTGTGGTCTCTTGGCCTTACGGCAATCTCTGTGGATAGTATTTTTAGTGGCAATTGCCTCAACAGCAGGACTACATCTAATCGTTGATGAACAGTTTATTTTTCCTGGCCTAGATGCGAACTTGCATATTGCGCTACACTCTTGTGTGCTTCTTATAAGTTTTGTGCTTTACAGCGCAGTAAGGAATGTCGTTTCAAATTTTCAGCTGCTTTATGAAACGCAAGTTGGAGCAAACACGAATCTCATTGAGAAAAATAAAAGATCATATCTTTTGGCTCAAGAAGCTGAAGAAGACAAAGAGGAAGAAAAGCACCGACTTAGGACAGCAGCTTACAGCTTATACTCCCAAATTTCTACATTACAAAATATCATCAAATTTGCTGAAGAGAATAATGATCAAAAGAGCTTGCAAGACAGCAGAAAGAGAATGGAAGACATACAAGGCGATTTGTTGGAATTTTCCAAAAGTGGCAAATATATTAACTCTCAAACTTCAAAATTAACAATTTCTGATTTAGCATATGTGTTGGATAACCATCTAAAGCCATATGCTAAAGTTTGTTCTGATAACTTCAATTGTTCAGTCACTTTTGAAGATAAAAGCCTAGATGATTATGAAATACCTATTAATTATATCAAGCTGCTAGCTCACCATTTGATACAACACTGTAGAGAAAACCATCAAGCATCAGTGCTTAAATTTGATATTAAAAAGGGTATCAAAGCTCGTAACATGCAACAAATTAAATTGAACATCTTTGTATATTCAAATGTAGATTTGTCTGAAACCGACTTCTCCAAGTTGAATAGGGAAATGGAGAGCAAAAGCTATTTAAATAGTATTAATAACCATGCAAGTTTCATCAAAATCTTGCTGCGAAGCATGTCTGGCTCCCTCAAGGCATCGTCTATGGGTAACGCAGCCAGATATGATATGTCGTTTTGGGTTGATTAGAAAATACAGATGTCAAATCCACACAGATCTTGCAGTTAAGCTAACAACTACTTCTTTTAATCAAAATATTGATTTTTCTTGCTATTTTCTGGTAAAATAAATCTGATGTAGGGTAATGTAATCACCCGTAGAGGCATAGCCTGTGTGTCTTGCTGTGACTCACTTTAAGTGACCCTACCCGCAAGTGAACATATCCATGTAGTTATATAGGACATACAGTGGGTATAAGTTACATGTATATGGGGTGTCACGCAGATGGGTGTTGAGGTTTGTCTTACCAGTTACTTGAATAAGATACTGAATTAGCAGTTAATCATTCAATGCCACCAATATCTGATAACTTTGAAATAAAATCGATGGTCTTGTCTGCATCTCTTATAACTCTCTCAAGCGATACTTTTGTAACTCCTAAATCTTTGGCTTTTTGGAGAAGTTCTTTTGCCTTCTTGCTATCGCCTGCCTGATTTGTACTGAAGGCATAAAATGCGAGCATTTCAGGAGCAATATCTAAAGCGTCAATATGGGGCTCAACTAAACCACTTATCTTTTCATATTCCCCCTGCAAATAATACATCGGAATAAGCCGTTTTGTTAAATTCCAACCACTGTCATTAGGTTGCAGTCGTAAAGCGTTTTCAAAGAATTGCGTTCCTTCTTTCAAATCTCCACACTCAACCCAAATAGTTCCACTAACGATAAAGGTGTCCACTGTAGCACCCAAGTCATATGCTTTCTGTGCGTAATTTTTTGATAAATCACAATCCTTAGATCCTAATCTAAACTCCACTAAGGCTCTTAAATTAAATGCTGTTACGTCTTGATTTTCAGCTACATCTAGTTCCGAAAGACGGATGATTTCAGCGCCGTTTTTTTCCAAGTCAGGCGCAAGCCCAACCGCTCTTTTTAAAAAAAGGTTCCAACCTTTAATGTTGTATAGTGCGGGGTTATCCGCACCCATCTGATCTTCTAAAAGTCGAACAATGTCAGTGTGATTGTTATATCCATCTGGAGTAAACTTGAACCATTCTTTTCTTGAATTTAAGAACAATGTTAGTCTTTCAGCAGTTCCGTATTTGGCTGCCCAGCTCTTAACCTCTCCACCCTCAACTACATTTATTTGTAGGTGTGTCAAAATTTTATCGCCAATGCTATCTTGTACTTCAAATATTTGATTTGATGAAAAATCGACTTTATCTGTCCATACAACTTTGTTTAGCTTCAAGTCCGTAAGTTGCATCTGTATCCGTGATTGATCAGAAAATGTTTGAATCGATCCTCTTACGACATAGTCAGCATTATACATTTTTTTAATCAGCGGATCTTTTGCTTCTTTTGCTTTTGCATCCATGCTGGTGCTACTTGAAAGCACACTAATGCGACTATATCGGGAAAGACTTGAAATTAGACTTTCGGTGAAAGCAGGACTGAGATCATCTTTTGTTGCAGAAGCGCCAAGATCATCAAAAGGGTATACTAAAATTACTGGTAAAGATGAGACTACTGCTTTCGAGTCCGTTTCATTAGAAGCTTGATTGTTTGCACTTTGTGGAGAGAAAATAAAGTAACCGCCTACTGCGAGCAGAACAATACAAATAGATGATATAAAGAGCTTTAGATAAGTTCTATTACTTTTGATTGTTCTTTTCTGCGAAGGCTCAAGAAGCAAATCAAATGCGTGAAATTCGTTTTGTTTTACTTTTTGAATACCCAGATCATTAAAGTCGTACTTGGTCTTCCCTTTGACGTAGTCGTAAATCACTTTAGAAACCGTAATTCCATTAGTCTGAGCCAATGCCTCCAACCTTGCGGCAATATTCACTCCATCTCCTAATAGATTATCTTTCTCCTTAACAACGTCACCTGAGTTAATTCCAATGCGGAACTCCAATTTTACAGACGTATCGGCAGAGGCATTTCTTTCTTTTATAACCGATTGAAAATCTACCGCACATTCCACAGCTGAAACAGCACTCGGAAACTCCGCTAAGAAAGAGTCTCCACCCGTATTGAACAAACGACCATCGTGCTTCTCAAAAAGGCCTGTGAGAATAGCTTCACATTCACGCAAATTGTGAATGGTTTCGCTTTCATCAGCTTCCATATGTTTACTGTAACCAACGACATCAGTCGCAAAAATAACAGCAATTTTACGTTCAATTTTTTCTTTAACCATGGTTGCTCACATTATTCTCAAACAAGGTTTACACACCACCCAGAAAACGTCTAGCTTTACTGATGTTTAGCAGAGCAAAAAGTTAAGATTTTTATTTTAAAACATTGATTTTTTGGCTATTTTGTGGTATAACTATACCTGTTGGAGGGCGGTGTAACTGCCCATAATGGCGACCACACGCTTTACATTTTAATCCAACAATCTGCTTTAAAATACAGGAGCTTTCTCATGAGCTATCCCTTGGATTCTGATGTCCAAGAAGATGTGCGTACATTTCCAATGTACCAACGTCTTCGCAAAATAAACCCATATGCATATTACTCACTGAACACACAGAAACAGATGCAATCTGATCTTCGCAACTTTGGATCATTAACCTTCTTTGAACAGAACATTGATGACATTCCTGACGTACCAGAACCCATCCATTCCATTGAACTGCCCAAAGCATTAGCTGAAGCAGAACATATGCTTGATACAGGTTCACCTGACTTTAATGAAAAGACTGAAACTATCCTGTCTGTTCTCTATGCTTCAGACACCGTTCCCATCAGGCGGTGTGCTTTGCATGGTGATAAGCATAAAGTCTTCGCTGCATTGATTGTTATGATGCATGAGCAATCCCTGCAGCTTGAGGTCAATGAGTATAATACCACTGACCTTCGTGTTTTTGGCTACAGCATGAGCTTCATGCAGTTCTTGTCTAAAGCTGAAGCACGATTTGTACTGAACGTCATGATGCGCACTGAACACAAAGCCATCTACTGCGTCAGTGAAGGCGTTGTGGGAACTTTGAACAATGGCCATCACTAATGCACATCTCCACTGGTTCAAATTGAAGTGTCCATACCCCCAAGGCAGCAAAGCCTTTCGTATGGCAAAGGCAAAGCTGGATAATGCCACCTATGCTGATCTGGAACGTCTTCGTGCAGAGTTTGAAATGTACAAAGACTGCTCCACTCCTGTGACCCACTATAAGCTATACGATGAGTGGTTTGCGTCTGTTGGGGGAGTGCAAACAGAACAGGTCAATATGAAGGGTATTCAACGCCATGGTACGAAGTACAGAGTACAAAAACGCATCAATGGACAGCTACAAAGATGGACATTTGATACCTTGGATAAAGCAGTCAGAAAACGGGATGCTATCTTTGCCAAAATAGCTGCTGAATAACTGCTGAGAGGCTCTGTACTGCGTCAGGATGAGTCTAGTGCCCAAGTCGGTTGGTAGCCTAGCTGAAGGCCAAAAGTGCCCAAGATTATGGGCGGGTAATCATTATATCATTCGCCCATAATACTCATCAGCGGCATCGTTTCTTTCTAACCAACTTGAGTGCGCCATAACCTCTTCAAAGACATTGTCTTCTGAAGGTGGAAGCCGCATAAACTTTTCTTTTTTCAAATCAATCTTGATGTCTTTACCCAAGACCTGTTCATAAGCTGTCTTCATCCTCTCAAGCAAAAGCGCTTGATCATCTTCAAGGACAAGAAAGCTATCATGGACTGGCAGTATAGGCTTTTTGTCTTTTGCAAAGGCTAACATGACGTGTTCAGCCATTTGACTGTCATAGAACTGCAGGCTCATACCTTGATCCGTAAAGAAGGCATCCTCTATTTGTGGATGAGCTTTACGTAACCTTTCTTTGATTTCACGCCATTTAAAACCTGTATGGCTTATCTTCATACCTTTTGGTGGTCTGTCCGTTTCGTAGGGAGAGTTAAGGCAAGCGTTGAAAATCTGTTTGGACAAATCCCTATGCTCTGATCCAAGTATGCGTTCATAGGCATCTTCACCAGTCAGTTTGGCTTGCTTCAGGTGGTAGAGTATATTTGGGTGGAACTGTGAATAATCAGCTTCAACTGTTCTATAGCCATTGATGGTGATCACACTGCGGTAGGCACTTGGAATGTTTTGCCACCATCCCCCATAAAACCGTCCACCCATTTCAAATGAGTCACGATTAAATACTCGCCTGAGTGTTCTATTGGACAGATTGATGGGTTCGTTTTTTTGACGTTCTTCCTCTGTCTTGCTGCGTCTTCGTCTTTGGGCAATCTCTTTCAATAAAAGGTCATAGGTTTCATCTGCGATGTACAGATCATACCAATGCCGCAGCATGTTTTCATTTATGAGCTCAAGGTTCTCACGCATCTTGATAGTTACTGGCGTATCTTCCCAATCTGATAATGCGGCTTCATTACCTATAGCAGCGTTTTCATTGGGAGCCTTCAGAATAATCGTTTCCCGTTTTGGTTTGGGGATGAAAAGCGTCTGGATTTGTTGTTCTGGGTCAAACAAATCCAAAAGCTTTTTTGTGGCGGCATACTTGGTCATGGCACCAATTGGCCCTTTGCCATCTCTATTATACCTGCCTTTTGAAACTTCTTTTAAATAACCAAAGTTTTGCAAACTATTGAGAGCGCCAGCTTCAGTTTTGGGATCACGAATAGCTGTTTCATAACTCAAGCCCAACGGAGCTAAGCCAGTTCTGTCGGGCTTTTCTTTTTTGTACTTGTTTCCATTCCTACTTACAGAAAAGGAGCAATTTTTATCGCCAGCCTGTGCGGCTAAAGCGTCAACAACAAGCCACTCAATAGCCTTAGCGAATACCTCTTGTGCTGGTAGAAAGCGTTTGCGTTTTTTTAATCCAAAATCAATTTCTTGCTGTGCAATTTCATCAGCAAGCTTTTGGATCTTATGTTTCAACGCCTTCATTGACCCACCATAAATAAACGGGTGGAAGACTGATCTGAAAATCTACAAACTGGGGTAGTCATGTCTAAACTATATAGTAATCTTATCGTGAGATGAAAAAGATTCTTAGATTAGTAATCTCTAACTTATTTTGCTTAGACGGAAGTTGAGGAAGTAACCTGCATGGACATTAAAAAAGTTGATTTAGTTTATTTCAATATCTTGGCCTACGCTGAGCCTATCAAGATGCTTCTTATGCATGGCGGAATCCCATTCAAATTTTGGATGCCTTGGGATTACTTTGGCAAAGACTGGAATGAAGCCAAAAGGGAAGTGCCCTTTGGCAGATTGCCTGTTTTGATAATTAATGAAGAGCACGTTTTATGGGAAAGTGGATCCATAATGCGTTTTTTAGCAAAACACACCAACACATTACCCAAGGGAGATTTATTGCAGGCAAAAGCTCACGCAATTTTTGATTCAACCAAAGAGCTTGTTATGCCTATAGATGCCACAATCAATGTGCGTAGCGGCAAAAGGTTTATTGAAGAAAAGGCTAGCCTGCTTAAAGCCCTTGATGAACTTCTTGAACCATTTGAACAAACTTTATCAGAAAATGGGCCATTTTTACTTGGGGCAAAAGTCACTTATTGCGATTTTCCGTTGTATCATCATCTGAGCATTTTATCTCTTCTGACAGTTGAATTTCTTGAGAGATATCCTTTGCTGAAAAACTTCATGCAAGAATTTGAAAAAATTAGAGCTGTTGAAACTTACCTTAACACAAGACCAACACTGAGCGGGATTGGCGTAGAGCCGCTTCTGGAGCTAAATGGAGTTCCTACCAGCACTAGCTTTGGCAGAGATTAGTTCAGATCAATTTACAGCAACTCTATTCACAGTTGCTCTCCATACTTTACCTTGTTGGAGTAGCATAACGTTCGTTACACGAAGACGAGTGCCTTTTTCATCAGTTAGAAAGTGTTGATAAGCACAAATGTCTTCGTTTTCAAAAAGACAGGTTCTTTCATTAAACGTGAAGTCCTTTTTAAATTCTTCCCTCAAGCCCTCCAGCCACTCATCTAGAGTTTTCATCTCATAGCCATTCATCCAAATAAAATCTTCGTGCATTAACCCTTCAATCGCTTGATAATCTTTTGTGTCTAATGCGTTCATGGCGGTGATGTAAAAAGACAAGTTGTAGCCCCCCTTTTTTAAAGGCATGTTTAATGTAGGTTAGAGCTTTTATTACCAAAAACACAAATGACATTTGGACCACCCCATCTGTGTGACACCCCATATACATATAACGTACATACCCCCCTATGGCCCCTGTATGCCCCATGTAACTGCGTGAACATGATCACTTGCGGGTAGGGTGACTGTAAGTGATCACCTTAACCATACACCAACCAGTACACAGCTTATGCAATGCACGTACAGTAGGTACTTAAGTTTCATCTTGTTGTTTATGTCTAAGGTACGCCCCATGACCTAGTCGCTTTGATATACTTTGGTAAGGTGGCTGATTTTGTTACCGCTGAATTTTAATACATACACATAATCCAGCTGAAATGGTTCTGGCGCTTCTCCACAAAATATACCGTATATCATTACGACATTGCGGCCTTCATCATGCGCCATACCCTCCACGCTATACGAAATATTGGATATACGCTCGTAAACTTGCACCATCCAGTCGATATAGTTTTCTAACGTATTAACGTCTGCCAGGGTTTTTGCCTCTGAACTAAATGTAGCTTCTGGATGGCAATATTGTTGGCAACCTTTCCATCCAGCACCGTTCTCACACTCAAAAAAAAACTTCTCAGCGGTTTCCATAACCTGTGAGTTAGCCATTTAATCCCTCCTAAGTTTCTTAAAGCGACTTCCTTTCAGCTATCGTTCCTAATATCCACTTCTATGTAAAGCTACATATACATATAACGTACACCCTCCCTATGGCTCCTGCATGCCCCTATGTACTAGGTCCAACATTGGACACTTTTGGGTAGGGTCACTGTAAGTGATGACACGTAACAACACACTTATACTTACACACAGCTTGTGCAGGACACGTACAGTGTTTGGTTAAGTGTTTATTAAAGGGATATGTATGAGGCAAACTCCATGCCCTACTAAGGGTCATTAGCACGTACTGTGATTTACAAAGGGTGTGTAAGGCAAGTACTGTGTAACACAGGCTATGA
>ERZ802822.1661-NODE-1661-length-13190-cov-8.398841_pt1 | contig 13190 bp, 9 predicted proteins | sample MGYA00345649_ERZ802822 | MGnify/ENA primary metagenome ERZ802822 (study PRJEB30503, sample SAMEA104212359) | marine metagenome | biome: Westerlies Biome; feature: [SRF] surface water layer (ENVO:00010504) within the epipelagic zone...; material: water...
CGTCCAGGCTCGGCGAAACCCGCAGTCCAGCCTCGGCGGCAATTCGTACGCTGCCGTGGCAGGAACCAATGGGGCATTCCATTGGTTCGATCGAAGGGCAGGGCGATGTCTGGTTTGACAAGGTTGTGATGGCTGCACATGCCGACCAGTCGCTCGCGATGATCAGCGATGCAAGCCAACAGGAACGCGATATTCTATCAGCTTTCCGTTTTCAGCCAAATCTGGCTGTATTGCATTCTGACCCGCGGCTGATGCCAAAGCGTAAAGGCGCCTGGGCCAGTTGGAATTATATGGGGTATGATGCCGCGCAGAATGAACTGTGTCTGACCTACTGGATGAACAGGTTACAGTCGATAGATGCGGCTTATCCGCTGTTTGAGACCTTGAACCCGGTCATCGCGCCTCGCGAAGAACTGACGCATGGCAGCTATCATTATCGGCACCCGATCTTTGATGCCAAAGCGATCGCGGCACAACCGAAAATGGTACAAATTCAGGGCGCTGATCATCTGTTTTTTGCTGGTGCCTGGACCGGCTACGGGTTTCACGAGGATGGCTTGAAATCGGCGGTGGCGACTGCCAAAACGCTTGGCGTTACGCTGCCTTGGGCCAGCGATGTCGCGGCCTATAATGTGATGCCATCGCCATTGCAAAGGATTGGTTGATGGCGGCCTGCGATCTGCTGATTTCCGATATTCACCATACCCGGCATGGCCCGCCGAGCCATTTTCTGGCGCGTCGTGGCCTGTCGATCTGGATTGATCTTGACCGGCTGGCGCAGGCGAATACACAAAGCCGTTTTTTTTCAGTTGGCCGGTTCAATATTGTCAGCTTCACCGAAGCCGATTATGGCCCCAATTTCGGTCAGAAAGGCGGGATTGTGGCACTGTCAGTCTATGTGCGCGATATCGCCAAACAGATTTTGCCGGATGTATATGTGGCCAAGGTCAGATTACTGACATTCCCAAGGATTTTTGGGGTGTGTTTTAACCCATTGTCGGTTTATGTGGCGCAAAATGATCAGGGTGACGATATTTTATATATCTATGAGGTGCGCAATACATTTGGTGATATGCACGCCTATATCGGCGCGCCATCCGATGGGCATAGCGTTCTTGAAGCGCAAAAGATTTTCCATGTATCGCCATTCTTTCCGGTTGCTGGCACCTACCGGCTGCATATCCGGCATGATGACAGCCGGATCAGGCTGGCGATGCGCTATCTCATTGGCCTCAAACCAGCCTTGACCGCGACCATGCGGGGCAGCTTGCTGCCGCTGAATAGCCGGTCGGTGATTCAGGGGCTGTGGCAGGCTGGTCAGTGGCCACTGCGTCCACTGGTATCGATTCATGTCGAAGCGGTAAAGCTTTGGATGAAAAAACTTCAATTTTACAAACGCCCGGCGCCACCAGAATCTGCCTGGTCGCAGGCGCGTGACTCGTTACATAGGTTATAAGGTATGTTACAGGGTTTTTACTATCGACGGCAGGTCAGATTTTTGCTGGCCATTTTGTCCAATTTGCATTGTGGCCGGCTGACGCTGACACTGCCTGATGGCAGTCAGCATCAATTCTCCGGCGCAATGTCCGGCCCGGACTCAGATCTGACGATCCATACAGAATCGGCGCTGCGCCGGTTGCTGCATGATGGAAAGATGGGGTTTTGCGAGGCTTTTATGGATGGTGAGGCATCGAGCCAATCGCTGCCGACGCTGATCGAACTTGCCGTTTTGCACGACAAATATCTGGAAAATGCATTAAAAACAAATATTTTCAGACAGGCAGGTTTGCGGCTGTTTCATATGTTGCGGCGCAACAATAAACTGGGGTCGGCGAAAAATATTGCGCATCATTATGATATCGGAAACAGCTTTTATGAAGCCTGGCTTGATCCGACAATGACCTATTCATCGGCGGTTTTTGACTCAGAGACTGACGATTTGACCACGGCTCAGCTCAATAAATACAAACGTCTGGCTGAATTAGCCGATATCCAGTCCGGCGACCGGGTTTTGGAAATTGGCTGCGGATGGGGCGGGTTTGCAAAATTTGTATCCCAGCATATTGGTGCGCATGTCACCGGAATTACCATCTCGCAGGCACAGCTTGCCTATGCCAAAGCCAGCCTTGCCGAGGCTGGGTTGCAGAATAAAGTTGATCTGAAATTGATGGATTATCGTGACCTTCAGGGCCGGTTCGACAAGATTGTGTCAATCGAAATGTTCGAAGCCGTGGGGCAGGCCTACTGGCCGGTCTATTTTGACACAATTTCGCGTATGCTGAAGTCAGGTGGGCGCGCGGTGATCCAGTCGATCACCATTGATCATGATGCGTTCCAATCATATCGTGACCAGCCGGACTTTATTCAACGATATATTTTCCCCGGGGGCATGTTGCCGTCGATGCCGATGCTGCAAACACCGGTCGCACAGGCTGGCCTGGAATTGGTTGCTGAAAATGGCTATGCATCTGATTATGCACGCACTTTGCAGGAATGGCGGGCGCGGTTTTTAGCTGCCTGGCCATCATTAGCTGGTGATAAATTCGACAATCGTTTCAAACGGATGTGGGAATTATATCTGGCTTATTGTGAGGGCGGTTTCCGCGCTGGCATGATCGATGTCAAACAGATTTTGTTGATGCATAAGAGCAATTAGTGGCTTGCTACCCAGTGGCTTAGCATTCAGTGGCTTGCTACTCAGTGGCTGGGCACTTAATGGCTGGGTAGGCGGAATAACCGCAAAATAGCACGCGCAACAATCCCGATGATTGGCAGCTTTTGCAACAGCTGGCTGGCGCTGTCCCAATGGTCGATATGATGGGTGATCAGCCCGTCTGACGCAACGCGCACTTCGGTCATGCCGGTAAAATCCAGATCTGTATGTGGCCAGCTTTTCAGTTTGCCTGTCATGCGCCAGCGCAAATAGCTGGCATGTTGGGAATGGGCGATATCGGTAATGTCAAAAGCCGGGTCTTTGCAGGTTGTGTACATGTGATCAAAAACCATGCGAAAGCCGGCTTTGCCAGTGATTTGATTAAACGGATCAGAAAAATAGATCTGTTCGCTGACCAAATCACAAAGCTGGTCAACGCTGTCGGGCGTGAGTGTCGCAAATGCCTGTGCATAGGTATCTGCTGGGTGCGCGGATTTGGACATTGTGCGATAGGCTCCTGTGCGGCTGGTGGGCAACGTCATTAGGGGGGGTGGCGGTTTACATAGCGCCCGTCTGTTTGCCGACAAGGCTGAAATACAGACGGTCGGGCAGATATTTTAAAAACTTTATCTTTCGTGTGAATGATTTTGGAAAAGATACTAAAAACATGTCACTTTTCATCTCTGTTATAATATGTTTTGCGGCTGTCTCAGCGCTCATCAAATCCGGCATATTAAAATCATTAACCGCCGTTGCTTCGGTGTCGACAAACCCCGGACAGATAACCTGAATCTTTATATTTTTGGGAGCCAGGTCAAAATACAGCGACTCGGCAAGTGAGATCAGCGCCGCTTTGGTGGGGCCGTAAGCCGCCGCCTTGGGCAGGCCGCGCCATCCGGCAACCGACGATATCAGGATAATATGGCCGCGACCGGCGGCGAGCATCTTTGGCACCACAGCCGCCAATGCATTCACCACGCCCATGTAATTGATATTCATATGGTCGGCATAGACGCCGGGTTCGATATGCTTGCCATCCTGTGGCACATAGATTCCGGCGTTAAGGATAGCCACATCGACCGGCCCGAATGTGTCATGACTGCTGGCAACCGCGGCGGCAATGGCATCGGCATCGCGCACATCGGCAGCATAACCGCGAAACAAATCGGTTGCGTTTTCTATTGCGGCAAGGCGTTGCTTGCGTCTGGCAACGGCGCTGACAGCGTGCCCGTCATCGGTGAGCATTTTTGCCAGTGCGGCGCCAATGCCGGCGCTGGCCCCGGTGATAAAATAATGGCTCATGATCAGCTGTCCCTCTGGGTTTATCCGTTTTGGCGTTAAACCGTTTGGCCTGTTTACTCTGTTATGTGGGGCTGGTTATCAGCAAAAACAATCATTTTGATTGGTGGGTGAACAGATTTTTTGGTCAGCGCCATCGCCCCAATCTGGACAAACCAATCTGGGCAAAGCAGTCTGGACAAATGGGATTATCACGTTAGTAAATGACAGATGCTCTGCTGATTGCAGCGCAAACCCGCAATTAAGGAGCGATATGGGGCGTCAGGAACATGGCGGCAACGCCGACAAGGCGGCCAAAAAATTTGGTTTTGCGCCACAGGATATGCTGGATCTATCCACCGGCATCAGCCCGCTGCCCTATCCGGCACCGGATATTCCGGCAGCTGCATGGCTGCGATTGCCGGGCGATAGTGAGTTGCAGACCTGTCTGCAGGCTGCGCGCAAATTCTATCATGTCTTGCCAACGGAGGCGGTGATGGCCGGGGCCGGCACGCAAAGCCTGTTGCAACTTATCCCGACTTTATCTGCACCGCCAGGCGAAGTCTGGATAGCGATGCCGGGCTATAATGAACATGGCCCGGCCTGGCAACGCGCGGGGCATCAGCTATCAACGGCTTCCAGCCTGCCGCAAAGCGCCCAATCTGCGGTGATGATCATGCCGAATAACCCAACCGGTGATTATGATCTGTCGGTGATGCGGTCGGTTGCGGATGCGACTCTGGATCGCGGTGGCTGGCTGATCATCGACGGGGCTTTTGCCCGCCCGGATGACACAAAACTGATCAGCGTATTGAGTGGTTATGAAAATGTTTTGCATTTACGGTCTTTTGGCAAATTTTTTGGGATGGCGGGATTGCGGCTCGGGTTTGCTATTGGCGCAGCAGATGTGATCGAACGCCTGATCATTGCGGCCGGGCCATGGGCGGTGAATACAGCGGCCTTGACGATTGCCACGCAGGCGCTGGCAGATACCGAATGGCAGACCCGTCATCTGGCATTTCTGGACAAGCAAAGTGATCGTCTGGCCAAACTATTGACCGGTCATGGATTGATCATTCGCGGCTGCACAAATTTATTTGTAACCATTACCCTGCCAGAAGCAGACGCGTTACACAGCCATCTTGCGCGGCACCGGATATGGACACGTCACTTTACGGCCTGGCCAGATTTATTGCGCTTTGGCCTGCCGGCAACAAATGCTGAATTTGAACAGCTTGCCGAATGCTTGGAAAATTGGCGGCAAAAGACTAATCAGTGACGCAATTGGTTGACTTTACTGTCGCGTTTGTGGAAAGACTAAAACCAACAAGAAGCAGGTGGCTGTGATGCAGAGCATCATGCCTTAATGAGGGAATTTGGTGCGCATGAAACATGCCATGCAAAGCCAAAGCCGCCCCCGCGACTGTGAGCTGGTCGCTTGTCTGTAAACCACTGGATTTTGCCAAAATGGCTGTCTGGGAAGGGGGACAAGCAGATATGACCACAAGCCAGGAGACCTGCCGCGCTTCATGTGAAAAGACGAACGGTCGGGGTGTGCCGTGTCGTAACGCTGCCGAGCAGTTTTGCGTGCGAAAACCCGGATTGCTATTTTATTGATCCTTTAGGGGGCCGCAGATGAAGCAGACTTTTACACTTGCATCGACGATGCTTTTGGCATCAATTTCGTCAGCTTTCGCGCATCATCCACTGGGTGGTGTTGTACCTGACAGCGCCATAAATGGTTTCTTGTCAGGGGTTGGCCACCCGGTCATTGGCTTTGACCATCTTGCTTTTGTCATCGCCATTGGTGTTCTGGCAGCGTTGCAAAGTCATCGTTTATTGATGCCAGCCGGATTTATTGGTGGCACCATTTTAGGCACAGTTTTAAGCGTTTCGCTGGTGTCTTTGCCGTTTGCCGAATGGGTGATCACCCTGTCCGTTTTGGCCGCAGGTGCTGTCGCCATGCGTGGCCGCACAACCGCAGTTCTGCCAGCCACCATGCTTGCGGCTCTGGCCGGATTATTCCATGGCTGGGCCTATGGCGCGGCGGTAATTGGCGCGGAAATGACCCCGCTGATGGCCTATCTTGCCGGCTTTAGTCTGGTGCAGCTGGCCATTGTATTGACCACGGGCTATGTGCTGCGGATGATCTGCAATGTGTCATCAGCCGAGGCGCTGCGTCCGCGTCTGGCAGGTGCGATGATCGCCGGGGTTGGTCTGAGCTTTTTTGTCGAGCTGGTGGAAGCGGCGGTATTTCCGGCGATGTAAGAATGGCAGCGCCGTTGGCAGCCATTTGATGAAGCAATGTTGCATCTGTTGCCGGGCTGTATCTGCAGTGCGGCATCAGCTGTCTATTTTTGGCGTGGGTATCAACAGACGCAATCAAGGTTTAATCAAACGATGACTCCATCTCGCATTCCGGCCACGGTGATCACTGGATTTTTAGGCGCAGGCAAAACCACCTTGATCAGGCATATCATCAGCCATGCAAAGGGCAAGCGGCTGGCCCTGATTGTCAATGAATTTGGCGATGTCGGCATGGATGCCGATATGCTTGGTGAATGCAAGGCAGAGGGCTGTCAACTCGATGATATCATCGAGCTGGCGAATGGCTGTATTTGCTGCACCGTTGCTGATGACTTTCTGCCAAGCATGCAAAAATTACTGGCGCAATCGCCGCCACCCGATCATATCATCATCGAAACATCAGGTCTGGCATTGCCGCAACCGCTGGTGCAGGCCTTTGGTTGGCCGGATATCCGGGCACAGGTGATGCTTGATGGTGTGGTGACACTTGTCGATGGCCCGGCTGTGGCCGCAGGCGGTGTGGCGCATGATGTGGTGGCGCTTGAGGCGCAGCGCGCCGCCGATGACGAGCTGGATCACGAAAGCCCGATTGACGAATTGTTCAAAGACCAGATCGTCGCTGCCAATCTGATTGTGCTGTCAAAGGCGGATCAGCTTGATGCGTCGCAGATTGCGGCGGCCCGCACCGCGATTGAGGCGCACCTGTCGGCGCCGACACCGATCATTGCTGTAAATGGGGGGCAGGTGGCGCTTGATGCCATTCTTGGTCTTGATATGGAGGATGAGGCGCATCACCGTGCGCAGCATAGCCACCATCATCACGATGCCGATCACCATCACGAGCATGAGCATGAGCATGATCACGCCCATAAGCATGAGCATGGGCATGATGAATTTGCCTCATTTATTATTGATATGCCGGTTGTCAGTTCGGTTGCAGCGATTGAGGCACAGCTTGCCAGCATCGCCGCGCAGCATGGTGTGTTGCGTGCCAAAGGCCGGCTGACGGTGACTGACAAAGCCCTGCCATTGGTTGTGCAGGCTGTCGGGCGGCGCGTTGACAGTTACTTTGCGCGTGATAATGAACAGCGGGTCGGGCGTCTTGTGGTGATTGGCATGGCCGGGCTCGACGCCAATAGGATTGCGGCGCAATTGGGTGGACAGGTGGCGCAAATGCCAGCATCTGAACAACATGTAGCCGTCAATGCATCTTCTTAAAATTGATGAAAGCGGCGCGCTTTATGATTCTGACGAGGCGGTAGACCTCGCACAGCCGCCGGCTGAAATCATTATCCTCACATCGGCCGACACCGAGGTGAGTCTGCTGTCAAAAGCGGTGGCAAGACGCGCCAGTGAACCGCATCAACGACAGGTGCGGATTGCTAACTATCTTAGCCTGAATCATCCCTATTCAGTTGATTTATATATCGAAAACACCGCAAAACAGGCGCAGATTGTGCTTGTTCGACTGCTTGGTGGCACCGGCTATTGGTCATATGGGGTTCAGCAATTACGTGCGCTTGCCGAGACCAGTGACGTGCAGCTGGTGTTTTTATCGGGTGATGGTAAGCCGGACCCGGAATTGCAGTATTTGTCGTCTTTTGATGCCGCTGTTTGTGACAGTCTGTCGGCCTATCTGGATGCGGGCGGGCTGGATAATGCTGTCGGGTTTTTGCAAAAAATCGACGATTGCCTTGACGCCACCGATCAGGCACCACCGGTGCGTCCGTTATTGCGGGCCGGGCTCTATTGGCCGGATCTGTCGTTTGTTGACCTTGATGCTGTTCACAAACAGTGGCAGGACGGCGCGGCTGTCGCGGCGGTGGTGTTTTATCGCGCCTTGATGCAGGCTGGTGACACCGCGCCGATCGATTCATTGATTGATGCGTTGCGGTTGGCGGGTCTGAACCCATTGCCGCTATTTGCAGCCAGTCTGAAAGAACCGGAAAGTGCCGCCATTGTCGCTGATAGCCTGCAACAGGCCAATGCGGATATCATCCTGAATCTGACCAGTTTTGCGGTGTCGGATGCCAGCCAGGAAACTTCCAGCCAGGAGACATTTTCCGGAATTGCCGAAATGCATGCCAGGGATCGCTCGGTCGGGCCATTTGGCGCGGTTGATGCGCCGGTTTTGCAAGTTGTTCTGGCGGCCAACCGCCAGCAAGACTGGGCGCAATCAAGCGCCGGTTTGACAGCGCGTGATCTGGCGATGAATGTGGCTTTGCCCGAACTTGACGGGCGTATTCTAAGCCGCGCCATCGGTTTTAAGGGCGCATTAGTGAAGCACCCGCTGACCCATGCCATGACAACCAGCTATGAGGCGGATCAGAGCCGCGTTAGCTTTGTCGCGGCACTGGCGGCGCGGTGGTGCCGGTTGCGTCATAAACCCAATGACGAAAAACATGTCGGCTTCATTTTGGCAAACTATCCCAATAAGGATGGTCGGATCGCCAATGGCGTTGGCCTCGACACGCCGCAAAGCGTGGTCAATTCATTGCAGGCTTTGGTGGCAGATGGCTATGATTTTTATGATCTGCCAGCCGATGCTGCGGGGCTGATAGACGCGTTACGTGCGGGCCCGACAAATGCTGGCTGGCAGGGGCGAAAAACCAGCGTCAAATTGTCTGTTCAGGCCTATAAAAACTGGTTTTGTGATCTGCCAGCCGATCTCGGCGCGGCGGTTTTGGGTCGATGGGGCGCGGTTGAAGCTGATCCGATGTGTGATGGCACCGATCTGCATCTGCCGATTTTATTGTTTGGCAATGCCGCGGTTGGTGTGCAACCGGCGCGCGGCTATAACATCGATCCAAAAGCAACCTACCATGCACCTGATCTGGTGCCGCCGCATAATTATTTTGCCTTTTATATGTGGCTGCGCCACAGCTGGGGGTGCGATGCGATTGTGCATTATGGCAAGCATGGCAATCTTGAATGGTTGCCGGGCAAGGCGCTGGCGCTGAGTGCAAATTGCTTCCCCGAGGCTGTTTTGGGGCCGATACCACATCTCTATCCCTTCATTGTCAATGATCCCGGTGAGGGGGCGCAGGCGAAACGGCGATGCGCGGCTGTTGTCATTGACCATCTCACGCCGCCGCTGACACAGGCCGGGTCGCATGGTGTTATGGCCGAAATTGAATCGCTGATGGATGAATATTTTGAAGCAGCCGGCATGGATAAAGCGCGTTCAGCGGCGCTGATGGTGGATATTCTGGAGGCTGCCGAGCGGGCTGGCATTGCCGCTGATTGCGGTATAAATGAGCAAGATGGCGCCGACGAAAAATTGCTAAAACTTGATAATTTTTTGTGTGATATTAAAGAATTACAGATACGAGACGGGTTGCATATTTTTGGTGTCACCCCGTCGGCTGATCAGCAAATTTCATTATTGACGCAGATGCTGCGCACGCCGCGCGGTGATGGGGCGGGTGAAAACGCGTCGCTTCTGCGGGCGCTGGCGGCTGATCTCGGTCTGGTGGCGGGTGCCGATGATGATTTTGACCCATTGACCGCAATCTCGGCTGCGGTATGGCACCGGCCACGTCCTGCTATATTGGCCGAAATGGGTGCAACTGCATGGCGCAGCACCGGTGATACGGTCGAACGGCTTGACGCGCTGGCGCATCAAATGGTGGCGGCGGCATGGCATCAGCAGCCGCTTGCATCGCTTGGCCCGGAATCGGCAAAAATTCTGTCAGATGGATTGCCGCTGATGCAAATCAGGCTGGCGCAATGTGGGGCACGCGAGATGCTGGCGTTGCGCGCCGGGCTTGCCGGGGCATTTGTTGCGCCGGGGCCGTCTGGTGCGCCGACAAGGGGGCGGCCCGAAGTGTTGCCGACCGGACGTAATTTCTTTTCCATTGATAGCCGTGCCTTGCCGACACCAGTTGCCTGGCGTCTTGGTTGGGCGTCGGCAACTGCGTTGCTTGACCGTTATGTTCTTGACCATGGCAACTGGCCGCGGGCGATGGTGCTGTCGGCATGGGGCACGTCGAATATGCGCACCGGCGGGGATGATATTGCCCAGGCACTGGCGCTTATGGGGGTGCGGCCAAGCTGGGACACGGCCAGCCGCCGGGTGACCGGCTTTGAAATTATACCGCTTGAAGTTCTGGGGCGGCCACGGGTTGATGTGTCATTGCGCTGTTCCGGGTTTTTTCGGGATGCCTTTCCGGCGCAGATGAGCTTGATTGACCGCGCGGTGCAAGCTGTGGCCGCCTGTGATGAAACGGATGAGATGAACCCGTTGGCGGCGACTGCCCGCGCCGAAGCGGCGGCGCTGCAAGCCACAGGTATCGCCGAAAAAGACGCAATGCGCCGCAGCACAATGCGGATTTTCTCGGCCAAGCCGGGGGCCTATGGGGCCGGGCTACAAACGCTGATTGATGAGGGTGTCTGGTCGGATCGTGGGGATTTTGCCGAGGCATTTTTGACCTGGTCGAGCTATGCCTATGGCGAATCACTGGCAGGCGTTGATGCGCGACAGGATCTGGAAAGCAGATTGCGTGGCGCGAATGCGATCCTGCATAATCAGGATAACCGCGAGCATGATATTTTAGATAGTGACGATTATTATCAGTTTGCCGGCGGTCTGTCGGCGGCAGTGGCGCATTTGTCCGGGCATGACGTGCCGATTTATCACAATGATCACAGCCTGCCGGAACGGCCGGTTATCCGCAGTCTGGCCGAAGAAATCAGCCGCGTCGTCAGGGGCCGGGCAAGCAATCCGAAATGGATCGCCGGCGCCATGCGGCATGGCTATAAGGGCGCCTTTGAGATGGCCGCAACCGTCGATTATCTGTTCGCCTTTGCGGCGACAACACGCATCGTCGAGCCGCATCATTTTGCGGCACTCTATGAGGCTTATATCGAAGATGAAACGGTGCGCAGCTTTTTGCAGCAGGCGAATGACGCCGCCTATGCCGATATGCTGGCCAGATTTGCCGAAGCGATTGAGCGCGGCCTCTGGACACCACGCCGCAATAGCGTGCAAGCTGATCTGGACACATACCGCCAGCGTCTGGCGCAGGACGCGTGATGCGATGAGATGAGATGAGGAGACCGATATGACAGATGGAAATGAAGACATGGCTGCTGATGTCGCCCGGCATAATGATAAAATGGCCAAGAAAAAGGCAGCCCGCGACAAAATCATGGCTGGCAAAACCGATGAAAAAGGTCTGGTCATCGTGCATACAGGCAAAGGCAAAGGCAAATCATCGGCCGCCTTTGGCATGATTTTTCGCTGTATCGCCCATCAATTGCCCTGCGCTGTGGTGCAATTTATCAAAGGCGGTATGGATACCGGTGAGCGTAATCTGGTCAATGCGCATTTCGCCGATCTATGCGCCTTTCATACCATGGGTGAGGGGTTTACCTGGGAAACACAGGATAAAGAACGTGATATTGCGGCGGCCTCGGCTGCCTGGGACAAGGGGAAAGAGCTGATCTGTGACGAACGGCATCACATGGTTTTGCTGGATGAAATCAATATTGCCCTGCGCTATGGCTATATTGATCTGCATGATGTGCTGCAGTTTCTGGCGCATGAGAAGCCACCGATGACGCATGTTGTGCTGACCGGCCGTAATGCCGCCGATGAGCTGATTGAAATGGCTGATTTGGTGACCGATATGTCGCTGGTCAAACATCCGTTCAGATCCGGTATTAAAGCCCAGATCGGGGTTGAATTTTAATGCCCACAGCGCCGCCTTGTCTGATGATCCAGGGGGCCGGATCAAATGTTGGCAAATCTGTTTTGGTGGCCGGTTTATGCCGCTATTTTGCCAATCAGGGTCTGCAGGTTGCCCCATTTAAACCGCAAAACATGTCGAATAATGCGGCGGTTACCGCCGATGGCGGTGAGATTGGCCGGGCGCAGGCGTTGCAGGCGCGTGCCGCGCGTTGCCCGGCATCTGTTCATATGAACCCGGTTCTGCTCAAGCCCGAAACCGATACAGGTGCCCAGATCATTGTTCAGGGACAGCGTTTTGGCAGCATGCGCGCACGCGAATATGGCACGCATAAAGCCAGTTTGATGCCGCATGTTCTGGATAGTTTTGCGCAGTTAGGGCAGCAGGCTGATCTGTTGATTATCGAGGGGGCTGGCAGCCCGGCCGAGGTCAATTTGCGGGCTGGTGATATTGCGAATATGGGGTTTGCCAGTGCCGTCAATGCCCCGGTTGTGATGGTCGGTGACATCGACCGGGGCGGTGTGATCGCCAGTCTTGTTGGCACGCATATTGTTCTTGATGATGATGATAAAAAATTAATAAAAGCATTTTTAATCAATAAATTCAGAGGTGATAATAATTTATTTTCTGAAGGTATGACAGCGATTGAGTCACATACCGGCTGGACTGGATTGGGCATTTTGCCGTATTTTGACGCGGCACGTTTCCTGCCGGCCGAGGATATTCTGGATCTTGGCAGCAAAGGCGCGGCATCCGGCATAGATGCAACCGCCGGTCAGCCCGAAAAATCACTGACCATTGCCGTTCCGCTGTTGCGGCGGATTGCCAATTTTGATGATCTTGACCCGCTGCATGCCGAGGCCGGGGTGACGATTGAGCTGGTGCAGGCTGGCGAGGCGATTCCGGCCACGGCCGATATTATTTTGCTTCCCGGGTCAAAATCCACCATCGCTGATATGAAATTTTTATGCGCGAATGGGTGGGATATCGATATTCTGGCGCATCACCGCCGGGGTGGCCGGGTGCTTGGTCTGTGCGGGGGCTATCAGATGCTCGGTCAGACGATTGCCGATCCCAACGGTGTTGAGGGGGCGCCTGAAACAATTGCTGGCTTGGGGCTGTTGGCTATCGATACGGTGCTGCATCATAACAAGACGCTGCGCCAGACGCAGGCAAGGCTGGCACAACACGACATCGCTGTATCTGGCTATGAGATTCATATGGGGGTCAGCCGCGGTGCAGATTGCCAACGCCCTTTTTTA
>ERZ802822.1668-NODE-1668-length-13160-cov-8.653291_pt1 | contig 13160 bp, 10 predicted proteins | sample MGYA00345649_ERZ802822 | MGnify/ENA primary metagenome ERZ802822 (study PRJEB30503, sample SAMEA104212359) | marine metagenome | biome: Westerlies Biome; feature: [SRF] surface water layer (ENVO:00010504) within the epipelagic zone...; material: water...
GACAACACAAGCAACTACATGATTCAATTTCCTGGTGGTGATTTTACAAAGGGAAAACGACTCTCGTTCGAAGGGCTTCAAGCACCATTTGGTGTTGCCGTAGACGATCAAAATCGAGTCTGGGTCAGCAGCAGCTTCAACAACAAACTCACTGTGATTGAGGGCGAATCACCTGATCAATACAAAACAGTCACGGTGGCACTTGGCGCCCGTGGAATTGCGATTGATTCCAAGGGCAATGCCTGGCTATCGCAACAATCCAATTCACCAACAGGGGCACTTCCTGCAGGGGCGGTTATGCCCCCTGGAGCGACCAACCCACCTCAACAACCCAAGACGATCATGGAAGAATTCGAGGCAGGTGCTGCTTTTGCTGCGGTCAACCCCAATCTCAAAACCCTTGGAAATCTTGCCTTGATTTCTCCTGATCTTGACATTATTCAAAACGGAATTGCAGGTGAAGTCGCCTTTGTGCCTTGGGGCGTCACGATCGACGGAAACGACAACGTTTGGGTGGGCAACCTCTACGGACAAAGCCTGATCCACATCTGCGGAACAGACCCATCTAAATGTCCGGAAGGAAAAACAACCGGCGATGTGATTCACAACTACCAAAGCGGAGTGATTCAAGTCACGACGGATGTGGTCGTTGATGATGCTGGCAACCTTTGGAGTGCCAACAATTGGTTCGATGCTGATGTCGTGATCAACAAGAGCTACAACGCTCGCACCTCAACCTTCCCAGGAGGGCAAGGACTTGTGGTGACGTACGGCGTAGCAGCACCTGTACAAAATCCCCTCATGGGTGCCGTGCGTAAACCCAATTAGTCAACAGCGGAATAACAACCCAAGCCAAAACAATAACTGGCAATCAATCAAAGATTCGAGCAGCCAGATCGCTAATATTCGTTGAAATTTTACTTTCAAATTGGCAACACTTAATAAGTTATTTGTTCAAGCTGCTGTGGCATTGTTGACTGCCGCAGGCCCAATGGCCATGGCGGACGTTGCACCTCCCCATACAAGCGATGATCTTGATCCGAAGCATCTCCTAGCGGATGGATCAGACAACGGCGATTCCAGTGAAGATGATGAAAAAGATGACGACTGGCGCGTGAATCTTGATCTGTATGGATTTCTCCCCCTTTCCGCCGACACAACAACAACTCTCAACGGCAATAGCAACACATTAAATTGGGATTTAGAGGATATTCTTGATCATCTAACAAGCGCCTTAACCATGCGAGCAGCCGTCGAACGTGGCCGCTGGGGATTACAAACAGGGATCGTACATGCGAGTTTAGATGGAAGCAAAGATGGTTCAAAGTGGACCAGCCGAAATCGTTCCAGGAACAGAAGACTCACAGGAAAAACGGTTTCAAGAACCCTGTCGATCGGCGGCGAATACGAGGCAGACTTTGACTTTGATCAAACAATTTTAGATCTAGCACTCCGCTATCGGGCCGGTGATGTTCAACGGCCACGCATGGAGCAGGGCGCCGTCTCCTTTGTTGGATTTGCAGGCACAAGAATTGTCAATGGAAGCATCGGCAGCGATGTAGATATCAAACTGGGAGCTGATTACGAGGGTCCAATTGTCAAAGAAAAGCGCACGAAGACCCTCAAATTCGATGAATCTTGGTCTCGCACTTGGGTGCAACCTTTAATTGGCATGCACACCACCTATGCCTTCAACCCAGATTGGCAAGCTTTTGTTTATCTCGACGCTGCTGGCTTCGGATTATCTGGGCACCAAGATCTCAGTGGTACAGCCCAAGCCGGGATTGCCTATTCGATTGGAAATTCAACGCAGTTATCTCTTTCTTATAAATATTTTGGATTGGATTACGAAGCCTATGGCAACGACAACGGATATGACACGAAGCAACATGGCGTGAATCTTGGCATTCGAATTTTATTCGAATAGCTTCCTCTAAGCAAAACAACATCAGATCAAAACTCCCCTTCATGGGGAGTTTTTTAATGCCTTAATTGAAACTCTTGGCTACGGCGATGGCTGATTTAGACCCACTGGCAATTGCTCCCTCAATAAAGCCACGCCAAGCTTGGGCATGATCGCCAGAGGCAAACACCACATGTCCCTCCTGTTGAGGCAGGGCATTAGCAAACTTCGCGATTGTGCCGGGCCGATACGTGCACCAGGATCCCTGAGACAACGCATCGTCCCCCCAGTCGTGACCAAAGGTGGACAGCAACTTGACGCCTGGAAGAAATTCTTCGAGAACAGCTTGCCATTCATCAACCGTCTTGTCCAAAGCACCGGGTTCGAGGCTGAATCCAACCAGAACAGAGTGTTGTTCGCCGCGCTTGTAGGTGAAACTGCCGATCAGGGGGGAATCCGATGAACGCGACAGGGTCATCACCGCACCGGGATCTCCCTGCACCTCAAAAAACACCTTGTAGCCACCACCGGCATGCTTCAGCGTTGAGGCCTCCTGCTTGGCAGAAGACAAGGGTGGATCGAAGCTGACGCTGTTGAGCAGATTCAACGGCACAGTGACGACCGCACGCTTGGCATTGACAACGTCACCATCGGTTGTGGTGACCAAAACCCCAGCCTTCGATTGCTGAACTGAAGCAACAGACGAGTTCAGCGCCAAATCGAACCCACCATCCTCAGTGATGGCATCAACCAATTCCCCCGTTCCATTGGAGAACTTGTAACGGGCGGCAGTGTCGTTAAACAACTCATAGTTCCAACCCGTCAGCGACCAACAGCGCATCATCTCCACATAGGAGGCGTTCTCGGGTTGGTTCATTGAAAGGATTTCAAGGAATCCACCGATCGATGTGCGTTGCAGAGGAGTGAGCTCCAAGGAGGCAAAACGATCAGCCACGCTCTGTGAATCGTGGGCACAGATGGCATCCCAACAGTGATCTTGGTCGTAAGGGCGCTCCCAAACCTGCTTGGCCTCCGCAAAGAACAGCTCGAAGCCCTGCAGAAATTCAGCGAGCTGATCTTCCTGCAGGTTATGCACCTGGCCATCCAATTTGATGGCAACGCGCTCGGCAACACAGCCAGGGGTTTCCTGAACCTCCAAGCCATAGCGCTCCTTTTCCGCCCAAACAAAGGGTTGGGTCCAGTGAATCCAGGTTCCGCCCAGCTCAACTTGGAACCCATTCACCTCCTTGTGCCAGGTACGACCACCAAGACGATCACGGGCCTCGAGCAGCAACACATTGAAGCCGCGATGTTTGAGATCACGAGCCGCCGTTATCCCGGCGAAACCACCACCGATTACAACGACATCAACTGAGCGAGACATCAACAGAAGGGCAACGGAGAACAGGACAACGAACAAGACTCATCGATGGATGAAGCACCCACCGATGAATTCCAAGGAAGACGATCAGAGCTGCTCGATACCACCGAGTTTCCAGGTGCGATCAAACCATTCCTGGCCAGGGCCATAGAGACGGAAAATCCCGAACCAACCTTTTCCAGGTACTGTTTTGACCCAATTGGCTTCCTTCCCTACCGGCGCTTTAGGGCCGAAGTACAGATCAGTGCTGCCGTCGGAATTTTTCACCATGCCAGGATTCCGCTTGTTGTTCTTGCTGGGGTAGGGCATTTCCTTGCTCTGCAGCATCGAACGGGTCTGCGGGTCGTAGACCACAAACGACCAAAAACGGTTTGCCGGTGGGTTCGCGGGGATGTTGACTTTGTAGGTTTTTGAGCCATCGAGATAGGCACCACTGCCATCACGAGAACTGAAGGCGTATTGCGATCCCACACCAGGAAGTTCAAGGGCCATCGCCGGAGTATTCACTGTGGCGAGATAGAAGAACAGGGTGCGGCTATCCATGTCACGCCCGCCATTCCCCCCGTTGACGAGATATTCGTGGCTGCCCCCAGGGAATCCGGTTTGCCAAAAACCTGCCTTGCCGGGATAGATGTAAGCCTTGGGATCCTCTGGCGAAAAAAGAATCGAACGTGCTGTTGCATTGCCGATGGCGACCGCCTCAGTTAACAACTTCTTTTGTGCAAAGGAGGGGTTAAATGGCTTGCCTTTCTGAATCCCAATCGCCGAGGCGATCCCAAGGAGTTCTGGAGAAAACATCTCGGAGGGCTCGCGCTGGATGACATCATCCAGTTCCTCGTAAAACTTGAAATTATTGGCATGGATGGTATTCACCTGCCAATCCGTGAGGTTCTTAAAGGTGTTGGAAGGAGGGTTATTCCTTTGCACGAAGGGGTACACCTTGAGGCCATTCTGGAAAGCAGTTCTTGCTGTATCCGGCTCGCCTTTCTCATCCAAGAAACCCCTCAAAATCAACCAATTGATCTTGCTGGGAGTCGTCGCAAGGAAATAACCATCGGTGTTGGCAGGTGCTTTTTGGCCTGGCCCCAGAATTAAGTATCTTCCGCCCTTGCCCTTATCAGGACCAGGCCCGCCCATGTCCACCACAAAGCGGAAGAAGGCATCATTCACCGTGCCAGGGCCAGTACCAGGAGGAACTTCCACCACCACGGGGCCATCGCTGAGATCAAGAAATGCCGAGGCGTACACCGTGTCGGTATTGCCAGTGAGCCAGAGCGATTTGGAGCTCATCAGCTCATCAAACAAACCAATATCCCGATTCGGTTGCATGCCGTAGCCATCGCGATGGCCGACATAGAGCATCTCCAGAGATGCAGCGGGCATAAAGTTCAAAAAGGTTTGAATACCTCGTCCTAAATCAACCTGACGACGAGCTAAACGCTTGGTTTCCGCATCAGGGAAACCATCAAAATAATTAAAAGTACCAACCCGAGTGCGGACCGAATCAGGAGTTAGGACATCAACGGGGATGGGCGTGTTGTAGTTTTTGGGGCGGATTTCAGCAGCCTGCAAAACAGAACCACTGGCGGCACAAAAGAGCGTTGTCGCTAAGGCGAAAGAACAAGAAGAAAAAAAGCGTTTCATTGAAAAAAGGGGATGTGAATGTCTGCGGAGTCAGGTTTCAGAGCACCGGCTCAATATTGTTCAGCTTCCAGGTCTGATCAAACCAGGGCTTCAACGGTCCATACAATCGAAATGCCATGAACCAACCCTTACCTGGCAATGTTTGAATCCAGTTAGCTTCTTTTCCCTTCGGAGCTTTCGGCCCGAAATAAACATCTACAGAGCCATCTGCATTCACAACCATATCCTTGTTGCGCTTGTTGTTCTTCGCGGGGAATGGCTGACTGGTCTGCAACTGAGACCGAGTCTGCGGGTCGTAAACCACAATCGACCAGAAATCCTTAGCTGGCGGATTCTTACCAATAGTGAGCTTGTAAGTTTTCCCTCCTTCAAGATTTTCGCCCTGACTGTCGGTACCAGCGATGGCGTACTGGGAGCCAGCACCAATCATCTCAAGAACCATGGCCGGTGTATTCACCGTGTAAGCCCAAAAGAAATTGTTGCGAGCATCAAGATTGCGACCTCCCTGGCCTCCATCCTTGAGCCACTCATAACTACCCCCCGCAAAGGCTGTGAACCATTGGGGATTGCCCTTATAGATGTACGCATCTGCAGCGCGGGGGGTCACCATGTCGGAGCGCACGTAAGCCACACCCACCTGAACTGCCTCTTCCAGCAAAACGCGATCAGCAGCAGAGGGATTGAAGGGCTTTCCTTTCTCCATCCCGATCCCAGCAGCCAAACCCCGCACTTCTGGATCGAGGAAATCGATGGGCTCTCGTTGAATGACCCGATTGAGTTCATTAAAGAACTCAAAGTTATTAGCATGAACGGTGTTAAAAACCTTGTCACCACCTTGGATAAAAGTCATCTTGGGCGGATTATCTTTTTGTGAGAGCGGATACATCCTCAAGCCATTCTCATAATTGGCCACTGCCTTATCAGGCTTGCCCTCGTCATCTAAGAATGCACGGAGAATCAACCAGTTGGAATAAGTTGGCGAACGGAAAACAAAGAAATCATCAGTATTTGATGGTTGCTTATCTTCAGGTCCGAGGATGAGATATTTTCCTCCCTTACCCTTATCTGGGCCAGGTCCACCGGTATCAGCTACAAAACGAAAGTATGCATCATTAATCGTTCCTGGCCCAAGTCCAGCAGGCACCTCAATGACCAGCGGTCCGGTTTCTTTCAGATTAAAAAATGCTGAGCCATAAACAGTATCCGTATTGCCTGTAAGGAAGAGAGGATTGGAATTGAGCGGTGACATCAAATTCACCTTTGTATGATCGTCAACACCGATCTGCTCATGACCATGGCGCAGCATTTCGATGCTGGCGGCAGGCATCAACGTGAGAAAGGTTTCATAGCCACGGATAAATTTGAGGTTTTCAAACGTTTTCCTCACAGTGGCCGGGTCCGGCATCCCATCAAAGAAATTGAAGGTGCCGATCGATGTTTGAACGGTATCCGGGGTTAGCAGCTCAGAAGGAATCGGGGTGGTGTAGCCCACAGGAACATCGTCCGAACCCGATTGGGCCCGTAATGGCGAACTCAACAAAACCCCCGACAGGGCTAAAAGGGAGAGTCCCTTGAAAACACGTTTCTTAGTAGCTGCTTTCGCCATTAAGAGATCATTGACTGATTAAAAAATAACCGCGGCAGCCATGGACTCCTTCAATCCATGGTCCGAATAGGACAAATTTGAGCCAAACAATCCGCCAAATATTAATGAATAATTAAATGTCAGAGCAAATCCGGATTAGCAAACAGCAAACCCAGATCTGCCAATTTCCACTTAACCGTAGGGATATTTATTTGAGCTCAAGTTCAGGCCGATTCCATGAGCCATCAAAATAAGCGGGCTTAGGGTTGTAGATCCTGAATGTTGCGTTCCAGCCAGGGTAGATCCCCAGATAGTTCTCTTGATCGGTATCACCACCAAGGTTAATCACCACATCACCAGCCTCGTTGGTTTTCGCAAATGCACTGTTCACATTGAAATTCTCACCAACCGGGAATCCATCCTTGTCGTACACCGTAAGAGACCAAAAAGCATTGTCGCCATTCGGAACATCTTTGAGCGTCAGTGTTTGAGGCTCAGATGATGATGGCGTGTAGAACAGATAAACAGCACCTTCCTTGGGTAATCCGCCAATCCCCACAGCCACACCCATATTGTTTTGCTCCGGGGTGACTTCGCCGGGACGACCATAGAGCGCTTCCGACTTCACACCTTTCTCGTTCCGCTCTTCGTTGTAAGCAGCACGGAGAGCCATCATCTGCTCAAGATCCCATTGGTTGGGTTGTACATACTCGCCTGACTCAGCCTGAGTTACTGACAACTTGGCCTGCAGAGTTTGGGCCTGCGCTACATCCTCAGGATCCTGAATGTTTACACCGGTGCGGAATGCCACCAAGGCATAGCGACTCCCCACCTCGTCCTCTGTAAGGGTGTAGTCACCAGGCTCTTTTTCCACATACACATACCCCTGTCCATTGACCACCATGGCGCTCTGGTAGCGGCCATTGGTTTGCGGGAGCGTAAACGTCGCCGGAGTGGTCAGATCAAGAATCAACCATGAATACAAGGTGTCGAAGTTAATGCGAATCACCGTGCGATCCTTAGGGTCCGCAGCCTTCTGGAGATTCAAAATCGTTCCTAAACCTCCGGTACAGGTAGCAGTTGCAACATTGGTGATGTACTTGGCAAAGACCGTCTGCGTTTCGGCCTCGGAATAGTTGGCCTTGGTGACGGGCAGCACCTTCTCGCTTGCCACAACAACGGCAGGCTTGGGACACTCAGATGGTTGCGCCGACGCTGAACGTGGCTGAGCCACAGACATCATCGCGAGTGCAAGAGAGAAGGCTGCGAAACGAAACGATCGTGCAATGAACATTATTTAGAATTGAAAAAATAAAAAAGAAGAACGTGAAAGTTCGTGATCAAACCAACCACGAGAATTCATTCATTTAGCAGGCACAAACTGCGGAGTCGTCCAGCCACCGTTGAAATAAGCTTCTGTCGGGGAGTAAATTCGCAGCGCTACATTCCAGCCGGGATAAATATCGAGATAGTTGTCTTGACTCTTATCTCCACCGAAGTGAATTACATATTCACCTTGATCATTCTTCTTTGCAAAAGCACTATTAACGTTGAACTTCTCTCCGATTGAAAAACCATCCTTGTCATAAACAGTGACTGACCAGAAGGCACGTGGATCATTGGGAACATCCTTCAACGTCAGCGTGTGCGGATCAGTGGAGTTAACGGCCTTCGGGAAGGGATAGACAGCACCCTCCTTCGGGAGTCCACCCCAGCCGATCGCAACACCAAAATTACGCATCTCATCGCTGATCTCGCCTTTCTTACCCATCGCCATCTCAGAGGTCACTCCTTCAGGGGCCATGCGCTTGTTGTAATCGGCACGCAAGGTCAAAATCTCATCCATGTCGTACTTGTTCTGCGAAATAAACTCACCCTTAGCGTCTTGCTCCAACCCGATCTGATCCTGAATCTTCCCAGCCTTCTGAAGATCTGAGGGATCCTGCATGTTCACCTGCGTCCGCACAAAGGCAAATGCATAGCGACTTCCAACAGATTCCTTCGTCAGCTCGTAACGACCAGGCTGAGTGCTGACAATGGGAATCCAGTGATCTTCATTGACAATTTCGAGGATCTGATAACGATCGGTTTCAGGAAGAACAACCGTGGCAGGGCTATCAAGATCGAGCACTGAAAACGAGTACAACGTGTCGAAGTTGGGGCGAAGGATCGTGCGGTCCTTCGGATCCATTGCACCCTTGAGATGCATAAACTCACCGACCCCGGCGCTGCAGGTTCCTTTGGCAATCTTTGCCACGTAATCGGAGAGGATTACCTCGGTTTCAGCTTTGGCATAGTTGGCCTTGGTAACGGGGGTCAGGGCAGTGCCCCGCTTCACGACAGCAGGCTTAGGGCAATCCTTTTTAGCTGTGTCTACTGAAGCAGCAGCCTGCTCAGCATTGGCAGTCGACGAAGGTTGATCTGAAGCACTTTTGGGCTGGCCACAAGCAACGGTTAAAACACCTAAGCCAAGAACAAATGCACCAGTGATGGCTTTCTTTTGAAAAAACATGATTGAAGGTAATTAGATGAATAATGGAATTAAATTAGTGACCTGAAGACTAACAATCATCTTCAAGGCTAAGATTTGCTATTTTTTAGAAACAGCAGGGATCAAGAACTGAATCTGAGTACGAATGGTCCAATCACCCATAATCTCTTCTCCACCAATTTCAGGCTTGATTGCATTGTAATAGGCGTGCAGGGAAGCATTGATGGGTTGCTTTCCTAACTTGAAAACACGCCCAATTCCTCCACCAACAGGGACGGTCCAGCCTTGGTCGTCATTCTCCCAATCCGCCGTAATGATTGGCGAGAATGAAAGATACCAACCCTTCGGAAGGTTGTAATTAACGAACGGTTGAATCAACATTTTATTCACATCAGCACGATCATCATCTCCAGCAAACGACCAGAGATTGTTAATCAACCCACCAATAACCCACGGACCTTTGGTGTAAACACCAACCGCTGCCGGACCAGCCGACCATTTACCAGATCCCAACGGCTTCTCTCCAGTTGGCGCACTCACCGTCGGGCCAACTCCGAAGGTGAAATTACCTTTTAATGTTGGAACAAAGAACGCGGTTGGATTGATATCGCCAATCCCACCTTTTTGGTATTGGTCCCACTCCGCTACATAAGGTTCCCCCAATGGAGTCATCCCAATCTCCCCAACTTCACCAAAAGGCAAACCCAGAAACGGAATAATGGTTCGCGTCACCATGGTCCAGTCGTCGCTCAACTTGAACGGATAAACCGGCTGAATATTCACCACATTGAGCGTTCGATTCGATTTGGCGTCTGGATCTAATGCGTTCGGAGCCCATTGAGTTCCGGGAGTTGCATTCCACTGAATGGGAATACTGATCATGCTCGCAATTGGATTTTGAGCAGCCTTTGCTAAGGCCTCTTGACTGGAACCGGCCGACTCAGAAGCAACAACACCCTGACCAGCGCCTGAAACGCCCGGATCCTCTTGAGCCTGAGCCAGCAGTGGATTGAAGGTCAGTGGGCTGAGATCAAAATTTGATTCAGAAGCCGCAAAGGGCTCTTCAGCACGAACGCCACTACCGGTAGCAGCGAGCAAAGAAGCGAGTGCGCTTCCAATCAACAATCGTGCCGACATTGAGTTGTGAATTCTCAGCAAATTCTGATCAAGTCAACAGAAATTGAAAGGGACGGATCGAGCAGGACTCAGGAGAATCAAACCGCATCAAAACTGCTCGAGGAAGCGCAGATCGCTCGTATACAGCCGGCGAATGTCGTCAATGCCGTGCCGCACCATGCAGAAGCGCTCAACCCCCAAACCAGCCGCGAAACCGCTGTAGCGCTCTGGATCCAGCCCTAACCCTTCCAAAACGGCAGGATCGACCATGCCGCAACCCATCACCTCAAGCCAACGACCTCGCCACTGCACGTCCACCTCAGCCGAAGGCTCCGTGAACGGAAAGTAACTCGCCCGAAAACGCACTGGAAGATCGCCAAAAAAGGCTTTCAAAAAGGCCATCACAGTGCCCCTTAGGTGGCTGAAATCCAAGCCTTCATCGATCGCCAACACCTCCACTTGATGGAACACCGGCGAATGGGTGGCATCCACGGCATCACGGCGATAGACCCTCCCAGGCGCGACGATGCGAACCGGTGGGGGGTTCTGCTCCAGGTGGCGAATCTGCACTGGAGAGGTGTGGGTTCTCAGCAGAAGATCACCTTTTAGATAAAACGTGTCTTGCATGTCCCGAGCCGGATGGTCTTCCGGAATGTTCAGGGCTGTGAAGTTGTAGTGGTCCTGCTCCACCTCAGGGCCCTCCGCCACGCTGTACCCCAACCCCAAAAAGAGGTCGACGATCTCTTCCGTTGTTGAAATCAATGGATGGCGGTGCCCCATTGGCGTTCCAGACGCAGGAGCCGTGACGTCGAGGGTTTCCCCTGCGATGCGTTCCGCCATCGCTGCTTGCTTCACCGCCTGCAGGCGCTCAGCCAACAACGTCTGCACTTGATTTTTTAAGACATTGGCCCGCTGCCCCACCACAGGCCGCTCCTCGCCAGGCAATTTGCCCATGGCCCCGAGGACTGCGGAAATACGGCCCTTTTTGCCCAACAAACCGACTCGCAGCTGCTCGAGGGATTGGGCGTTGACAGCCTCGGCAATTTCAGCGGCAGCTTCCTGCTCAAGGGCATCCAGCTGATCGGTGAGCTGCTGCAGGGTGACCGTGGCGCTCACTGGGCTGTCGTGAAGAAGACCAGACTGTAAGCAGTCGGGACGTTTAGGTTCCGAGCAAAGAGGTTCGTTCCTATGGCACCGCTTCGAATTCTGATCAGCAACGACGATGGCGTATTTGCTGATGGGATTCGGACCCTCGCGGCAGCTGCTGCAGCCCGGGGCCATGAGGTGACCGTTGTCTGTCCTGACCAGGAGCGCTCAGCCACGGGGCACGGCCTCACCCTTCAATCCCCCATCCGAGCTGAACGGGCCGATGAGCTGTTTGCCCCAGGCGTTACGGCATGGGCCTGCAGTGGCACCCCAGCCGACTGCATGAAGCTGGCCTTGTTTGAGCTGGTGAAGCACAAACCTGATCTGGTTTTATCCGGCATCAACCACGGACCCAATCTCGGCACCGATGTGTTTTGTTCCGGCACCGTGGCTGCTGCCATGGAGGGAACGCTCGAAGGGATTCGTTCACTCGCGGTGAGCAGTGCCTGCTTCCAATGGCGCCAATTTCAAGCCGCCGCTGATCTGGCGATGGATGTGAGCGAACAAGCCATTCATGGCCATTGGCCCGAGAACATGCTGCTCAATTTGAATATTCCGCCCTGTGCCAAGGAGGCCATGGGCCCCCTGCGTTGGACCCGACTATCAATTCGGAGATACGACGAGCAATTCAGCTCCCGCAAGGATCCGCGTGGCCGTGCCTACTACTGGCTTGCCGGGGAAGTGGTGAACGATTTGGAATCAGCTGGTGAAGGGCCGAAAGACTGGCCGAGCGATGTGGCACAAATCCACAAGAACTGCCCATCACTCACCCCAATTCAGCCGGATTTGTTCTGGAGAGGCCCGCTTGGGGATCTCCCCCGGCTGAAGCTGAACGATCAGTCGGTCCACTGAAACGACTCCGGCCAGAGCACGAATCAGCGACCGAGGCTCACTGGGTGCGATAAACGCGTTGCAGGAGCCAAAGCGAGAGAATCAATCCAATCAGGTGCCCGAACAAAACTTGGGTGTTGCTCAACACCGACAGCATCTCGAGCGATGTGATCGCCAAATTGTCTGCAGAGCCACCACCACCAATGGCGATACCGGGGGTCTGCATCGAGGCTTGAACGAACAAACTTCCGGCCAAGGCTTGATAGCCAATCGCCGCAAAGGTGAGGCCCACAAGATCTGCGAGCAAACCCCGCTTAATCAGCCGTGCCGTTTCACCACGGGTGGGACGCGCCGCACTGTCCACGGCCCGGCCGATTCGAACAATCAACCAGCCTTGCCAGAGGCTGTACAACAACACCAAAAACGACAGGGTGGTGAGCGATAACCCGGGCCCCAGACCCACGGCCCGTTCAGCATTACGGGCCAAACTTCCGCCAATGTTGTTGAAAATCAACACCCCCACCACCACGACTCCGAGCACCACCTGAATCCAAAAACGGATCCAGCCCATGCGCTTCAGCCCAAAGGACAACTGCTGGAAATCAAGGCGATCTGCCATGTCCGGTCGGTCAGTCGTTCAAACTTGCCATCAAAGCGTCCGGCCCGCACCTCTTTGATCCCGCTCTGCTCGCCAAAGGATGCCCGCCGGCCCACCGCCCTGGCCCTTGGCAGCTTCGATGGGATCCATGCTGGTCACCGCGCTGTGATTGCCGCGGCCCTCGATGGACTGGATCCAGAGATCGGTGCCGTTCCAAGCGTGGTGAGCTTCTGGCCCCACCCCCGCGAAGTGCTGTTTGGGGAAACACGGTTGCGCCTCGACCTCCCCCAGGAAAAGCTGTCTTTGCTCGGACCGTTGGGCATCGAACAGCTGGTGCTCGTGCCCTTCACCAAAGAGCTGGCCCAACTCAGCGCTGAAGAGTTCGCAAATTCCGTTCTGTTGGAGACCCTTCAGGCCAAACGGATTGCTGTGGGGACCAACTTCCGCTTTGGTCACCGACGTGCC
>ERZ802822.1671-NODE-1671-length-13156-cov-6.222188_pt1 | contig 13156 bp, 7 predicted proteins | sample MGYA00345649_ERZ802822 | MGnify/ENA primary metagenome ERZ802822 (study PRJEB30503, sample SAMEA104212359) | marine metagenome | biome: Westerlies Biome; feature: [SRF] surface water layer (ENVO:00010504) within the epipelagic zone...; material: water...
CACATCTTTTATCAACTTATGATTGTGGGGGTCATTGTGATTGAGCTTTTTGCACCAGTCATGATAATGTACAGCATCTTCAATCCTTCGTACAAACGATATGGTGTGTACGCTTGTTACGCACTTGTCGCATTTACCGTACTCGCCACCTTGTTGTACCACTTTCCTCCGATAGGCGTCCAGTGGTATCCCTTCACTAGCAACATCACAACTGTGGGTGGATTGTTGGCACTGAGTATGCTATTGAGATAGGCATATCATGCTCCCACTAAAGTGTCTGCATGATATGGTCCCACTAAACTGGGCATGATATGGTCCCACTAAACTGGGCATTACATGCTCCCACTAAAGTGTCTGCATGATATGGTCCCACTAAACTAGGCATTACATGCTCCCACTAAAGTGTCTGCATGATATGGTGCTGACCTTCCACGATTTTCAAATGAAAATGATTCGAATAATGATTCGCTAGTAATTCGCTGAATTTGATGTATCTATCTCTATCCCCACCTATAATTGTGATTCTTCTTCTGTAAACGCTCTTTTTTATCAACCGAACCCAACTCGATGTTTGGCATACTTTCTCCACAATGTCGCACCAGTATTTGAACGGTCTCGATAACAAGCCTCTCATCAATCCACGCGGTTCCTCTAAGGATGTCCTAACGAACCGTTCGTACCAAAACAAATACAACTCTTTCATCCACAGAGGGAGTGCCCAAAGAACTCGGTACCACTTCTCGTACCTTCTCGTTTTGTAGTCCAGTTCGATGTTGCATGGATTGACGAAGCACACTCCCACAACCTCGTTACAATCCTCCCTCTCTAACAACTTCATCACTATCATACACCCCAAAGAAAACGCATAGATACGCACTCGGTAGAACTCAGGACTTTCTGTATACTTTTGTACTAGTGAATGGACTTTCGAAGCTTGTTCATCTAGTGATTTGTTAGTCACACAGTAGACGATGTTTGTGTCTGCGGGTCCGTGTCTCTGTATGAAAGGTTCGAAATAGTTGCGAGATGTTCCTAGTCCTCCGACGAATATATTTACTTTGAAATGCATTACAAAAAAGACTCTATTCTTACTTATCTACTCATTCATTGTTTTAAATCTTAACACGATTCATTCAATTCAATTCAATCCACTTCTTCCATGTTTTCCTCCTCTACCACGACGCTGTTCTCGCTATCGGCATTCTCAACATTCTCGGCATTCTCTGCATTCTCGGTTAAAGCATTCTCGGTTAAAGCATTATCGCTATCGGCATTATCGCTTTCATCAGGAAACATTCCCGTGGAGATCATCGTATACACTCGTTTGCTGTACTCACTCGGGTCCTCGTGGATGTACCCAGACGAGATCATCGCCGTTTGGAAAAGAAGTTGCATCACATTCGAGAAGATCTTGTCGTCCATAGAAGACGCCTTGTGTTCTTCGTACAATTTATTAATCATATAATGCTTTGGATTCAGTTCAAAATTCTTCTTACTCATGAATGTGGCTTGTTGGCTCACGCTATTCGCTTGTAGGGTTTGGGCCTTCATGATGCGTTCCATATTGGCGCTCCAACCGTACGAGGCGGAGGTTACACAGCAAGGTTCGTCTTCGGGAAGTGTCGAGACGGTGACATTCGTGACTTGCTCACCCACCACTCCTTTCACTTTCTTACAAAACGATTCGTAGCTCTTCTTAGTGTCTTCGTCCATCTTCTCCCCCTCAATATCTGCGTTCTCTTTCGTAATGTTGACTAACTTGTTTCCATCGAACTTGTCGAAATGAGGAGTGATGTATTCGTCGATCGCTTCCGTCATAAACAACACATTGTATCCCTTACTCGTGATGTTCTTCACGAAGGGGGTGTTCTTCAAGGATTTCACATTTTGACCAGTGATGAAGTAAATGTTCTTTTGGTCCGCTTTCATGTCTTTCACATAATCGGATAGCGACATCCACTTGTCTGGAGTATTCGCAGAGTAGAAGCGAAGGAGTTTGATTAGTTTCTCACGATTGGCGCTGTCCTCATGAATGCCAAGTTTGATGTTTTTGCTAAAGTTGGTAAAGAAGGTTTTGTATGTTTGCACTCCTTCGTCCGTGTCGTCGTCGCTGAGTTCGGTGAATAGTTCGATGGATTTCTTGATAATGTTCTTCTTGATAATCTTCATGATATTGTTTTGCTGAAGCATCTCCCTCGACACATTCAAAGGAAGGTCCTCACTATCTACGATTCCGCTGATGCACGACAACCACTCTGGAACGAGCTTGTCACAGTTGTCCATGATGAACACCCTCTTCACATACAATTTGATGTTGTTGTTTCCGTCCGAACTCTTTTGAAACATGTCCTGTCGCTGTGTTTTCGAAACATACAACAGCGCCTTGAACTCGAACTGACCCTCCGCACTGAAATGCTTCACCGCCAAATGGTCCTCCTTCGAGTTCGTGAGGGACTTGTAGAAAGACGCATACTCCTCGGGCGTTACGGTGTCCGCCTTACGCAACCAAAGCGGCTTGTCCTCGTTGAGTTGTTTCCATTCTTCCACGGTGTACTCGACCGTCTTTGTTCTAGGTAAGGATTCGGTCTCTTCTGTTTCTGTTTCTGTTTCTTTCTCTTCGTCACTAGTCTTCTTGTCCAAATCATCCCCGTCGATTTCCTCCACACCATCCTCCTCGTCCACGATCTCCTCCTTCGTCTCGGTGCGTGTCGTAAGAAGGTTGATGGGATGAGTTAGATACTGACAATGCTCCTTCACAATTTCCATGAGCTTACGCTCCTCTAAGTAACCGAGGCACTCCGGCTTCATGGTCAGTTCGATTCGGGTCCCACTCAATTCGACGGATGCTTCGTCTGATGCTTCGTCGATCGTGAAGGTGCCACCAGCGTTGGATTCCCAAAGATAGCAAACATCACCGTCCTTTCGAGAGTACACCTTCACATTCTCCGCGACAAGGTACGAGGAGTAAAAGCCAACGCCGAATTGACCAATGAGGCTCACATCGGCGGTGCCCTCCTTGAGATTTTCCATAAATTGTTTTGTGCCTGAATTTGCGATTGTACCAAGGCACTTGATAAGATCCTCCTTGTTCATTCCGATTCCGTTGTCTTCAATGGTCAAGAGACGAGCGTCCTTGTCTACCTTCAGTTTCATCTCGTAGGAACGACTCTTCGAGGAGTCCGTGAGCGAGATGTGACGCATCTTGTCGATCGCATCGGAGGCGTTGCTTAGAAGCTCTCTAATGAAGATGTCTTTGTTCGAATAGAACGCATTGATGATTAAGGAGAGGAGTTGATTGATTTCGGCTTGAAATTCGTATTTGGACATAACCACAACTGTTTTTTGGATATAATGAAAAGCACCACAATTTTCTAAATCATTTTTGCCAGTACATTTATTTTGCGCTTTCTTATTTCTTTCATAAAAATAAAATTGTAATCACATACTGAATTATCCCATGATACGAATCCTTGTATTAGAGTTTGGATCAAATAAGTACAACAAACAAGTTGTCAACTATTTGAAGTCCACCCATAAATGCACCATAACCACCTATGACTTATTCAAAAACAATCTAGTCAAAACGATGGACATCGATCAATTCGATTGTCTACTGATTGGGGGTGCGAAGAAGACCATAAGCCTTCGTAAGTTAATCACTCTTGAAAAAAACACGAAGAACAATCCGTTACAAGAGGCGTACGCAATCATCAAGCGATTCTGGAACAAACCCATACTCGCGTACGGTTACGGATGTATGCTCCTAGGACTCTACTACAAATGTGATGTTGTTCCTCTCGAGGAGCCGAATGTGAACGACCATCAACACATTATTGTCGACCATCGTTACAAAATAAACAAAATAAACAAAACAGAGATGGGTCCTGATGAGATAACAGTCACCTTCAACAACCATAACACATTACACATACCTAGAGACAACTTCTTAGTGGAACCTCTTATGTTTCGTGCTAAACAAAGATTCGACCCATGTGGATTCAGATTCGATGCTATGCATTATGGTTTTATATTCAGATTGATTGATTCTAAATATGGAAAAAATATTATTGAAAACTTTTTTTCTATCGTAGGAACTTCGTACTAGTGAAGTAGACACACTCATTTATAATACCCTCCTTTATACTGACCTTTGTTTTTCATGTAGTGAGGATTTTGCTTACGATCGATTTTGTGCTGCGCAATCGCGAACACAGACCCATTAAACTCTAGCTTTTCTTTCGATATGTTGTGCTGAGGAATCACAAACTTCTTTTTATTTACCGGATTGACGAATGTCAACTCCTTCAAAAAAGTACATTTAGCATTTTGTTCCGTGATGTCCTTATTCATGTACTCTTTCAACACTTTGCTAAATAAGGTGGGTCCCGAAAGTTCGAAGATGTTCGTTTTGTGTTTACCCGTCTCGATGCACATACAAATGTGATTGATCGCTTTCGTAAACACTTCGCTATTCGCTTCTCCCGCTAGAAACGCTTGATAAATACGATCATTTCGATTGTTTTTGCAGTTGTCTGTGGTTGTGATCAAATGTGAGTCATCGAAATTAAACACACCTTCTAATGGGGTAGTGCAACTGATGTCCACATCGATATACACCCCTCCCTTGATAAATAAGATACAGTATCGGAAAAAATCAGCCTTCAAACTACCGTTCAGTATTCGCTTGTAACATTTGTTGATTCGTTCATCAAAATGTTCGTTAATAAAACTAAGTATGTCGCTGTCGTCGAAAAAAGTATATTCGAAACTAGGGTTCTGAGTGGTCCATGTTCGTCTTAACTTATCTATACTTTCGTTCGGCTCTTTAGTTTTCCAAGTTTGATAAATGCTCTTCGGAATCATTGTATGCTTTCGATGCTTGTTGTCAATATCATATACATATATTTTTTTCTTTAGTCAATGTCCTCGACGGTAGGTTCGGTCGCTCCAGGAGGACTAGCGGAAGGTTCACCACCCTCCTCTTGGTACATGCTACTCATGATGGGATTGACCACGGCTTGAACCTCCTTCAAAACATCGTCACACTCTTCCTTCGTCGCCGTGGCGTTGTCGTCCAACCAATTCGTTTTCTCCTCGATTAGCGCCTTCAACTCAGATCTCTGTTCGTCGCTCAGTTTCACATTGTCGTCGTTCACGGTGTTTCGGGTGTTGTACAAGTAACTCTCTAGCGCGTTTCTGGATTCGACGCGCTGCTTCTGCTTCTCGTCCTCCTCCTTATACTGTTCGCTCTCCTTGATCATCTCCTCGATTTGTTCCTTCGTCATGCGACCTGTTTCGCTAGTGATCGTGATTTTTTGGCTCTTTCCCGTTCCCTTGTCCATCGCACTCACATTCAAGATACCGTTGGCGTCGATGTCGAAGGACACCTCGATTTGTGGTACACCTCGAGGCGCGGGTGGGATTCCGCTCAACTCGAACTCACCGAGTAGACGGTTGTCCTTCGTGAAGCCCCGCTCCCCCTCGAACACCTTGATGGTAACGGCGGGTTGGTTGTCAGAGTATGTAGAGAACACTTGAGACTTTTTGGTAGGGATGGTGGTGTTCCGGTCAATCAAGTTCGTCATTACACCACCCGCGGTCTCAATTCCCATAGATAGTGGTGTGACATCGAGAAGGAGTAAGTCCTTGATGGCGTCGTCCTTCGAGCCGCTTAGGATGGCCGCTTGGATCGAGGCTCCGATGGCAACGGCCTCGTCCGGATTCACCGACTTGCATAGCTCTTTGCCGTTGAAAAACTCAGAGAGCATCTTCTGAATCTTGGGGATACGAGTGGACCCTCCGACTAAGATCACCTCGTCCACTTCACCCTTCGAGAGCTTGGAGTCTCGCATCACCTTCTCCACCGGATCCATGGTACGCTTGAAAATGTCCGAGCAAATCTCCTCGAATCGCGCACGAGTGATGCTGGAGTTGAAGTCCATTCCCTCGAAGAACGAATCAATCTCGATGGTGCCTTGGGCGGATGTCGAGAGATTTCGCTTCAGCTTTTCGCACGAGGTTCGTAGACGACGAATGGAACGAGGGTTTCCGGATGGATCCTTGGAATGCTTACGCTTGAACTCTTTCACGAAATGTTGCACTAGTCGGTCGTCGAAATCCTCTCCTCCTAGATGGCTGTCTCCCGCGGTCGCTTTCACTTCGAACACCCCGTCTTCGATGCTCAGCATCGTGCAATCGTGAGTGCCACCTCCACAGTCGAAAATCAACACATTCTTCTCCTTTTCGCACTTGTTGTCCATACCGTACGCGATCGCAGCGGCTGTAGGTTCGTTGATGATGCGTAGGACATTCAATCCCGCAATCACACCCGCGTCCTTCGTCGCTTGGCGCTGGTTGTCCCCAAAATAGGCGGGTACCGTAATCACGGCGTCCTTCACCTCCTCACCTAAGTAGGTCTCTGCGATTTCCTTCATCTTCGTGAGAATCATCGCGCTAATCTCTTCGGCGAAAAAGTCCTTCTCCTCGCCCTTGTGTTCGACACGAATTTTGGGTTTGTTGTTTCCGTCGTTCACCACCTTGAACCCCCAAGTCTTCGCGTCCGCTTGCACATGATGGTCGTCGAAAGTGCGTCCCACAAGACGCTTCGCATCGTGGATGGTGTTCGTCGGATTCATGGACGCTTGGTTCTTCGCCGAATCTCCGATGAGACGCTCTTCGTCGGTGAACGCCACATAGGAAGGTGTCGTCCTATTTCCTTGATCGTTTGCAATAATCTCCGTACGGCTATTTTGCCATACACCAACACACGAATAGGTCGTTCCTAGATCAATACCGATCGCAGGAGCCATGTTAATAAGATATGTAATAAAACACATCAAGTTTTTAAATGTGTTACGATGTCTTTGAAGTAATAGATCATGATAAAAAAACACGAATATTTCACATACAGTAGTAGATAGAATTTCTTCTTGTCTGTGTTACAGAAATGGCGTTCCATGTCCTTATTGTTGTCGAAGCACAAAATAAACAAGTACATCATCGTGGCGATTGTAAAAAAAAAGATAGCCTCTATCCGTTTCATGTTTTTTCTTCTTTCTTTCTTTATATAACATATACTTTTTATTAAACCATTACCTAATCCTACCCATCTATTTAATATTCCTCTAGCATCGAAAGATTGTGTTCGAATTCTAAGTTGTTCATCACACACTCGTCGTCGATTTCGTCTAAGTCGTCCACTTCCGACATGCCTTCGTCGTATTCGTTATCTTCGATCGTTTCTAGCATGGAGTCATCCACAATGATTTGAGAGTCTCCCGTACCACAAGGTGGCACTTGTCCCATCATGATGTTAGCCGAGACTCCGTTCACTTTGTCGTACTCACTGAAGATGCCCGCCTTGATTAGCATATCCGAGGTCTCTTCGAAACTGCACTTCGCCAAAGGTCCGATGTCGCTACGATTGATACCGTGTCGATCGATGGATAGCATGTACCCCTTGGAGGTCATCGTGTCCACGAGTAATGAAATGTGGCGGTAATTTACAGAGGTTTCCTTCAACACCTCCTTGATTTCGTTCATGAGACATTCGCGAGCGGCTTCGATACCGAAGATTTGATAAATCTCGTTCACATCGTTCGACACGGTCTTCGTACTATCCACCATAGGATTGGAGAGAATGTCGATGAGATTGTTACCGTCCGTATCGAGAGTCCACTCCGATACCTTCTCGAACATGGAAGTGCGCTCGCTGTACTTCACTATGTCGTTTTTGTTCAAACTGACTTTCTTCACACCCGAGATACCCTTCACGATGATGCTTTCTAGTATGTTGTGCTCGAGTGCCTTCAATTCGGTGATCGCGTCCGATAAGTCTAGCGCGTTCAATTTGATTCGGAATACGATGTTGTCCGCGTTGTCGTCGCTAAACACACAAGAGACCGTCTCGTTGTAGAAGTTGAAGATGGCGTGATGAATGTCGATCGTCGTCAGCTCCAAGTCAAGTAGTTTCATTTTGTCCAACTCTAGGCGCAACACCCACGGAGAGTTCGTGTCGCATTCGTTCGTGAGTAAGTGCTCGTTATAGAATCGAATAAACTCGTCGTCCTTCCTCACAATCTTTTCCGATTCGTAGTATATCTCCGAGTTGCTGAAGACATCTTTTATGTATGTCAATTGGATGGAGTTCAACAACCGCTTGGCGACTTCGAAGTTTCCACTGAGTTCGGGCGTCAAATAGATAGAACACGAAGGAGCCTTGATGTTTTTGCTCACACTCAGCAACTCTTTCATTCGAGGAACACCACGAACCGCCTTAGACGCCGACGCGACACCCGCTTGATGGAAGGTGTTAAGCGTAAGCTGAGTGCAAGGCTCTCCGATAGACTGGGCCGATACCACTCCCACCATCTCAGAAGGGGGTGCAATGGAACCATAAAAGGACATCCTAATTTTTTGTACGAGATAGTCGAAAGTGTCCTTATTAAATCGATGCACCTTAATCATCTTCTTTGGGTTCAAATAGAATCGTAGAAGCATTCCGAATAGCATCTTCCCGTTATTACTCTTGTTAATCACCATGTCCACTTTCTCCAAAGTTTCGATGGTCTCTAAGATGTACAAGGGATTCAAGTCGCTCTTCTTCACCACCTTCGTGAATCCGCTCTTGATGTTAGTGATGAACCTTGCAATCGGTACGGGATACACTACGGTGGACTCCATCATGTTCTTGAATATTTTGGTGATGATGTACTCCTTATCTTGCTTCACATGCTCATAGTAAGTGAACATCTTCTTTTCGTAATCAGGAGTGCTCACAAACTCCTTGTATGTACCCGCTAGTAAGTAAGGTTTCAAGATGTCCGCATCGTTCAAGAGGAACTCCTCTGCCATCTTAGTTTCGTCGAACTCGATGTGATACAGTTTGTGATTTTCTAACTTAATCGCATTCATTCCATCATCTCCGTACAAGAACTGAATGATGTGTCCGGACGCATTTCTGACTGTCATATCGAAATTGATCTTACAATCTTCCATCGCCTTGACCAATTTTCTCTGCAAATATCCAGTCTCACTCGTTTTGACAGCCGTATCAATCAAACCCTCACGACCACCCATCGCATGGAAGAAGAACTCCTGAGGGGTCAAGCCGTTCACGAAGGAGCTCTCCACGAAACCACGACTCTCTGGACCATCGTCATACTTTGTGAAGTGAGGGAGTGTGCGATTGTCGAAACCGTATCCGATGCGCTTACCCTCCACACTTTGCTGTCCGAGACAACCGACCATTTGAATCAAGTTGATCGTACTACCTTTGGAACCAGACTTGATCATGTTCAACATACGATTGTGGTCGTCGATCGTGTCCATTCCTATCTTACCGATCTTCTTCGTTGCGTCGTTCAAGAGATTGGTCACAATGTCTTCGAAGTACTCTTCGTTCGTTTTGATGGTGTAATTTTTCATTTCACCCATATGAATCTTGGTGATTTCGTTGTACACTTTCTTTTTCATTTCGTGTGTAATCTCCTTCATGTTCATGGTCGTTTCTTTGTTAATGATTAAATCACTGATACCGACACTGAAACCATCTTGCACGAGCCAATCACAAATAAGCTTTTGTGTGTTGTCAAACAAATCGGTACACTCTTTCGGACCATTCTCGTTGTACACCATGTGAATGAGACCGTTCGTCATACCTTGATAGATCCCCTTGTCAATCACACCTTGTTTGATTTGACCGTTGGTAATCTTGACATAATTCACATCGTAATCCCCCGCCTTGTCTGGATCGTACGACCTATTCCCACCTTGCATGTTCAGATTTGGTGGGAGAATGGAAGATAGGATTTGCTTTCCACTCCATTTCATGTCCTTTGTCGGCTTTTGAATATCTCCATAAAATTTGCTGTTGTTACACATAATATTGAAGTATTGCTTCTGATTGATAGTGACATGGTCTTTGCTGATTCTGTACACACCTAAGGCGATGTCTTGTACAATAGAAATGATTGGCTTTGCGTCCCTCGGGGAGATGATTTGGGTGGGAACAGCCGCCAAATTGATGAGCTCATTCTCCGTTTGAAGGGATTGAGGCACATGCATATTCATTTCGTCACCATCATAATCCGCATTGTACGAGGGAGTCACGCACACATTCAATCGGAAAGTGTCATACGGCATCACGCGGACACGATGCGCCATCATCGACATCTTGTGTAGAGAAGGTTGACGATTAAAAAGCACATAGTCTCCGTTTTGGAGATGACGGTCTACAATGTCTCCGTTCAGCAATTCGAATGTCGATGTGTCGATGTTCTTCAATCGAATGGTTCTGTAATGCTCCATATGCTTACGCACATACTTTGCACCAGGATAAGTGGTCGGACCATTTTGAACGAGCTTCAGCATACGATCTCGATTGTACTGATTGACCACTTCTGGAAAGGTCAAGTTCATCGCAATCTTGATGGGCACTCCAAGTTCGTCAATACTGATACCTGGGTCTGGTGTAATCACACTACGCGCAGAGAAGTCCACTCTCTTTCCCATCAAGTTTCCACGAATACGACCCTCCTTCGACTTCAAACGCTCTGACACACTCCGCAAGGGACGCCCCGTGCGTTGCTTAGCTGGCGCGATTCCAGGAAGTTGATTGTCTACAAATGTGGACACATGGTACTGTAACAGAAGAGCCCAATTTTCGATTTGCTCTTTGTTCGCGTTCTTTTCGATCTTCTGTTTCAGCATGTTGTTCGTCTTGACAATGTCACACAACTTGTGTGTGAGATCATCCTCACAGCGCTGTCCAGTGTCATTCCTGACCGAAGGTCTCACGGATGGTGGGGGTACCGGGAATGCGGTACAAATCAACCACTCTGGACGATTGTACTGATTTCCCATTCCCAAGAGCTCCGCATCCTCGTCGCTGATTCCCTTCAGAACGAGTAGCAACTCTTCGGCGCTAAACATTTGTTTCTTGACATCGTCTTCGTTCGACTCCTTCCACTCCATGATGATCCGACCGATGTTCTCTTTAGTGATTTTGCTAGGGAGTTTTACACCACAACCATCCACAGATTCTTGACCACAACGCTTCACCTTGGAGCACAATTTGTACATGAGCTCAAAACGCTTCTGTCTGGAAATCTTTTTGTTCGCGATGATCTTGACCTCTTTGTGAGACGCGTCGACTAAGATCTTGCTGCAGCGCCAGCAAACGCACTTGAGAAGCTTGCGGACCATGTCGAAAAACTGAATGTAAAAGACTGGCTTCGCCAATTCAATATGTCCAAAATGTCCTGGACAAAAGGTGTTCTTCTGATAACATGTTTTACATACTTTGTTGTGTTCGATCACTCCCATTCTGTTGTCAAATAAGCCACCAATTACCGGTTCACTTCCAGAGTAAGTGTCCGTGGACACGATTTCCGCGACGGATGTCTTGCGGATTTCTTCCGGACTCATGATTGTGAATTGAATTCCATTAATGGTTTCTGTTTCATTTTCAAATGACAACTCCTTGTAAATGGACGACATATTTAATCAACTATAGACTTTAATTATATATAATATTTACTTTGTTTAAATTAATACTTTTGTGTATATACGGGATCAATTTTTTATTTCCAAAAAAATTGATTTTTGCTTTAAGACAATCTGATGTTAAACAAAACATAGAATCATCTATCTACATAGAACCTTTCAATGGAATCTATCACATCCACCGAAAGCACTCATTCGATGACCACCCGATCCAAATTGGCTTCTGGAGAGGAAGAGCATGTTTCCAACAAACGGAAGTACGAAATGTGTGAAGAAAACCATGACGATAATAAAACAGAAAACAAAGATGATGCCAAAACAGAAACCACTGATGACGATTCCACATCAGATGACGATTCCACATCAGATGACGATTCCACGGATGATGAGGACAATGAGGACCACGAGGACCACCAGGACCATGATTATGACGAAGCCAAAGAACCAGACTACAACGAGTACGATCGAGAGGAGGAGGAGGAGGAAGACGAGACTACCGACGAGGACGAGGATTACGACGAGGACGAGGATTACGACGAGGATCTTGAGTCCGAATTAATGTCAGCATTCAACTCTAAAGGAAAGAGAAACAACATCATCGTGGTCTACAACAACGGGTCCAAACGAGGGAGCGCGTTCGAGGACGAATACGAGGAGGACGAATACGAGGAGGCGGAAGAGGAGGAAGAAGAGGAAGAAGAGGAGGACGAGGAGCAATCCGCGTTCACGAAGTACAAGTCCAAGTTGTCTGGTGTAGAGAGGAAGTATTTCGTAGGTTTGTCGAACGAAGAGAAGAAGCGTATCATCGATACAGAGGCTCTCATCTCGGAGAAGAATCGCTCGACGCTCCCTATTCGATTCAAGATTCTATCCTCTAAGATGGACGATGTTACGAAATCGATCGCGATCGCGAAGTTAGACAGCATCGGAAAAATGGACTGCAACAACGGAGAGAGCACCAAAATAATGAATTGGATCACAAACTTGTGCAACATTCCTATCGGACACTATGTTTCCTTACCGATAAATAACCTTTCTCCTAGAGAAGAGATCTGTAAGTTTCTAGAAAACACCACCACCAATTTCAACAACAACATTTATGGACACACTTCAGCGAAGGAGCAAATCACTCGTATTTTGGCACAGTGGATTGCGAATCCTGGTTCAAAGGGCAATGTGATCGGAATCCATGGAAACCCTGGTGTGGGTAAAACGACTCTCGTGAAAGATTGTATTTGCAAATCGCTCAATCTTCCGTTCCAGTTCGTTCCACTCGGTGGGGCTTCGGACGGTTCCTATCTAGAGGGTCACAACTTCACATACGAGGGCTCCACATGGGGAAAGATTGTGGATTGTTTGATGAAGAGTGGATGTATGAATCCGGTGCTCTACTTCGACGAGTTAGATAAAGTGAGCGACACATCGAGAGGTCAAGAGTTAATCAACATTCTCATTCATCTCACAGACCCATCGCAAAATAGCACTTACTACGACAAGTACTTTGGAGATGTTCCGTTTGACTTATCCAAGTGCCTAATCATTATGACATACAATCACGACGAAATGATTAACCCCATTCTTAAGGACAGAATGATTCGCATCCACACAATCGATTACAACACTAGCGATAAGTTACAAATCATGGAGAACT
>ERZ802822.1672-NODE-1672-length-13154-cov-6.396880_pt1 | contig 13154 bp, 13 predicted proteins | sample MGYA00345649_ERZ802822 | MGnify/ENA primary metagenome ERZ802822 (study PRJEB30503, sample SAMEA104212359) | marine metagenome | biome: Westerlies Biome; feature: [SRF] surface water layer (ENVO:00010504) within the epipelagic zone...; material: water...
TTCCAATTTTACCTAAACCAATAATACCTAGCTTCTTATAACGAAGCTCAGAGCCAATGAACTTATGTCTATCCCAATTACCATTTAATAGCGAGTGGTGCCCATAACTTACATTCCTAGATAAGGATAAGATTAATGCCATTGTGTGCTCAGCTGCGCTTATGGTATTAGCATCTGGCGTATTCATTACAACAACGCCTTTTCTAGTTGCAGCTGATATATCAAGCTTAACGGTAGACTATCGAGATATTGACTATACTAGACCTACGGCATTACTCCTTGGCGCAGAAAAATTCGGAGTAAGTATGGCTGCGAGGGAACACGTCGATCAGTTTATTAGCATCCCTATGCAGGGGATGGTCCAGTCGTTCAATGTAAGTGTTGCCTGCGCCATTATATTAGCTGAAGCTCATAAACAACGTGAATCACGCGGACTCTATTCGAGTCGCCAAATTTCAGATGAATGTTTCAGGGACACTATTTTGGAGTGGACTCATCCTCTTGTTGCTCGATACTGTCAGAAACATTCTTTAACATATCCAGACATTGATGATGAAGGAGATATTAAAGATCCGGGTTGGAGGACGCAAGACACTAGGTAGATCAGTGCAGACGCTTACTATGAAGAGGGCTCAGGTGGAGATGAGTGCCTATTTGATTGAGTCTAATTTATTTATAAACGCTTCTTTTTCACTATCTTGGAGCTGTCGAAATTTATATGAAAAAACGTCCAGACCCAGGTGATAAGCTTCTTCTAGGCTAATACCTGTTGAATTATCATCGTTACTACCCTCAAAATTAAAAAGTTCACTATTGTGTAACATTCCGTTGGCTCCTAGTGTTAATTAAAGTTCGTCGCTGATTGCTCTAAAATCTATTATTGATAAGCAATCAATGTGCCAATTAAACTAGCTTCTTATGTCAGTTTAATGACATATTATTGGCAAAACTGCACCAAATAGGTGCTTTTTGAAGTCATCCCACCTAGTTTTAGGGCGTTTTATATAGTTGACTCTAATTAGCTAAAGATAACTCAATTGCAAACATGTTCTCAATGACTGGAAATTTGTAACGTCGTGTCAATTAGGTCAATTTAATAGATATTTTATGATGTTTCGAGAGTGTTGATAATTAGGCTGATTTTATCAAGAGATTCGCGATATTCTTGTTCGCCATCCGAATCGTTAACAATACCCCCTCCCGCCCAGCAATGCAGTTTGGAATCGCTGGCAATGACTGTGCGTATCGCAATATTTGTGTCCATTCGAGCGTTACTGCTCAGATAGCCGATACTTCCACAGTAAACTGAGCGTCTGACGGGTTCTAGCTCTTCAATTATCTCCATTGCGCGTTTTTTTGGGGCACCGGTTATTGATCCTCCAGGGAAACTGTCTCGAAGTAACTGCAGTGGTTTACTTTTTTTATTTAGCCTTCCGGTTACGGTGCTTACCAAGTGATGGACATTAGGAAAACTTTCAAGCTCAAACAATCTAGGAGTCTTTACTGTTCCCGGCGAGCAATTCCGACTGATATCATTCCTCAAGAGATCCACTATCATCAGGTTTTCTGCACGATCTTTCTCGCTTTTCATGAGGAGTTCGCTATTTTTCTTATCCTCATGAGGTGTTTTTCCTCTTCGCATGGTCCCTTTAATCGGTTTTGTTTCTACGATGAGCTGCTGATTACCATCATGTGAAACTTTTAAAAATCGTTCAGGAGATACGGAAAGTAAGGCTCTATCTTTCCACTGCCAAAATACCGAGTAAGGTGAAGCGCAGTTAGCTCTCAGTACTTTGTATGCCTCCCACTCATCTCCCTCAAAAGGTGCTGAAAAGTGCTGAGTATAGTTAGCTTGATAGCAGTCACCACTTGCGATGTAATTCTTGATGGCCTCGATGGATGAAACATACTCAGATTTTTCGATACTAGATGAGAAGGGTGCTTTGAGGCGAAAGGCGCCACGTTTAATTTTGTCTGGTTTTGAACTATTAATCAGACGATCAATGACGGTTAATTTGAGAGATACATCACAATTTTCATGGAAAATTATTTCAGCTTGCTTTGTAATATGGTCGATTATTAAAGCCCAAATATAGCGCCCGACTCTCATATCAGGAAAGTCTAGAATAGAGTCTGCGATATCAGGGATATCAATCAGATGTCTTCCCAGATCATACCCAAAGAAGCCCATTATTCCTCCAGTGAAAGGGATGTTGAGAAGGCTGGGTTCCATTGGCATCAGAGGATCTAGGGCCTGCTGCACGATAGTGAAGGGATCCTCATCTGATGTTCGAATGCCAGAGGAATCTGTTATCGTAGAGACTTTGTCCCAAGTCTCTATTATGGTGTCTGGATTGCTTGAGATGATGTCAACGGATCCCTGATTACTGTAGGGTTTTCCACTATCTAACCAAATAGCATCTGGCATATCTCTGATGGCCTCAAAGTAAGCTGAGGCGTCAGAGGAGTAGGATAATATGTGGCGAGTTACTTTCTTCATTAGCTAAGGGTCTCTCGCAAAATTATCTGAATTAGCGGCACCAAATTATACGCGCTACTCTATGCATTATGGGTCTGTTACGCAATGATCAATTGACAGTATCAATAGTTTGATACATCTTGTCATTATCTCTAGCTAAAGGGCTTGTGTATGCTAACTATTCGTACCGCAGATCACCTCAATGATTCGACAACCATTATAGAGCACAACTGTGCAATGGCGCTGGAAACGGAGGGTAAGGTTTTGGACAAACAGGCCGCTGAGCTTGGAGTGAAAGGTCTATTCGATCGACCTCAGTTTGGATTTTATCTGTTAGCTAATATTGGTGAGAAACCAGCGGCTAGTTTGATGGTAACTTACGAGTGGTCAGATTGGCGGAATGGCGTATTTTGGTGGATACAATCAGTTTATGTGAAAACGGAGTTCCGACGCCAAGGTATCTATGCAGCAATGTACTCTGAGCTTAAAAAAATGGCGTCTGAGTCTCACACACCAGTCTGTGGATTTAGGCTATATGCAGAGACGGAAAATATCAAAGCGCATGCCACATATATGAGTAGCGGGATGAATGCCTGTAATTACATCATGTTTGAGGAGACTAATGATTAGCCTGGAAATAAGCGGCTAATAATGGCGGGAATCGCATTCTCTACTCTAAGAATTCGCTCACCGACATGAGTGGCTTTGAAATTATGTTTTTTAAGTAAATCGATTTCATAGGGAATAAACCCCCCTTCAGGACCGATCGCAAGAGTCACTGAAACATCGCAATCTACTGGGCATCTATTATCGGTAGAGGGGTGCGCTACAAGCGCAAGTGAGTCTTTTGCGATCTTCAATAATTCATCCTCTACAAATGGCTTGAACAGTTTTCTGAGATGAACATTTGGAAGAGTCGTGTCCTTTGCTTGCTCTAGCCCAAGGAGAAGTTGTTCTTCAATAGATTTGGGTGACAAAAAGGGCGACTGCCAATAGCTCTTTTCGACTCGGTTAGAATTGACAAGATATAACTCCTTCACTCCCATGGCAGAGATCGTTTGAAGGATTCGCCTGAGCATCTTCGGGCGCGGTAATGCAAGGATCATTGTAAGCGGAAGTGGTTTTGGCGGCGATAAATCTAAAGTCAACGCCAAGCTCATCTTGGAATTATCAATAGTTAGAATTTTTCCAATTCCCATAGGGCCATTTAGGAGTCCCACATTGATAGTATCTCCTTTTTTAGCATTATGAATGTCGAAAACATGATCAAGTTGTCGGCCTGTGACATGAGCAACGTTATTCGAGATATCTTCCGCTTTTAGTATGAGTAAGTTCATGCAACAAATTGTAGCGGAATTTAATTTTAAAAAATCTAAAAATCACTCAATTGACTCTATTTCGGGTATGTCCTAAAGTTCTTTCCTATGACGAGCATCCCTTCCTCAGCTTTTATAGTCATGCAGGCAAAGACACTTCCAACTCCCTAAAATTTTAAAAAAAAGAGATTTAAAAATGACAGATCAAATACCAAGAGATAATGCCAATGATTACTCCGAAAGCATGGCGAGGGCCCGAAGAGATTTTGTCGCAGAGAAAACAGCGGTCTCCTTGAGTAATATTGGACACTACTCTTTAGATCCAAGTGCAACGGCGGGAAATATTGAAAATTTTATTGGCGTAGCCCAGGTCCCGATGGGTCTGATGGGACCACTGCTGGTGAATGGTGAGCATGCACAGGGAGAGTTTTATGTGCCGATGGCAACCAGCGAGGGCACCCTCGTGGCGAGTTATAATCGAGGTGCTAGCCTTTTGAGGGAGGCTGGTGGGATCACTGTGTCAGTCGTCGATGATGCGATGCAGCGCGCACCTGTGTTTATTTTTGATAATGCACGTCAGGCACGCGCCTTTGGACTGTGGGTTGAAGAAAATTTTTCTGCAATTGCGAAGCAAGCGGAGTCGACCACATCATCAGGGAAACTTTGTAATATTCAGCAATTTTCGGCCGCGAGAATGAGATATTTACGTTTTAACTACACAACTGGAGATGCGGCGGGACAAAACATGGTGGGGAAGGCTACATTTGTTGCATGTGAGTGGATTGTTGCGAATTTCCCCGGAATCAGGCGGTATATGCTCTCTGGCGCCATGGATACTGATAAGAAGCACTCTCAACTGAATACACTGCATACGAGAGGTAAACGAGTGATTGCCGAGGCCAACATCCCTAGCAAGTTGTTAGAGAAAGTAATGGGAGTCACTTCCGAGGCATTATTCAAGGCACGATCGATTACCCAGGTCGGGGGCCTACTCGCAGGTTCAATAAACACGGGTGCTCACTCAGCCAATGGTATAACTGCTATGTTTATCGCTACGGGTCAGGATGTTGCTAATGTTGCAGAATCCTCAGCTGCTATCGTATTCGCTGATATTGATGATAAAGAGAACTATTACTTGTCGATTACTATTCCATCGCTCATTGTAGCAACTCACGGAGGAGGTACTGGATTGCCTACGCAACAGGAGTCACTGAATGTTCTCGGATGTAATGGTGTTGGTAAGGTGAACAAATTTGCTGAAATTGTTGGTGCAACAGTATTGGCCGGTGAGATCTCATTGATGAGCGCAGTAATTGCTGGTGACTGGGTGTCAAGTCATGATGCGTTGGGGAGAAATAGATAGAACACTCAGAAGAGTTTCTGGTAATTACTCTTCACTACTCTATAATGGCGCGCCTCGGGCTCGTAGTTCAATGGATAGAATAGGGACCTCCTAAGTCTTAGATGCAGGTTCGATTCCTGCCGAGCCCACCACATCATCCTACTGCTTATTTTTTCTGTATCGATTGACGAACTTATGCATATGTGAATTATTATTTCTGTTATCGTGACCGGCGGGTCAGGTTAAATTAATGTTACAAGGCTTATCGTGTCGATCATGGTGCCGTGTTGGAGTTTGAAGTGGCAGAGCATTCAAAAATATCTCAAGAAGAGTTAGATGCCTTGATGCCCTACTATGAGGTGTCCCCCAAGAAATTGTCTCGAGTAGAAAAGAGAATCCGAAATCGCATGATTGCGATCGTAATTATCTGGATAGCTCGAATAATTTTTGTTTCTTTTTACCCTGAATATCATATGTTTACACAGCTGCAAACTCAGGTGCTGAATGCGGAGACGGTCAACAATTTGTTGGTTGTTAGAGTCTCTCTTCTTATCATCGGGGTAACCATTTACTGTGTCTCGTTCTATTTCAATAGATACTTTAGATCCGCAAATGTAGCAGCTCTAATAATCGTATGTTGTATTATTTGGAGCGACATGGAGGTCTATATCCTCAGTTCCATTAGCGATCTAACGATTCCATCTCTGGGTATGATTATGATTCGCTTTATCCCTCTAACTCTTCTGTTTTTAAATTATCTTGATGTTCGAAAATAGGCTTTAAAATAAGGTATGTACTACTAGCTTCCGTAATTTTTGCGGGGAGCATTCATGGGGCAGTCATTAAACTACTTTCAATAGTCTTTAACATTCAAAAATCAGAATAAAAATTTAAATCAAACATTATTATTCTATAATCCTTGCATGAACGAGTTCCCCAAATTCAAGCAAGCAGATTATCCAACGTTATATCTTGAGGATACTGATCAGGAGCTTACCAAAAACCTTGACCCTAATATTCGTTATGCATACTTTAAAACTATTGCAAAGGGTGGGAAGTCTCTCATTCAATCCTGCAAGGATTTACATTTAGGTAGAGTCGTCTGCCACAAATCATTACGCGCCGAGTTTTCCCAGGATCCAATTGAGCAGAAGCGTCTTCTTAGAGAGGCACGTATATCAGCAATGTTACAACACCCAAATACCATGCCCACCTATGAGTTAGGTCGAGATCGCAAGGGGCTCTGCTATTTCACGATGAAGTTAGTTCATGGTTATACGTTCCGAGAAATAATTAACTATAGGGAACGCTATGACTTATCTCAGCTCCTAGATATTATTGTGCAGGTCGCTAATGCCCTCCAATATGCTCATACTCATGGCGTTGTTCATAGAGACATAAAGCCAGAAAATATCTTAGTAGGTCCCTTCGGGGAGGTGCTACTCTTAGATTGGGGACTGGCTAAAGTTAGAAGTAAGGATGGAGATGTATCTGAACTGAGTGATTTATCTGAAGAGGGCGGTGTGCTAGACCTCGGTATGACGGGTTATCAAAAATTACAGGGAACGCTGAGCTACATGTCCCCTGAACAAATAAGAAAGGTCCCAGATATAGATGGGCGAACAGATATATTTAGTCTGATGGCGATACTCTATGAGGCTCTGTGCGGAAGAACTCCAAACTCAGGAAGCACTGTTGACGGCATAATCTCAAGCGCGCTGAACGACTTACCAGAAAATATTTCAAATGTTTCGTCTCTGCCTCTACCGACGACCTTGGGCGATGTCATTATGAGTTGCCTAAGTAAGGACCCAGCTTATCGTATCCAAAGAATCGATGAGTTGATAAGATTACTTAGGCAATGAAATAAAAAGTCCCGATACTTAGTGAGCAGATATAGTTGCCAATATAAGTGAGATATTGTCTTGTCCCCCGCAATCTAATGCACGTTCGATTAATTTATCTGCACATTGATCCAGATCTGTTCGACAATTACTTATGCAGTCTAGAATCCATTGATCATTTACTTTATCTGTTAGGCCATCAGTGCAGGCTAGCAGAATATCGTTTGGCATGACCGCTACAGAGCCTGTATCTGGTTTAAGTAAAAGTATGCTCCCAACTTTTTGAGTTAAGATATTTGGAGCGCGTTTGTATAAGTCAGGAGCGAGTCTTGCATCAATTTTTTTACGATCCAGAGTATGATCTCTAGTAAGCATCTCTATTGAGCTCTCTGATGATTTCATTAAATATAGACGGGAGTCACCAACCCAAGAGAAATATAGCTTGTTGTCATAGAGACAAGCACAGGTCAATGTTGTGCCCATATCTCGATATTTTTCTTCATTTTGTTGGATGGTAATAATAGCCTCATTTGCGAAACTCACAGCAGTGGCTAGCTCGCTTTCGGAGCCCGCAATCGGCTTGTTAGTGCGTGTCGAAACGTATTCGATGCAGGCATCTACGGCAAGCTGGCTAGCTACCTGACCAAAAGCATGGCCACCCATCCCATCTGCGATAGCAAAAAAATTTCGATCGTCCAAGATCGCAATGCTGTCCTCATTGTTCTGCCTCACCTTACCAGGATGAGTTCTAGAAACAGTTTGCAGAAACATGTTGGATCGCATGTTTAGCAGTGTACTGATTACGCTCATTAAGTCTAGCCAGACAATCAGCAGCAAGATTGACAACCGAATATGACTTGAGAGACGATTAGGGGCGTAGGTTTTATCAACTCATTTAAAACTAGAATCTTTGGAGGGTTAAAATGTTTCGGAACATCATTTTAGGCGGTCTCGTCAGTTTTTTCATGTCGTTAAATGTTATTGCTTCTGAGCCTGAGGGATCCCATGCCTCAGTAGACTGGCAGATTTGGGCCTACTCGGGAGCAGCTCCAACATTTATTGGTGATTTTGCGACTATTCTGGGCGGTGATGGCAGTGTCATTCGTGAGGGAAGTAACGGTTGGACTTGCACAGCGACGAAGCCGATGCCTGAGAATGGCTTTGAAACGCCGCATCATGCTTTCGCACTTTGTGCGGATGACGAGGGATTTAAGTGGGCTGCCGCCTACATGGGAGGAACTAAGCCAGAAATGGAACGAGATGCCTATATTTGGATGCTTCACGGTGACACGGGAGAAGATAACTCGATGCCTGGAGGTGATAAGAATATGGCAATGAAGCATGATCATTGGATCGAGTCTGGGCCACACCTCATGCTGATGCCAAAAGACCCAGCCACTATCGCAGCATTCTCTACTGATTTCACGGTGGGTGCTCCGTATCAAATGTTCAAAGGTAGCCCATATGCTCACCTCATGATTCCATTTGAAGGCTATTATTCTTATCAACCTGATTCAGCGCCAAAGTAATAGAGTATATCGTCTTGAATTTTTTGCCCCATAACTTAAATTATGGGGCACTCTTAGAGCTGTAATTAGATGATGACTGATTTTAATAGACCCAATAGCCTTGAATCTGGTGCGCGAGAAAGCTCCTCCCTTGAGCCTCTTCTCGGACCACTTAACGAGATGCTGCAAGGAGCGGGGAATGTGGCCTGGGATATTATTGGGCAAAATATTCCTCGTGATCTTCATTGGCAGTACCTTGCTATGACCTTTGTGATTGCAACCTTTCTATGGTGGTTCAGATCTGGGAGGGGGTCTCGTGGAGCCGATGGGTATGAAAGGAAGGCAGACTTTTTGACATATCTTTTGCCGAAGGACATCTACACTCATGTTTCAGCCAGAGTAGATGTCTGGTTATGGATAACCGAGAGGTTGCTCAGACCGATCTGGATTGTGCTATTGATGGCAACGGTGGGTCCTGGAACAGAATCCGCTGTTATAGCTATACTCGAGTGGGCAGCTGGAGATTCCCCGGCGATGACACCAAATTATAGTTGGATGCTCTTATATAGTCTGACAACTCTCCTGCTGTATGATTTTATCTTCTTTTTGATTCACTACACGATGCACCGAGTTCCTGCCTTGTGGGCGTTACACAAAGTACATCACTCCGCTGAGGTTCTTACTCCTCTGACTCGCTATAGAGAGCACTTTCTGGTTGGCCCTATTTGGGCTGCGGGTAGCGCATTTAGCTACGGCTTTATCGGGGGTATCTTTGCTTGGTTGTTTAATGGAGGAATTCTTGCCGCCACCTTATTTAATATAGGATTTTTCGCACTGGTATTTGGTTTTAATGGCTCATTTAGGCATTACCATGTTCAATTTAATTACCCGCGGTGGCTATCAAAGTGGCTGCAAAGTCCAGCGATGCACCACGTGCACCACAGCTATTTGGAGCATCACTGGGATAAGAACTTTGCGGCTGTTACGAGTATTTGGGATCGATTGTTTGGCACTCTTTACGTTCCAGTAAGAGATGAATATACACCCTGGGGTATTGGCCCTGAAACACAGTTTAAATATCGTTCATATTGGCAAAATATTATAGGCCCATTCAGAGATTGGCGGGCTATGTTTGAAGTCAAAAACTTTGCTCGCGGTGATGATGATGGACACATAGATCTGGATTCTCCCCCAAATAAAAATACCCACTAAACGGAAATATTTTATGTATAAGCTATATTATGCCGATGGAAGTGCATCTATGGGTATTCAGGTGATTTTGGAGGAGATTGGTGTAGCCTATGAGTTAATTCAATCAACAATTGATATGAATGAGCCGCGACCAGCCGACCAGCTAGCAATTAATCCCAATGGCTGGATACCCGTGCTGGTGGGTGATGTAGCAATCTATGAGGCCGCAGCAATAACAATATATTTGTGTGATAAGCACTCCGAGGCAAGCCTAGCGCCAAGTTTTGATGATCCATCCAGAGGGCTATTCCTTCAGACATTAGTCTACTTCTCCAATTCTGTGCAAAATGCCTTCCAGCTCAATTACTATCCTGAGAGATTTTGTCAAACGCAGGATGGGTATTCAAATGCTATGGGGCGTGGTGTCAGTCGATTGAGAGAGACATGGAAGGTAATAGATTCCCAAATTGGCTTGAATGAATGGGTGTTGGGAGATAGATTTAGTGCGGTTGATATTTATTTATTTATGTTAACCACGTGGCTAAGTGAGTCCCGAGGTCATCCCTCGATCCAAGAATTTCCCAATGTTGCAAGAGTTGCCAAACGAGTACTGGATAGACCAGCCACAAAAGAGGTCTACAGCTCCCTAAGCTAGTTTAAATGTTAATACCTAATTTCAGTCTATTTTGTTGCCTGATGTTTCAGACAGACGCGATACACAGAGAAGAGTCGCCAGTGCCGCAATAGCCATATACACAGAGACATAGATAACGCCGTAGGTATTCCAAAGCATAACAGCGATGGTTGGAGCAAGAGCTCCTCCCAAGATGGCTCCAATTTGATATCCTAGTGAGGCGCCTGAATAGCGGACCTCCGTACTGAATAGTTCTGTAAAAAACGCCGCCTGAGGCCCGTACTGCATACCAGTAAATATTAATCCAACTGCGATTGCTCCAGTAACAATATAAATATTACCTGTATCAACAAGAGGGAATAGGGCAAAAGCCCAGATTCCAGACAATGCCGCTCCCCAAAGATATACTCGCTTGCGCCCAACTCTATCGGATAACCCTGCCGCCCAAAATTGAGCGGGCACCATGATCATGGCAGCTACAAGCACAGCGGTAAGCATGGTGTCTCGAGAGAGCATAACTGACGGAGAATTAACGCCGTAAGCCATAATAAATGCGATTAAGATATAAAAAGTTACTTGTATGGAAAGAAATGCTCCTGCAGCGAGAAAGATTCGTTTCGGATAATTAACTATAACTTCGACGATAGGTGAACGCCTACTAGGCGTATCTTCAATAGATTTCTCTGATTGGTTATTCGCTAGTTTCTTAAACGCCTCTGTGTCTTCTAAATTGAGTTGGACATACAAGCTAACTCCGATGAGTACGATACTAGCTAGGAAGGGGAGTCGCCAGCCCCAGTCAAGAAACGCATCCTCGCTCATACCCCCGCTCACGCCAAGGAAAGCTAAATTTGCCAGAATAACGCCGATAGGAGCTCCAGCTTGCGCATAGGCACCATACCAACCGCGTTTATCTGAAGGTGCACTCTCCGTTACGAGAAGCATGGCTCCGCCCCATTGACCTCCGATTGCTAGGCCTTGCACAAATCTTAATAGGACAAGAATTAGCGGTGCTATATAGCCAATGGTAGCGTAGGTCGGCAGCAATCCGATCAGGGTAGTCGAAGTACCCATTATGAGTAATGCGAGCACTAGAGTTTGCTTGCGTCCTACCCGATCACCAAAGTGACCAAAAATAATACCTCCAAGCGGCCTGGCTAAAAATCCTACGGCAAAGGTGCTAAACGATGCTATCAATGCAACCATCGCTGGCATATCTGAGGGAAAGAAAGCTTTTGGAAAAATAATAGCGGCTGCGGTTCCATACAGAAAGAAGTCATACCACTCAATACTAGTGCCCGCCAAGGAGGTTAAAGCAACTTTTCGAATATTTTTAGTTTGAGAGTCTGCCACGTAACCGATCCTTTTTAAGTAATCATAGCGGATTAAATAAATGAATTAAATATCCTCTCACGAAGCTAAATTTTTGAGTTATTCCCAGACTATTATTTTTCAAGGTGTTAATCTAGCGATACGTTGCCTTTAAATATTTATCGCCTCATAGGGAAGTTTTCTTGGATATTTTTGCATTATCTATTGTAGCAAGTGTCGCAGTTTTTATTGCCGTCGGAATGTATGCGGGGCGTAGTGTAAAGAGGATTGATGATTACTTTGTAGCTGGTCGTAGAGCGCCTACTTTGTTAATAGTGGGGACTCTAGTTGCAAGTGTATTGAGCACGTCTATTTTCCTTGGTGAAGCCGGATTTACTTATGATGGCCAATTAGGTCCTTATATACTTATGCCAGGCGTCGCGGTTATTGGGTATGTGTATGGAGCTATACTATTTGGCACCTATTTACGTCGCAGTAGGGCTCCAACTGTAGCCGCATTCTTTGGTCAGCGATTTAATAGCCATCGCGTCCAGCAGGCTGCGGGTTTTACGATTATTCTCGGTTTAGGCGGCTATTTGGTTGTAGTCACGCAGGGCGCTGCTATCCTATTATCCGAACTCACTGATCTTGAATATTTTCAATCCATCGTCCTCGCCTGGCTCAGTTACACCTTATTTACCATGTATTCAGGGTCTAAGGGAGTCATCTTGACTGATACTTTAATGTTCCTCCTATTTTGTGGCGCCACTATATTTTTTGCTTTCTATATTGTTGATGAAATGGGCGGGGTCACCCAAGGGATCGAGGACTTGACTAAAGTAGATGGCAAGGCAGGTATAGCCTCATGGCATGGCATCGTAGGAGAGGGCACTGAGTGGCCAAAACCCCGCGACTATCTTATTTGGACTTTAATTGTGGATATGTCTTGGGGTTTTGTTTATGCAGTTGGTCCATGGCAATCTAGCCGCCACTTAATGGCAAAGGATGAGCATGTGGTCATTCGCGCGGCTATTTATGCCTGTATTGCGGTAGCTTTGCTTCAAATACTTATTTACGGTGCTGGTGGACTGATAAATAATGCTAATCCCAACATCAGTCCATCAGAGACTGTAATCATATGGGCAGCTCAAAATCTAGTTCCAAGTGTTATTGGAGCGTTACTTATGGCAGGGATAATGGCGGCAGCGTTGTCATCTGCATCAACATTTTTATCTTTAGTAGGTTTTAGTATCAGTAATGATATTATCCAACGAGAAAATGAGCTTACACTTACCTCGTCAAGAATAGCAATGTTAGTTACAGGTGTTGCAGTCCTCGCACTATGCTTCATATTTCCACCCAATGTTTTCTGGCTAATGATGTTCATAGGTACTGTATTTGCATCGTCTTGGGGCCCCGTTGGTTTTATGAGTGTTTGGAGCAAAACCATCACTGCAGATGCCGCATTTTGGGGCATCATGGTTGGATTTTTCGGAAATGTTATACCTGCAGCTCTTGAATATATTGGT
>ERZ802822.1674-NODE-1674-length-13143-cov-12.068192_pt1 | contig 13143 bp, 7 predicted proteins | sample MGYA00345649_ERZ802822 | MGnify/ENA primary metagenome ERZ802822 (study PRJEB30503, sample SAMEA104212359) | marine metagenome | biome: Westerlies Biome; feature: [SRF] surface water layer (ENVO:00010504) within the epipelagic zone...; material: water...
GGCATCCAGACTGCAAAATTAGTACCTTGCAAATCATAGATCAAACAATAAAGACATTTAGAGTATGCCTTGCAAATCAAACAAATGCTGGTGAACTAAGCAAGCTTAATTATTTATGGTACATCAGTGGAGGGCAACAACATGGAAAAATCATTGACAAGGATCTGCAAAATCTATTCAAAGAAAAAGCAACCTATCGCTTGGTGGGAATCGATAAGAATGCCCTGAGAGAAGCCTTAAGTGGAACAAAGATAGACGAAGAAAATACAGAAACAACGATTAACCTTTTTGATGAAATCCGGGATTTAGAAGAAACAGATTTAGAGATCGTGGAAGAAGATTACGAGCCGGAATATATAGATGATAAAGAAGAAATAGATCTTACTTATCGGAAAGGAAAGGGGCCCGTTGAGGGCTCTGCAGCATGCCTAAGAATGCTCTGCGAAACAATAGGTGTACCAATAAAGCGAGAGATGATCCTGAGGATCCTCCGCGATCAAACAGAGAGATATGGTGGAATAACACTTCCTCTTGCTGGTGCAATATGCGAAACACTTGGCCTACGTACACAAATCACAAGTTGTAAAACAAGCGAACTCTATAAACTTGAGCTGCCGGCTCTGACATTAAGGGACTCAGAGCTGGTCATGATAGCTTCAGCAAGCAACATAAGCTGCCAAGTTGCTGTGCCAAGTAAAGGTATCGCAGATATTGATCTAGAAGAACTAGCACCCGAGGGAGAAGAAGCAATACAAATCCTTCTAACAACAAAAACAGACCAAACACCTGAAGATAACTTTAGCTTAAAGTGGTTTCTACCCTCTTTGGGGAAGTACAGAGTTGTCCTTGGAGAAGTGTTATTATCCTCGCTATTTGTTCAACTCTTTGGCCTAGCCAATCCACTACTTATTCAACAGATCATCGACAAGGTAATTATTAACAATGCGCCCGGCACGCTAGCAACTTTAGGGACATTACTGATCCTTTTTGCGGTCATTGAAGTAGGCTTGCAAAGCGTGAGGACATTTCTATTTGTAGATACAACCAACAGAATTGACGTTGCATTAGGGAGCAAAGTAATCGACCATATGCTTAAACTACCTCTCAAGTTCTTTGACCGAAGGCCAGTCGGTGAATTGTCAAATAGAATCGGTGAACTCGAAAATATTCGAAAGTTTCTAACAGGAACAGCTCTAACTGCCGTTCTTGATGCAGTTTTTGCGCTCCTCTATGTGTTTGTAATGCTTATCTATAGCTGGCAGTTAACACTCGTGACAGTTGCAGTGATACCTGCATTGATTGGAGTTACTTACTATTTCTCCCCAAAAGTACGGAAACAAATTCAAGCCAAGTCAGTAGCAGCAGCGAAAACTCAATCTCATTTAGTCGAGGTATTATCGGGTATTCAAACAGTAAAATCTCAGGGTATTGAATTACGAACAAGATGGAAGTGGCAGGACTTGTATGTGGATTATGTAGCTGATGGTTTTGGGAATACAGTAATTGGAACAGCAAATAGTTCGATCAGTACTCTCATTAATAAAACATCGAGCTTGATGGTCGTATGGATGGGGGCTGCACTAGTCGTAGAGGGAAAAATGACAATGGGTGGGATGATTGCTTTTCGAATGATTGCTGGTTTTGTAACCAGTCCAGTGTTGAGACTTTCGCAAATTTGGCAAAACTTTCAGGAAATCAATTTATCAATGGAGCGCCTTGGTGATATCCTCAATCACCCTCAAGAAACAGGAGTTGATGAATTAAAAAAGCCAACAGTTCCAAACCTAAAAGGAGACATTGAATATGAAGACATTTGGTTCCGATACAACCCCTCAGCACCATTTTTATTGAAAGGTTTAAATCTTAAAATACCGGCAGGATCTTTTGTGGCAGTCGTTGGACTAAGCGGATCTGGCAAAAGTACTGCAACAAAGCTCTTGCCAAGGCTTTATGAAGCAGAAAAAGGAAAAATCCTTGTGGACGACATGGATATATCAAAATTAGAACTCTATTCTCTCCGCAAACAAATTGGAATTGTTCCCCAGGATACATTACTATTTGATGGAAGTATTTTGGAAAACATCACACTTACAAACCCTTCGGCCTCACAGATGGAAATCGATGAAGCAGTAGAAATTAGTTGTTCTGATGAATTCATAAGAGATCTTCCCGCTAAGTTTGATACAAAAGTAGGCGAAAGAGGTTCAAATTTATCGGGTGGACAGAGACAGCGATTGGCTATTGCTAGAACCATCCTGCAAAAGCCCAGTGTCTTGATTATGGATGAAGCAACATCAGCTCTCGACTACCAGACAGAAAGAAAAGTGAGTGAAAACTTGATGAACAAACTAAAGGGCCAAACGGTCTTGTATGTGACGCATCGACTATCGTCTATCGTTAACGCCGACATCATCGTTTTGATGGGCTCAGGAGAAGTCGTAGAAATGGGCGGACATGATGAACTTCTCGGAAAGAAAGGTGCCTACTACAGCCTATTTACCCAACAAGCTGCTAAAATGAGTTAAGCGTAGGTCCGGTAATGGACTCTCAACTAGCACCAAAAACAACAAAAAAGACTGAGCCAAAGTTCAGGACGAACAAACGACTTGGGCTAGGCAAGCAAAGCCTTAAGTTTTCCAGAAGTATTATCTGGATCATGCTCGTTGGCTCGGGCATCGCTCTTTTCATCGGAATTGTTGGAAAGATGGATGAAACAGTACAAGTGCGTGGGGTTATTGAGTCATCCGAAGGAACAGAAACAATCATTTCCCCTCTAACTAAAGTCATCAAAGAAGTCTATGTAAAAAATGGTCAATTTGTTAAGGCTGGGGATGTACTATTACTCTTAGAAAATAGCGAAGAAGTTAGCCAAGCGAAGAAAGCGAAGTCTGTCTTCGGACAAAAAGAAATGGAATTAGCATCGTATAAACTGAGAAATAATAAAAACCTTGGCGCAGAAGATTTTGAAACCTTTTCTGTGGATGACCCTGATGTCCTCTCTGTATTACAGGAACGTGCAAATTTTCTAGAAATGCAAGACGATATTAAAAGTAAGAATTCAATGACTGAACTTGAACAAGCAAATTTTCTCGTTAGACAAGCTGCAAGATCATTAGAAAGCAAGAAAAAAGAACTAATCACGGCTAAGGATATTAGTCAGCGTTACCAAAATCTCGCAGACCTAAAAGCTGTCTCAGAACTACAAGCTTTAGAGCAGTCCAACAAAGTTGATAATCTTGAAGCAACGATTGAAAGTATGGCTATTGAATTAAGCAAGGCAAAGAGTAGAGCAGAGATGCAAGGTCTAATTTCAAGTAGTACTGACGGCCGAACTGAACTTGATTCCGAAAGGCTAGAGACATCTGCACTAGAGCAGCGAGCATCAGCATTCAACCGATTATCAGAACTACGCAATCGAATTAAGCTCACTGTTGTTAAAGCAACTGTATCAGGTAAAGTATTTAATCTTGGCAAAGCATCAGGCCAATTAGTTTCAACAGGAGAGGAGTTACTTCAAGTGATTCCAGATGATCTGGACATCGCCAAACTTACAATACCTGATGGAAATGTAGGTATGTTAGTGCCTGGGATGCCCGTTGATCTTCGCCTTGATGCCTATTCATTCTCTGATTTTGGTGCATTAAAAGGAAGACTTTCTGATATAGGAAGTAGCATGATGCCACCAGATAAACTCTCACCACGTGCTTCTTACTTTCCTGGCAAAGTGAACTTAGAAGATAGATCCGTTAAAATTGCAGGAAAACAAATTCCTTTGAGATCAGGAATGGCAGTAACAGCGATGATTAAAATTGGTGAAAAGCCACTAATATCTATGATTGCAAAAATCTTTGACAAACCCAAAGTCGAGCAATTTTAAATAATTTCCGAAAACTGCTGCGAATCTACACATAGCAGTCATGCAATCATGTTAATATCTTCAGTAAAGAAAGATTTATTGGATGGCATACAAGCTGCTTCAACATATCCAACCATATTAAGTTCACCTTGTCCTGTAATCTGCATCAACATATCAGTGTCATCTAAGAGGGCATAGCCTTCATCCTGTTGAGCATTACCTGAAAAAAAGAAATCATCAAATGTTGTTGTCAATAATATTTGTTGATCCATGTTGGCCTGAGTGTCCATATAAGAATAAAGATCTTGCTCTTTCGTGAATTCATCAGCAGTATCAACCAAGCCGATACTTTTACCACGTAGAGCGACTGAATCACCCTCCATGATATTAAAATCGAGAATACGAGGAATCTCAAGCATTGTTTGGCCGCTAATTAAACCTTTTTCGAAATCTGAAAGCTGGTCAAAAACACCCAAGCTGATCGCATTATCAATATTAATCACAAAGATATCACTTCCTTCTCCGCCTTCCAATAGGTCAGCGCCACCATTACTTAGCAATAGATCATTACCATCACCACCAAAAAGTGATTCGGCATTGGATGTACCAAACAAGCGATCATCACCATCATCACCATATAAAGAGGTAAGAATGGAGTCACCTATTAAATACAAGTCATCATTATCATTTCCACCATGAATTGAACTCCGTTGTGAGCCCTCAACAACTAAAATATCATTACCATCACCTCCAAGCAGAACTGAATCACTAAGAGCAATGTCTTCAAGAACAATTTCATCAAGCAAATCCTCTAATGTATCTGGTGCTTCTAATTGCGCAGAAATATTACTTGTCAGAACGACATTATCATCGCCCCCACCCATATCAAGGGTACTAAAATCTAGTGCCATACTAGAGATATGGCCATCCAGTTCATAGTCAACAGCCTCGAAGATTGAGACATTAACCTCGGTTTCAGCATGTAACTTGAGAGTGTCTGACTGATCTCCTAGAACTAACTTAGATCGCTCGAGAACTCGTGTTTGATGTAGCAGATCAGCCTCAGCAGAAGCATTATCTGCAGAGATATTTACGTCATGATTGTTTTCTGCGAGCAACAAAGCAGGTTCATTTTGAACATCACCCCCTAAAGCTCCATAATCAACGACAGAATCACGAATCAAACTAACTTTTTCATTGGTTGAGACTTCTGCCTTTGCGTCAACAGCAAATGCATTGGTTTCACCTTCATGAGATGCCTGTACATCTAATCCAGGCAACGTGGAAAAACCCTGAGAATCCGAAAGTTCAGGGATTCCAAGATATGCCTCCACAGAGTTCGTGATTTCAGAATCACTCATCTCTAAAGAACGGTCTTGCCAAACAACAGATGCACTACCACCTTCCTCAGCACTTAAATCTGCAGCTAATGTTTGATGCAACTGATTTCTATAACCATCAAAATCAGAATCAGTAACAGAAGAAGAAGAGAGACCATCTAATGATTGATCACTATGAACAACAGACAAAACTTCTTGAGAGGCTCCACTTTTTTGAATTTCTTCATTACCACATGCAACAACACTAATCAGAGCATCGAGAGCCACATCAGAAACAGATGTCTGACCTGACTCCTGATAGATAGAGAAAAATGCTCCAAGATCATCTGTATCGGAAAGATCGATTGAATTCAGTTGACCATCAACACTTGTGGCCGCTTCAACAAGATTGAAGGCAATAGAGCCCAAACCATTAAATTCTGCTTGATCAACAACCTCATTTGAGATGTAGCCAAGATTATAGATTTGAGCGGCTTTAACTTTAAAGTCAGTTGCGACATCAGAATTATTTTCTATTTGAGCCTCAGAGAATGGATTATACGTTGACAAATCACCAATGACATCTGAATCTAGTCCCAATAAAGTCATAATCTTTTCTTCTGCTAACTCAGTCGTTATTGTTTGTCCTTGATTGGCAAACCCTTGTCTTAAACCCTCCACGAGGGTAGTCATAGGGCTAATTACAAAATCATCTTGATCTTCATCAATGCCAACCATTTCGCCCAATGATGCCATCATTGAGTGGCGATTCAAAGATCCAGAAACTGTGTCAGTCCCACCAACGATATGAACAGTGTGGTCAAGGTCTGCATTAAGAGCATAAGTTTTTCCATCTGATCTAATCAAAGAAACATCATCATCCCACTTGTTTTCGTCAAAGGCATCTACGAAATCAAAACCAAAATCAAATTCACCTAAGTTATCTGTGTAAGTATACCAATCGGAAGGATCAAAATAACCGTTATTATTAAAGTCTATATAGACAGTTGCGCCATCAATAGGACCCTCAATTGCATTACCACCAATGGATTGATCTGGAGTCAGTGCACCACCAGGATCACCTGGATTCCCTGTTTCACCTGGATTCCCTGTTTCACCTGGATTCCCTGTTTCACCTGGATTCCCTGTTTCGCCTGGATTATTGGATCCAGGAATATCTGGGAGCTTCGTAGTAGTACCACCGCCGTCACCTGTAGGTATGGGTGGATCCGAATCTCCAACATCCGGAGACGGTGTCGTTGGAGACACGTCGCCAGTCCCCCCTCCCTGAGCTGATCCAGAGGCACCAGTGCCTCCTACACCTAAAGAAAGACTCTTCAACTCTCCAGGAAGCGCAGAAGGGAATAAACTCGTTGAAGCTCTTGTGTAATTGGTTAAGGGAAGATTGGAAGAGGAGATAAAGCTTGGATCATTGGGTATCGAATTACTGAATTGCGGAAGTGCAGGTAGTTGACTAGCTGAACCCAAAGACACTTGATCAGTCGTAATTGGTCTGGAAGAGGCATCGCTGCTTGGCAGGCCTCGGCTGATATTCCATTGCGGTCGGAAATTACTAATGCTTTCATCGCCCATGGAGGCTTGGGCCTCCTGCTGCATCACCAGAGCGATGAGCAGGCCAATCGAGGCAACTGTCAGAGCTCCTTCCAAACTGAGCCGATTGGAGTCTGAGTCAAGGTTGATGTCCTTTTTTTTGCCCTTACGACTGCGAGCCATCAACAAGCCCTCCGTTCAACATCCGACCAAGACGCCCTACCGACCCGTCGGAACAAATCGGCAAACGTAAGCCCTGAATGAACTGACCCGAACATCACCTGTTGAACAGGGTTGGTTTGGGCAGCAGGAGTCTGCACTGAAACAGACCTGTGGTTCCATCTCCTTTGGCTGATCAGGCAGGCAAAAGCGCCAAGTGACTGATCAGCATTATTAATCAGCCAGCAAGAAGGCTCATATTTACGTATCCATTCATACAAATTGCTCACGCAACGCATAACAACAGCAGGCCAGCGTATAGACGCAGCAATACAGCAATCGAGATTTTTATACATTTTCAATCGATGCCCAAAAGCATCAACCGAATAGCGGCAAACGAGGCAAACACAGGATTTCGAGAAGCGATGCTGAATACGCACACAACCGTCCCAGACACTCAACATATTGAACGCAAAGATGCAGAATGTCAACAAGAAAGAGAACACAGTCTCGTATATCTATGTGTACACAGCAGCTCTTTAAAAATACTTATAGGGCAAACACTGAAAGAATTAAAATTATTCACCGAGTCCAAGTCCAATGACACAAGAAAGCCAAAAGCATTGCTGCTACTGCATTTGAGTGCCACCTCAAAGCCAAAAACTGCAGGCATTTAGAGGACACTTTTCCTTTTCTAGCCATTTCCACTCTTGCAAATTAGCGTCTATACGCTCGAGCAAAACTAGCAGCAATGAGATTTCAGATGAAATGAAATTACATACCCTGTCCATGCAAAGCTATACAGAGCAATGCAAATCAAGCGGATTGATTTAGCAGACAAGCTGATTATGTTTTAAGGCTTTGTTAAGACACCAATCTCTCGCCAAGGACTACCTCTGTCTATACAGCGAGGAAAGACTCGACATACATGTACGGCGCACATTCACGAGCCACTGGTGATCAAGTAATGATGGTCTTGTCAGCAGACATCTCTGCACACTCATCACCATTGAGGACCACTCGTGGCAGGCGACTCAGTCATCTACGAAGAGCTACTTACTGAGGGTGCCTCCTTCAGTGGTGCAGAGACTGGTGGCGAATTTCAAGCTTCAACTGTTGTTGATGCTGATCTGAGCTCTGACAGCAGCAGCACAGGGCAAGCCAGCTCTTCTGATGCACTTTTAGAAGCCTTCGGGATCCGTCTCGAAGATCTGAACGACGAGACCACTGGCAATGCTGTTGAAGCAGCACTGATCAGTGGTGGAAATACTCTGCTCGTCACAGACTTAGATGCGAAAAGCAGTAGTACCAGTACCTCCGTTCACGGCAAAGCAGACACCACTACATCCTTTGATGTGGTGGGTGTCGGCGGTGATCAAGCCAGCGCTGAAATTGGAGCGCAAGGAACCGTAACGAGTGACGTCGGTCTCGATCTCAGCAACACCGCTGAATCAACCCACGAAGATGCCTCTGTCGTTATTGACGGCGAACGACTCAGCGGTTCAGATTTTGAGCAAATCAGCGCTGGTGGCCACTGGGTTGCAAGCAGCGATGTAGCTGCAAGCTTTAGTGGAGCGGCCGAATCAGCAGCTGGTGATGCTGAAGCCACCAACACAATCGACGCGATTCTTGGCTCCAGCACAGCTGACCTACTGGTTCAGGGTTCGTCTGTCATCGCCAGCAACGCTGACGTTTCTCTCAGTTACACGAGCAGTAGTCAGAGTGGGGATGCCTCAAGCACCTCCGACCTGCTTGAGCTGTTAGGTCTCGAGATCGATGGTGATTCCGATGGTGCTAACAATGCGGAGATCAGTGGCAGCCTCGAGCTAGATGCTGAGACCAAGGCTGCCATCAATGAATTGGCAAGCAGCGAATCAGGGGATGCCCTAACCGCTTCTGTCATCCACGATGGTGGCGGCATCAGCCTGGGTGATTCCACAACGGGTGCAGGGTTCGACGCCGATGCGACCGTTGATTTCAGTATTGAGCAGACGTCCCGCAGTAGCGATGGTGACGCCAGTGCTGCCAGCACGGTTGCTGAAAGTGTTGCCGTTGAAGCTGATGCTCAGCTCCAAAGCGGAGGCGACACAGTCATCACCGCAGATCAAGACGTTGTTCTCGATCAAAACGCCCAAAGCATCGGTGGAGCATCCGCCACCTCCTCAAATGGAGATCACCAAGTTGGCATCGAACTTGGTACACAAGAGGCCGGCGGAAAAGTCCAGCTCATCGTCAACAACTTCCTCGGTGGAGACGCAGTAGCAAGCAGCGTTCTTGCGACAGCAAGTACAGAAGAGCTTCAAAATTATCTTGCTGGTTTAGATGCCGAAAGCATTAGTTCTGGCTCAACAATCACTGCTGAGGCAGACACCACCCTTGATTTCGACGGCCATTCCGTCAGCAACGAAGACAACGCCACAAGTCGTGGTTCTGCAACTTATGTATACGGCGTTGATGCCGAATCAACAAGCGGTGATGCCATCAGCTTCGATGCCTCCGCATCAACCACGCTTCAACAGCTCGCCGAAACCATTGCAGGCGATGCACAAGCTGTTTCCGAGCTGGGTGAACAGGAAGCCCTTGCACTCACCACACTGCTGAGCTCTGGCGATGCAACCCTGATCGCTGATGCTCTGGCATCATTGGCCGGTGATGCCAGCAGCGTTGATGGAACGGCTGAAAGTCGCTCCCAGCTCTCAGCTCTGCTTGGCCTCAATTCACAGAGCATCGATGTTGAAGGGGATGCTGAACTATTGGCAACTCTGGGCCTGAGCAGCACCAACGGCGCAAGTTCCATGACTGGCAATGCAAAGGCCAGCACGAACGCAGGAACAGTCGATGGCATTTCAGTGGATCAGCTGGATGCAGAAGGTGAAATCACTCTTGGCAGTGATGTTGATGCCGATCTCAACCTGCTGGCATCATCGGTTGATGGCACCGCGGATGCGGAACTCACGATTGACGAGCTTGTCAGCCTCAACGGTGTTCTCGACAGTGATAGCGATGCAGCATTAACACTCAGCTCCGACATGAGTGTGTCTATTGAGAGCTCGAGCTTCTCTGGTGATTCGAGCGCAAGCTTCAACGCCAATCAGCAGTCCGCAGCAACGGGGGCTGAGGCTGTTGAGGATGCTGTCAGCAGCGGCGACTCGCTCACCTTCAGCGCCGATTCTGATTTCGATGTGGCGTTGGAGGCCTCGAGCATCGATGGTGACGCAGAGCTGAACATCGCCGCCATTGATGGTGAAAATGCTGTTGAAATTGGTGGTCTTGATGATCTTGATCTGAACAGCGGATCTGATCAAGACACGGCAATTGATGTGGATGGCACAGTCGTCGCTACCGCCAGCAGCCAAGAAGGGGTTGCCACAGCTGATGTCACCATCAACGTGGCGGCAGCCGAATCCAGCAGCATCACCTCCGGTCAAGACGGAACCGTTGATCTGAGTGCAAGCAATGAGCTTGATCTCATTGCCAACTCCTCGGGTAGCGATGGCGGAGACCACGCAAGCTTGGCGCTTGATTCCTCAGTGGCGGCGTACCGAGGTGCATCTGGAGACTCGATCAGCGTCAGCGATAGTGGCGGCATCAGTCTTGACTCCAGCCATGTGGTCGACCTGATCAGTGCTGCCGAAGGTGGTCAAGCCTCGATTGCAGCTGAGCTCCAATCGATCGGCGCATCTCTCGACGACACCGGCATCATCAGCCTTGATGGAACCGGTGACATTTCCGGCTCAGGCCTGCTGCAAGCAGAGCTCACAGCTGAGAGTTTCAGTGGCAACGTTGGCATCTCCGCTGATCTCACCGGTCGTGGAATTCAAGGCGGCACCGTCCAAGGTGGTGGACTCGAAGGGAGCGTCAGCGGAAGCAGTGAAGTTGATGTGAGCTTGCTTGGGCTCACCCTCTCCGGTGACAGCTCGAATATCAGCGAATCCACCAGTGTTGGCTTGGATGATTCAATTCTCAGCACGGGATACGGCACCAGCGGAATTCGCGGAGAAAGCCTGCAGTCGATCGATACACTCAGCTCCACCGAATACGGCAATGCAGAAGCCGTTCATACAAGCAAGAGCGTTGGAATTCTTGCTGACGATGTGACATCAACAGTCGTCACCTCCGACTCCGATGTTGTGGCGATTGCAGAAGACAGCAGCTACGTGACTGCCATGACAAGCCAAGGACAAGCCAGCAGCCAGAGCAGCTCCGAAACCGTGGGTATTTCCGGTGCCGAAGTGATTCTCTACGGCGAAGGCAACTTGGTTGTGGAGTCCAACTCCAGTGCTTCAGCTTTCAGTTCCAGCAATGAATGATCAGCTGACCGTGGCACAAACGCTGCTTTTCGATGAACGTTTCTGGCCAACATCATGACTCTTGAAGCGCTGCCAAGCTCCCGTGACTCATTGGGCCGCTTTATAGAAAAGCAAACACCTAAGGCAAAAAGGGTTGAAATCTGGCTGGAACCACAATTGATCTCCAGATTGGACAGGTTGTGCGGATTGCTCAAGGTGGGACGGGGCCGGATCATTCAACGCCTAATCGAACGTCTCCTCCCCATCGAAGATCGACCAGCCGACCGCTTGTCACCTGGATCTCTGATCACTCGCCTTGATCATCAAGGCAACTGCAGCAGCTCGATGGTGTTGGCACGTCAAGGCCATCTGTTGCTGACGAGCGGACCTGAACCCTGGCTGGAGTGGGAGCTAATTCCTGGCTGGAATCTGGCGCTTCGGCGCTCGCCCCTTGAACTAGCTGGACCGAGCTTGGAAGATTTCATTGCGATTGCAGAGCCAGCCTTGCTCAGCAATGGCTTCGAGTCGGCAGACAATCAAGTGCAGCAATTGCTTGAACACTGCCAAACACTGGCCAAAGCAACACAGCCACAACCAGAAGAAGAAGAGGAGGAGGAAGACATTGAGGTGCTGCCTTGGCCAGGCGCCATCTAAGACACACAAGAGGAGGGGTTGAAAAGCCCACTGTCATGGCGTTAGTCTTGTAAAAATCCGTTTCTATGCTGTGGAGAGCGCCCTCTCAGCGATTTCTGACAGCATTTTGCTTGATTCGCTCCATGAAGCGGAAACTTTGATTGATCAGACGAAAAACGACACCATAGAGTTATTGAAAGGCGTCACCATTTCCCCGAAAATGGTAATGAAAGAACTCTCGAGAGTGCTTACAGAGTCAGCTGATCTCCTGGTTTTCATTAGGCAAGACTTGGGACTTGAAAAACTAGACGATGTCTTACTTCAAGATCCAGAGCAATTGATGTCTGCCCCGCTCTACGCGGTCTAAGCAACCGAGAAAGAAGGACAAGCCAGAAGTAAAGGTGAGCTCAGCCAACTCTCAGCGAAGGAGCAGTTCGCGCTCATCAACAAAGCTTGGAGCACTGAGATGCTGACTCAGTGCTTGGGTTACATCCATGGAAAGAAACAAATCCACGACAGTTGCTGGCAACCCAGCATCCCTCCAACACAACCTTCATTACTGCGGCGAGCTCGACCTCTGGAGTGAAGCATTCCCAGGCATTCCTGAGGGCAGCTACGGCGTTTGGGGTAACGAGCGCTATCTGGTGATTCCCCTGCAGCCGCCAGCACCGGCGGAATCCCCCTCATAACTAATGCTCATCAACGAAGAATAAACGATATTAAATCTATTTCCAACCACCATTGGTTGGTTTTAAAAAGGCGATTTAAGTGCAATCAATACAGCTCAAGCACCATCTTGTATAGAAGCGCGAGAAACGTATACACAAAGCCTTCGAAACAGCCAGCAATATCCAAAATCAATGCCATTGGTCCCCAATCAAAACCGCTGCGATCAATACAAACTCAAGTGCCAGCAATACTGACAGGAGCGATTGCATCAACTTAATTTCAAGTCATGCATCTCAAGGGGTGCAACTCATTAGTTGACCCCGTAACTCCTGAAGACCATGGCTGCTCTAGAACCGAACACCAATAACGCGCCCAATACGCAAGGCACAAGTAACACCACCTGGGAATCGTTCTCTACAGATACCGTTCAGGCCGCTGGTCTTCAGTCGATCTCAGCTGATTTTGACGCTGATGCCACCGTCCAGACCGAATCCAACTCCTCCTCTTCTGCTTCCTCTGCCAACGTCACTGGAGACAGCGGCGCTAAATCCACCACAACCTTCAACTCTGGCCTTCAAACCGACAGCACGTTCGAGGTCAGCGCTGATGCTGGCATCCAAGGCCTCGCTGGTACCACCGCTGCTTCTTCCGCAAGCACAAGCGATGG
>ERZ802822.1675-NODE-1675-length-13139-cov-6.905527_pt1 | contig 13139 bp, 8 predicted proteins | sample MGYA00345649_ERZ802822 | MGnify/ENA primary metagenome ERZ802822 (study PRJEB30503, sample SAMEA104212359) | marine metagenome | biome: Westerlies Biome; feature: [SRF] surface water layer (ENVO:00010504) within the epipelagic zone...; material: water...
GGGGCCTTTACCGGTTTAACAGTGGAAGCTGGTGAGGGGGTTGTAGGAAATGCTCAAATGGCGGGAACCGAGATGATGAGAGTTTCATTATTGGATCGAATGGAAGTAGAAGTAGATGTGAATGAAAATGATATTGTGAATGTCAGCTTAAGCGATACGGCACGTATTGAGGTAGATGCATATCCTAATCGACTTTTTAATGGAGTAGTAACTGAGATTGCTAATTCTGCAAGGGTTTCGGGTGCGGGAACTAATGAACAGATAACTAATTATAAAGTTAAAGTTCGAATTGTAACTCCTCACAACCTGGGACAGGGTGGTGGTCAGCTTAAAGCTGTCATTGCTGAAGAAGTCACTGAATTGCTTCCAGCTCCAAATTTTAAACCTGGAATGTCAGCAAGTGTAGATATTGAAACAGATACAGCCAAAGATGTAGTATCAGTACCTATTCAGGCTGTAACCGTGCGAGATTTTTCTCTAGATAAGGCCACGGAATCAAATACAATTGAATCTACTGAAGGGGAATCGAATGAATCAGATCTATCTCCAGCATCATTAAAAGTACAAGAACAAGATATCAGGAAAGTAGTTTTTGTAATAGAAGATGGTGTGGCGGTACGAAAAGAGGTTGAAACTGGTATTAGTGATAATGCTAACATTCAAATATCACAAGGTTTGGATGTAGGTCAAGAAATTGTTGTTGGTAGTTACAGAATCCTCTCAAGAACCTTGAAGAATAATGATAAAATTATGATAGCTAAAGAGGGTGACAGCGATGAATGATTCTGAGAGAGATGCTGTAATACAGATTGAAAATCTAACTCGCGTTTATCAGATGGGTGAAACCGAAGTTCGTGCACTCTCTGGAGTAAGCTTAGAGGTGAAACGTAATGAATACATGGCTATTATGGGACCTTCAGGTTCTGGTAAGTCTACTTTAATGAATATGATTGGCTGTTTAGACACCCCTAGCTCGGGTGAGTATATTCTGAATGGAAATCGGGTTAGCCAGATGAACGATTCTGATTTAGCTGAGGTCAGGAACCGTGAGATTGGATTTGTATTTCAGACTTTTAATTTGCTTCCTAGAACTAGTTGCTTGGCTAATGTGGAACTCCCACTAATTTACTCAGGTATAAAAGCTTCAGATCGTAAAAAAAGAGCTTTAGATGTGTTAGATAAGGTAGGTTTAGGTGACAGAGTTGACCATAAACCAAATGAACTCTCTGGGGGTCAGCGTCAACGTGTGGCTATAGCTCGAGCACTAGTAAATTCACCATCTATCCTACTAGCCGATGAACCTACGGGAAATCTAGATACAAAGACTGGTGACGAAATCATGCTGCTCTTCGAGGAATTATATAGAGCAGGAAACACAATTATCCTAGTAACCCATGAAAATGAGATTGCTGAATATGCTCGTCGAATCGTTCGTCTGCGTGACGGATTAGTTGAGAAAGATGAGACTGTACTTAATCCTGCTTTAGAAAAAGAAACAGTTGCTTAGCCTAGTTTCTTAGACCTATACCAATGCCCCCGTTAAAGGTGGTATACTCTGCTGTGGTCACTTCTGCAAATATACGTAAAATAGCTAGTTTAATTTGTGCACCAGCCAGCAAGTGAATACCACCATCATAATTCTGAGAATATGATACTGGATCAGTTAAGGTGGTTTGAGAAACTCCAGATCCAATTACATAATCCCCCAGCATATTAAGCTCAAAAGTACCCGACTGGTAGCCGACTCCAGCATATGCTGATATAAATGGTAACGTCTTGCCTACTATAAAATTAGTTACCATTGCTTCGGTTGAGCTTTCGACACGTTGCCCCTGAGCACCCTGATTAAATTCGAGATCCACCGCCATATTGAGCTGTGTATAAGCGGCCATTAGGGTTAGATCTATTGGTAAAAGCTTACCACCGGGAATCCATTGATTTATATCGTGTTTTACACCAACCCCAAATAAGTCAATCGACCCAAAATCTTGAAATCCATCAATTGGCCCAAGCTCTTGCAAATCAATTTCTGGCACATAACGAACGGTAACGTCTGTGCCTAAAAATAACCCAAGATTAGCCTGAACCATTGGCGTAGGTACGTAGGGTAAATTTGTGCCAGAAGGTAACGTTAAAGTAGAATTGTCTGGTAAAGTGAGTATCTGACCTCTTATATTTTCTCCAGCTATAGTGCTTGATGTACCTGGGCTAACGCTAATCCCTTCTAGTCCAATAGAGCTAGCATCAAACATTTGTTCAACGGAAGGAACGGTAGCAACTGAAGCACGTAATTGAAGGCTAAAACCAAGAGATTTAGTAGGTTTCGCTTTAGTAGTCCATCCTGAGTTTAGTCCGGAAATAATTCCATTTGGTAAGGGGCTTAAATAAGCTTTAGTGAGCGCATCAACATTATCACCACCTGCATCTAGGAATTTCTCAATTTCTTTTAACTGTCCATGAGATTCTTCAACAGGAGCTAAAAAGAATGTAACTAGTAGTATGCTAAAGAGAAGTTTTTTCATAAGTAAATATTCTTTTTGTTAAGGTAGTTGAAATCAATCGCTTTTGGCATGAGCTGTATAGCCTGAAAATCCATAGTTAATTGGTTTAGATTCCCACCTGAGTAGGTATTCGGCAAATATTCTATTACCAATTTTTTAAACTGAAACTAATATAGTGAAAGAAAAAACTGAATAGAAATTTTGTCTTGTCAGTACCTTCTAAATGCTAGAGGATTCAATCATATTCATATAAGATAAATAGCGCGATGGTTCAATTTGGCCCCGATCAACTGCTTCTAGCACTCCGCAGGAGGGTTCATGTATGTGAGTACAGGTATTAAATTTACATGATTCCCTAGGCAATAACATTTCAGGAAAATATAACGATATCTCCCAATCTTCTATATTATACAGTCCAAACTCTCTAATACCTGGTGTATCCGCTAAAAATCCACCAAAGGGTAAGGGTACTAACTTGGCAAAAGTAGTGGTATGTTTACCTTTGTTTGAATAGCTAGAAATTTCGGCGGTTCTTTCGTCTAAACGAACATCTATTGCATTCAATAAACTCGTTTTACCGACTCCGGATGGACCTATAAAGACACTTGTTTTATCCTTTATAAACGTTTTTAGCTCATCAATACTTTTTGGTGCAAGAATACTTCCATGCAACACATGATAGCCTAAGTCCTCATACAAAGTCGAAGTATGGGCTAGTTCATTCAAATCGGCATCATCAGCTAGATCCATTTTATTAAAAAACAATATTGGGGTTACCTGATAAGCTTCACAACTGACCAAAAAACGATCAATGAAACCAGTTTTATAACTGGGCTGTTTTATAGAACTAACCAAAATAGCATAGTCAATGTTAGACACTAATATTTGTTGACCACGCCTGCCATGAGTTGCCTTTCGGGTTACATAGTTAGTACGCTCTAGTATATTCGTTATTTGAGCCGATTTATCCTCATTGATGGTATAGTGAACATAATCACCAACAGCAATCGGATTCGTTTGGCCTGAATGAGTTTGCCGAAACTTTCCTGGTAGCCTTGCCGCGTGAATGCTACCATCATCCCCTTGAATGTCATACCAGCTCCCAGTAGACTGTATCACTCGAGCGGTATGAATCCCGTCATATTTAGCAGGAGGGTTTAATGGCATGCACTAGTTATTAGAGTGTGATTAGGGATTATTCTTTGCAATCTCGGGTCGTTTGAAGAATTCATAGGGATCATTAATTGGGGTATCTTCCAATAATTTTGGTAGAACTTGATTCATCTGTTCAACATACGAAATAGTTAGATCTCCAATGACTTCCTGTTCAATCTCTGCCACATCTTTTTCATTTTTACTAGGTAGCACTACTTCATGAATTCCAGCACGTTTTGCGGCTAGTACTTTTTCTTTAATACCACCAACAGGAAGTACCAAACCTCTAAGGGTTATTTCACCCGTTAAGGCGATATCCCCTTTGACCTTTCGCTGAGTGTAGATGGATGCTAAAGCACTCATAATGGATACCCCTGCTGACGGGCCATCTTTGGGTGTAGCACCTGCAGGAACATGTAAATGTATATCCCATTGAGTGAAGGCGTTTTCAGTGATACCAAGATCCTTAGAATGCGCTTTTAGGTAGGAGAGTGCAAGTTGAGCAGACTCTTTCATCACATCACCCAGTTGACCGGTAATATGTAATTTTCCACTTCCAGGGCTCACGCTTGCTTCGATAAATAAAATATCACCACCAACCGGTGTCCAGGCTAAACCCGTTGCCACACCAGGAACCTGGGTGCGTTCGGCCGTGTCTTTTTGAAATTTAGGCTTACCTAATAGCTCTTCAATATCGGTGGCTTCAATGGTAGCCTCGCTAATTTCATCTAGTGCTACTTTAGCCGCAATGCCCCTGCAAACGGATGCTATCTCACGATCTAAATTTCGAACACCTGACTCCCGAGTGTATTCCTCAATTATTTTTGCTAAACCAGTATCGTCTACAGTTAATTGATTTTTTTTCAGTCCATTTTCTGAAATCTGTTTTGGGAGAAGATAATTCTTGGCTATTTGTGTTTTCTCTTCTTGCGTATACCCACTAATTGGAATAATCTCCATACGGTCTCTAAGTGGAGCAGGAATGGTATCTAGGCTATTAGCAGTTGCAATAAATAATACCTTAGATAAGTCATATTCAAGTTCTAGATAATTATCACTGAAGGTATCGTTTTGCTCTGGATCTAATACCTCCAAAAGAGCTGAGGTAGGATCGCCTCTATAGTCAGCCCCAACTTTATCAATTTCGTCTAGCATAATGACCGGATTTCCCTTGCCAGCTTTTTTCATTGCGCGCAAAATTCTACCAGGTAGTGCCCCGATGTATGTTCGGCGATGCCCCCGTATTTCGGCCTCGTCTCGGATACCCCCTAAGCTAAAGCGCTCAAATTCTCTGTCTAAGGCACGAGCGATGGATTTACCAAGTGACGTTTTACCAACACCAGGAGGGCCATAAAAGCAAAGAATCGGGGCTTTCATATCATCCTTGAGTTTGAGTACTGCCAAATATTCAATAATGCGCTTTTTTACCTTTTCAAGCCCATAATGGTCTTCGTCTAGTATAGATTTAGCATAAGCTAAATCTAGTTTATCTTCTGAATATTCGTTCCATGGTAAATCTAAAATCCATTCTACATAGGAATGAATAATGCCATAATTAGGAGAGGCATTAGGTGTCATTTCGAGGCGTTGTAGCTCTTTTTCTGCTACTTCACGAGCGTAGTCTGGTAAGGTTTTTTCTTCCAGCTTATTTTTTAATTTTTGGATATCCTGCTGTTCAGCATCTTCACCTAGTTCTTCTTGAATAGCTTTCATCTGTTGCCGTAAAAAGAATTCTCTTTGCTGATCATCAATGTCAGATTTAACTTTACTTCTTATTCGTTCACTTACATCTAAAACTTGAAGTTCCTGCTCTAAAAAGCTCATTATATCCCGAAGATTGGCCGAAAATTCTTGCTGTTCAAGCAAACGCTGTTTTTCTGTCAAGTCCACGTTCAAGTTAGATGCAATGAAATTTAGTAGAAAAACCGGGCTATTTATATTGTTAACCGCCACGGCAGCCTCGGATGGTATATTAGGAGACTTGTTGATGATATTCGCTGCCGTTTCTTTGATGTTACGCACAGAGGCATCTAATTCAACCCCCTCAATATCCATTTGCTTTGGATAGGAGACGGTTGTTGCTTTAAAGTAGGGTTGTTCCTCAGTGAATTCTTCTATTTGAAAGAGCGATTTACCCTGTATTACGATACTACGTGTGCCATCAGGCATTTTTATGAGTTTTAAAATCTGAGCTACCGTACCTATTCGGTGAAGATCTTCATACCCAGGTTCTTCAATGTTCATATCCTTCTGGGTCACGACTCCAATAATTTTATCAGCCGCATAAGCATCTTTTACCAGACGTAGAGAGCGATCTCGACCTACCGTAATTGGGACTACCACACCAGGAAATAAAACGGTGTTTTTAAGTGGTAAGATGGGCAGGCTTTCAGGAACCTCAGATTCGGTGAGTGCGCGCTCTTCTTCTTCAGACATTAGGGGAATAGCCTGCTCAAAATCTTCCATATTCTCGTCTGTATCGTCAAAAAAATTAATCAAAATAAATTTTTTTTTGGTTTATAGAAACATAACTGTTTTTTGATAAAGCAATAAATAAGCCATAATAAAAGGAGGTAACAAAAGGGCAGATATTTTTTCACCTGGCAGTATTCGATATCATATTCGAGTGGTGTTTGTCAATTTGTCACTCAATGTTTGTGTTCGGATTTAATCCCTGTTTCGTTAATCAGAAGAATGAACCAGGAGGGAATGAAGTCGTCGTAAACTAGAAGCGAAAGTTTATGCCACTAAAACCGACAGAGCTAGGCAACATTTTCCCATTATTATTGGAAACCGGCCACCGACCACTCAGTTCTAGCTCCACCATTGAGCCGGCCAAACGAAGGCCTAGGGAAAAATCATCTCCCCAAATGGTAGACTGGGTATAACCGCCGGAAAAGACGATACCTTTTAAGGGTTGCAAACTAGCTCCAGCGCTATAGATCCAACTTGGTACACTCGAAAATGTACTAAAAAAAGCGTGTTGAATATCTGCCTGAACCGACCATCTATTCCATAGTAAATGTACACCTAGTTGGGCTTGTGTAGGTAGTAAAACGGTGGTTTTTGTGCGAGTCAATGGTTCGGTTAGCAGGTTTTCTAGTTGTCCATTGGTCTCCAAAAAATAAAAATATTGCTCTGGACTTCCCTCATAGAAAGCTAAGTTTTGTTCAACAGCTGCGTCCATATTAAGGGGTTCCGATTGAGATTCAGACCGGATAAAGGGCTCTATACTCAATCCTTCAGCATACTCTATATAACCGATATCACTTACTGAAAAAGCAACACTGATCGATCGTGCTACCTTAGTATTCTCTTTTGAAACCAAGCTTAGTTCGTTGGACAGATTTCGAGTATATCGAAGACCAATATCCATACCAAAACCTAGGCCATCCTTGAAATCATTTAATGAAGCAGCGTACCGATGATCGATATCGGGTATCGGGATGGTGGAAGGCGAATTTCCTTGGTGTAGGCTGTTTAAATAATCGGAATAGAGTCCAGCGGTTTCAATTATGAAGGATTCAATGAGTTCGTTATTCCCACTAAAGTAAGCGGACTCGGAGCGACTCATTGAACGAGAGCCTGCCAAAATAACCCTAGGACTAAAACCCAGACTAAATTGATCGGATACTGGAGTGAAATCACTTAGAATATCTAATCGTTCACTATAATTAAGTCCTACAGCAAGGTAGTTTATCTCATCATGAGCCAACCATTGAGACCTTTTTAAGCCACTTGGACTGGGGTAATATTCTTTATCGTACCAGCCTCGATTCACTTGAAAGGATTGCTTAAATACATATTCCGCATATAGTCCTATGGATACTTGGTCATTGTGAAATCCCACCGACAATAATTCTTGAGTGATTGATGATCGAAAATGTGTGGGTTTCGATGAGTCCGTGAATAACCGATTGAGTTCGCTTTGGTTTTGAGGAAGAGAATTGACCGGTGAAGCGGTTACGGGTTCATAGGGCTCGTAGGTCATTAACCAACTGGAGAGATCCGTTTTCTCATTGGTAGTGGTGGATATGTTAGGATGAACCATCGAAAGCAATCCCAGTTTTACCGTCCATTTTTTTTCCGAATTGAATTGAACATTAGCAGGGTTAATCCGAAGTCCACTAACACCCGAAAGATAACTGACACCGGAACCACCCATGCTGGGTAATATTGCCGGGGAACTGCCATAAATCTCAACTATTCTAACACTTGAATGTTGAGATTGTAGCTGCGCATGAAGGGTATAGGTTTGTGCGCAAAACATTAGCATAACCATAAAAACCCTGATGGCTAATTTCAAACGCCTAATGTCTGAATTAGGGCCTATTAGTATGTTCAATCCACTTTTCATGGTTGGTACTTCGCACTTGGTATGTCAAACAGCTAATCGTTTATAATCGAAAGGGGTGCTGCCTGAAGCATTAATTTTTTCTGACCTCTATTCTTGAAAAATACAACAACTTTTGTCTGTGTTCCACTACCGCTACGGCTCATGATTTTTCCTGTACCAAATTTGTCGTGAACAACCACTGCCCCAACAACAAAGGGATCTGAACCCTCATTAAGGTCATAATCTATCCTGCCTAAGGATGAATAGCTCTTGTAGGAGGGGCTTTTTCCTGCTGAATCATATTCAATGGTTGTGCCAAGACTACTTCTGTGCTTCTGAGCGCTCGCTGTAGGTACATGGGGTATGGTATCACTGTCTTCGTAATCGTTGTCTGTGTTAGAATTAACACCTCTTGTAGACATGAAACGGTCACTACGTTGTCGAAGTGTGGCACCTGTTTCGGTTCGAACAACGGAGGCATCCACTTCATCTAAAAATCGTGAGCGCATTTGACGTTGTTCTTCTCCGTATTTAAAGCGGCTACTGCAATGACTAAAATAAAGTCGTTCTTGGGCGCGAGTTATTGCTACATAGAATAATCTGCGTTCTTCTTCAATATCTACGTCAAAACCCTCTTTAGCTCCAACAGGAAACAAATTTTCCTCAAGTCCCACAACAAAAACAACAGGAAATTCTAAGCCCTTAGAACCATGAACGGTCATTAAGGTTACCGCGGGTTTGTTTTCATCGAATTTATCTCCGTCAGTAATGAGGCTGATTTCTTGTAAAAAGGCACTTAGTGATGTTTTATTTCCTTGTTTTTCGTAATAACTAATGGCATTGATGAATTCCAATATATTTTCACGCCGCATCAAGCTTTCATGGGATTGTTCTTCTACAAGCATTTTCATGTATCCCGATTTATCTAATAAATCTCGGGTGAGTTCATGAAGCTTCACTTTTTTTGTTGCGAGTGCCTCCCTAAATTCATCCATCATATTGACAAATTCCCTAATTCGAACTTTAGCTGGGCGGTATACCTGCGTATCCTCGATCTGTTCTAGTAACTCCCAGACTCTGAGCCCTTGATCTCGTGCAGCCCTTCGTACATCATTGATTGATTTTTGCCCAATACCTCTTGAAGGTTCGTTAATGATGCGTATTAGATTCGTTTCATCAAATGGATTAACTAGAAGCTTTAAGTAGGCTAGTACATCCTTTATTTCTTTGCGTTGATAGAATGATAAACCACCGATGAGTTGGTAATCGATTTTATGCCGCCTAAAAGCCTCTTCAAAAACCCTAGATTGGTAGTTAGTTCTGTAGAGTACGGCGAATTGATTGTAATTGAGTGAGGCTTGCTGGCGGAGTTTTAAGATATACTGAGCAACCCGGTTGGCTTCATCTCTTTCATCGAAATTCTCTAGAACAGTGATAGGTTCTCCGTACTCTTTTTCGGTCCAAAGAGTTTTATCTAGCTGTTTTTCATTCTTCTTTATAATAGAATCAGCGCAGGTTAAAATAGACTTAGTAGAGCGATAATTCTGTTCTAAGGGAACCTGATGAGCATCTGTATAATCCTGTTGGAAATTGAGAATATTAGAAATATCGGCCCCTCGAAATGAGTAGATGCTCTGTGCATCATCACCCACTACACATAAATTGTGATGTTTATCAGCTAACAATTTAGTGACTTTATATTGCGCATGATTGGTATCCTGGTACTCATCTATGAGGATATAACGAAATCTATTTTGATATTTTTCTAATAATTCAGGATCACTCTCAAATAGTTCAATGGGCAGCACCAATAAATCATCAAAATCCATTGCATTACTATCTTTGAGTCTTTTTTTATAGATCGTGTATACCCTGGAAGTAATGTCATCCAACGTTGAGCCAATAAATTTTTTGGCATAGGTGTCTGGATCAATTAGTTGATTCTTTGCATCACTAATCTTGTATTGAATAGTTCTTGGTTTAATTTGCTTTGGGTCATAGTTGAGTTCTTGTAGAATTTGCTTTATCACGGTCTCCGCATCCGAGGTATCGTAAATAGTAAAATCTTGACCAAAACCGAGTTTTTTAGCTTCTACACGGAGTATTCTGGAAAAAACAGAGTGAAAGGTACCCATCCATAAACTATGAGCGGGGTCTCCAATAAGCTGAACAATCCGATCCTTCATTTCTCGAGCAGCTTTATTGGTAAAGGTCAAAGCCAATATTTCTTGTGGAGCTGCTTTGAATTGCTGAAGCAGATAGGCGATTCTATACGTTAATACTCTAGTTTTACCCGAACCTGCACCTGCTACTATTAAAAGGGGACCATCACTATGAGTAACCGCCTCTTTTTGTTGAGGATTCAATCCTTCCAAAAAGGAAGGTTGATTTGCCTGAGAAGAAGAGGACATGGTAAAACTCTTCATTCGCTAGGCATTCCATTGGGTTAATTGATGAGCTAAACTCTGAAGTTTTTGAAGGGTATCTGCTTCTTTTTTACGTTCGTTATCTACCACCTGTTTAGGAGCATTTTCCACAAAATTTTTGTTGGATAGTTTAGCTTGAATACTATTCAAGAAGCCTTCTAGTCGTGCAATTTCGTCAGTAATCTTTGCTTTTTCTTTTTCAATATCAATAAGGCCTTCTAAGTTCACGTATAATTCATCGGTTCCTAGAAGTACACTAGTGGAGTGAGTTGGTTTTTTAATCGTGGTTGATATGCCAAACAAAGTCACTTTTTCCAGTTTTTCAATGATCCAGAAATGGGTTTTGAGCTGCTCTGCCTGCTGGCTATCAGCTGTTTTAATACCAACATGTAATTCTTTCTTTGGGGAGATATTCATCTCTGCCCGAATATTTCTGAGAGAGGAGATCAATAACTTGTATTGTTCAAACAATTCAGCAGCAAGTCCTTGACCATTAGATTCTATAGGGCTTGGCCACGAGCTTATGCAAAGAGCTTGCTGTGGATCCCGTTTTTGTATGTACTGCCAAATTTCCTCACTAATGAAGGGCATAAAAGGATGGAGTAGCTTCATGAGTTGTTCAAAAATACCTAAAGCCAATTCTACTCGATGTTTTTCGGGCAATTCACCGGGGATAGTTGATTTATTAAGCTCTATGTACCAATCACAAAAATCATCCCATAATAAGGCATATACTTTTTTTAGGGCATCATTTATGCGGTATTGCTTGAAATCTGTTTCAACGCCTTTAATAGTTTCGTTAAGACGATGCATGATCCAGGTATCAACCAAGTTGGTTGGATCAAAATCTAAATGAGGATGATATTCCTGAGCGTCATCCATTTGTAGGGTTAGAAAACGAAAAGCATTCCAGATTTTATTTGAAAATTTACGCCCTTGTGCACATAACGCATCATTAAACGGAAGGTCATTACCAGCTGGTGTGGCAAACAGCATACCCATACGAACGCCATCGGCACCAAATTTAGCAATTAAATCGAGTGGATCGGGGGAATTACCCAAACTCTTACTCATCTTTCGACCTTGTTTATCGCGGACAATCCCGGTGAAATAGACATTCTCAAATGGTGGTCCATTTCTATATTCGTAACCAGCGATAATCATTCGGGCGACCCAAAAAAACATAATTTCAGGAGCGGTTACCAGGTCTTGAGTTGGATAGTAATAATCCACTTCTTTTTTATCGTAAAAACCTTCGAATACCGAAATAGGCCACAACCAAGATGAGAACCAAGTATCTAGCACATCCTGATCTTGAGTCAAAGCTTCTAGGTGAAGTTCAGGGTTGTTACTTTTTTCCTGAGCTAGAAGTAATGCCTCTTCAGCTGATTTTGCTACCACAAAATCATGTTCCCCTTCACCATAGTAGTAAGCCGGTATCTGATGCCCCCACCAAAGTTGCCTAGAAATACACCAGTCCTTTATATTTTCCATCCAATGCCGGTAGGTGTTTTTGAACTTTGCTGGATGAAATGCAATAGTATCATCCATGACCTTATCCAAAGCTGGCTTAGACAACTCTTTCATCGATACCCACCACTGAAGGGAGAGACGGGGCTCAATGACCACATCGGTTCGTTCAGAAAATCCAACCTTATTGGTATACTGTTCCGTTTTTTCGAGTAAGCCCAACTCATCCAAGTCTTTTACGATTTGTTTTCGGGCTTCAAACCGGTCCATCCCCTCATAGGTGCCAGCTAATTCGTTCAGGCTGCCATTCGGGTTAATGATGTCAATGGTATCTAAATCGTACTTTTTGCCTAACTCATAGTCATTAAGGTCGTGAGCTGGAGTGACTTTTAAACAACCCGTACCAAATTCTGGATCTACATAATCGTCAGCAATAATAGAGACGGATCTATTGACAATGGGAACCTGTACTTTATTGTCCTGCAAATGTTTAAAACGAGTATCCTCTGGATGAACACAAACGGCTGAATCACCCAGTAAGGTTTCAGGGCGTGTTGTAGCTATGAGTAGATACTCATTAGTTGGCTGTTCTTGCTCATCTAAAATCCTATAGCGTATGAAATAAAGCTGTGACTGAACTTCTTTATAGATAACCTCTTCGTCACTCAATGCAGTGAGAGCAGCAGGATCCCAATTTATCATTCTTACGTCACGATAAATGTACCCTTTTTTGTGACGAATGCTTGGTGATTGATGTTATTTTTTATTATGATTTATTATTTATAAATAAAAAACTTGTTGGAATAAATACAATAGCCAATTTTAATTTTGATAAGGGTAAAATTATTGCTCTTGTAAATTTGAAAAGAGGTGAAAATATGAGTTTGCTTGCAGATCCAGACCCAAGTTATGTTGCAAAATATACTGGTGAGTATTTAGTTTATGAAAGTGCTGATGGAGTTTCTATTACTGAATTTGCACCAGCTTCTCCGATGAAACATTTGATATGTGATAATTCAAACAAATGTGTTGATACAAATTCAATAAAACCTTAACGTAAAATAAATCCTAAACGACTGCTTGATTGGTCTACAAATCTGTCCACACTCTGACCACACTTATTCTGTTTAGAATAGCTTTTGCATAAATTATTTTGGTAAAAAAGTAAGTGAAGTGGTGCCCCCGCACGGATTCGAACCGCGGACCTATTGATTACAAATCAATTGCTCTACCAGCTGAGCTACAAGGGCA
>ERZ802822.1677-NODE-1677-length-13133-cov-6.605316_pt1 | contig 13133 bp, 13 predicted proteins | sample MGYA00345649_ERZ802822 | MGnify/ENA primary metagenome ERZ802822 (study PRJEB30503, sample SAMEA104212359) | marine metagenome | biome: Westerlies Biome; feature: [SRF] surface water layer (ENVO:00010504) within the epipelagic zone...; material: water...
TGAACTTGATTGTGTGGCCTATGCCCCAAATACAAGACAAGAGGGATAATCAAAAATAAGTTAGTATTGCATCAACAACATTATAGTCATCATCAACGACAGGTATAAACCTCCACTTATCAAATGCTGTACATGGATGAGAAATTCCTGAACAAATCATATCACCAATTTTCCATTCATGATTATCTGGAAGTTTGACAAAAGCATGTTGGTCATTTGTACTAAATATTTCTGCATGACCAATATCTAAAAAACCTTCACCAGGTCTAAATCTTTTAATTGGTTTAGGTAGACCAGCATCATAGGGAGCATCTCTTTTTCCCATAGTTAAAAAGGCTAGGTTTTTCTCAGGAATTGACTGAACATAAGACCAAATTTCAAGTGCTGGCTGTAAAGACTGATCCCATTGTCTATTGGCATCATCTTTTGCTGTTTCTAGAGCATCTAAATAAGGTCCGTGGTCATGGGTGATGTAACAACCGCTTCTTAATAAAACTTTAATTGGCACACTGAGTTCAATTTTAGAAAATCTCTCTCCAACAATATCAAAATGAGTAGAGCCACCTGCAGTTATCAATAACTCATCAAGATTTGAATAATAATTGGATGGAATATCATTAATGATATCTTCAATTTTTGAACAAAAATCATGAACAACTTTTGAACCCTTCATAGCAACTGCGGCTATGCCTTCATAAGATGAAATCCCTGCAAACGTAAAATTTTTTGATTGATCATTTCCAATTTCATTAACTAGTTGCAAAAAATCTTCTTTTTTACGAATACCTGTTCGCCCATTTTCAGCACCTATTTCAGGAAGTAAGTTTATTGGGTTGATTAGAGTATGATTACCAAGATTTTTTTTCATATTTAAAAATTGATCAATAGAGTCAACAAAACAGTAAAAAGAAAAGAATTTATTTTGATTAATATATGATGCTATTGTTTCTAAATGTGATTTACCTAAAAGTTGGTTGGCGAGTAATACTTTATTAATTCCATAATCAAACATAACTTGAATTTGATTAATCGCTCCAGCAGTAATTCCCCAAGCACCGTACTTAATTTGATCTGCATAAATTTGAGGAGCCATCGTAGTTTTACCGTGAGGTGCAATTTCTAAATGATGTTTTGTTAAATAATTAGAAAAAGTTTTTAAGTTATGAATATAATTTTTTTGTTTTAATACCATTAAAGGCATAGGCATATCTTCACTTAAAATATTCCATTTTTTGTTTTTTATTTCTTTTAAAGGAAATGGTTCAACTGAACCTGGAATACCTTTTGTACGTCTATCTAAAATAGTATTTTGAATTTCACTTAAGTCCATTAAGAATTAATTTTATCAAACTCATTTACTAATTTTTCTGCATAATCAGATAGAGCAACAACATCTGCACCAATATTTAAAAGATTATATCCCATATCTATATAATTCTTCGCAACTCCAGGTCCTCCAGGTGTAGCAGCAATTTTATTATTTTTTCTTGCTACTTCAGCTACTTTTTTTCTAGCAGATACAACATCTGGATGGTCCATTTGACCAGGTACTCCAAGTGTAAGAGAATAATCTCCAGGCCCAAAAAATAACGCATCTACGCCTTGCATTTCAGCTATAGCTTCAATATCTTTCATAACCTCAGGCGTTTCTACTTGATAAATTACTAATCTCTCTTGATTAGCTTGCTCAATATAATCATGCATATTAAGCTTAGTATATTTTCCATCATTATTTCCACCATCTAAACCTCTTTTTCCAATGGGTGGAAATTTTGTGAATTCTTCAATTTGTTTTGCGTCTGCTAAACTTTCTATCTGTGGAATTATTAAGCCAGTACAATCTACTTCAAAACCTCTAATATAATTACTGTAGCCACCTCTATTAACACGCAATAGTGAGTCTACGTCATATATTTTCGCTGCATTAATCTGATTTTCAGCTTGATTATAATCAAGAGATCCATGTTCCATACACAGCCAAATAGCATCAGGTTGAGCTAAAGCAAAAATTTCTGCAACTTTAGTATCTACGGTATTACATTTAAGTATTGTAGCAACTTTTCCCGCATCGGTAGTTCTTTTAATTCTACTTTTTCGAAAAGTATTAAAAGGCTTGTTATCTTTAGTTGTTGAAGTCTCATCATATTTAGTCATTTGATTGTCCTTTGTTATTTATTATCCTATATTATTTTGCAGTATACCCACCATCAACTGCGATGATTGTTCCAGTTAAATAAGCTGAAGAGTCTGAAGCTAAAAAAATTATTGGTCCTTTTAAATCACTACTGTTTGCCATCCTACCTAACTGTGTTCTCTTGCTATAATTTTCAACAAACCGCTGTGGATGTGATGGAACCTGAAAACCACCTGGAGCTAAGCAATTCACACGAATGTTAAATGGACCTAACATACTTGCAGCCCATCGAGTAAAATTATGCATTCCACCTTTTTCATAAAAATAAAGTGGTGATGTTGCTGGGGTAAAATCTGTTCCTTCATAATTTCCATTTTCTACACCTACAGTTCCCATCATAGATCCAATATTTATAATTGATCCAGAGCTATTTTTTTTCATATCTTCTGCAAACATTTCTGTTATCTTAAATAGAGCGGACGCATTAACACGTAAACTCTTATCAAAATCATCTAACGTATTTTTCCAACCTGCACTTCCAAATTCTCGTGAAACAGCATTGTTAATTAGAATGTCACATTTGCCACTTTTATCTATAATATCGTGATGAAGATTTTCTATAGACTCATCTTCAGATAAATCTAATTTCATTGCGGTAACATTATGACCTCTTTCAACTTCTTCTTTAGCCACTTGCTGCAAACTATCTAAATTTCGAGAAGCAATATAAGTTTCTGCGCCCGCTTCAGCCAAAGCCTCTACAATCTGTCTTCCATATAAACCTGCACCACCTGTAACAAGCGCTACTTTACCTTTTAAAGAAAAACTCTCTAATACATTCATTTAATTATCCTTATTTAACGTTATTTTCATTCCACCTTTTTCTCTACTTTCAATACCAGCAGAAACTAATTGCATTAATTCATATGTCTCATTCCAAGGAACGGGTTTATGACCTGTTTGTAAATAATTTACATACGATTGTAATTGTTTTTTGAAAGCATAGTAAGTGTCCGTTGATTTAATTTGAATACCACTTTTTGTTCCCATTAATGAAATTAATCCAAATCCACCCAACATATCATTTATATTGGCAATATTAATATCAATGCCTTTAGAGTGTTTTAAATGGACTATGTTACGATTTTTATCCCCGAGATTTTGAATTGATTTAAATCCTGGACCAACTATTGGATAAACAGTTTCCAAAGCATGAATACCATATTTTTCCCAACTTTTTGCCATAGTGACATTTACGTATCGAAGATCACCTAATTCATGAGTAGATTGATGATAAGGTTCGTATTCCTTACAATATCTCATCGCTGAGGAACTAATAAAATTTTTTCCTTCATCAATCCATTTTTGAAAAACTTCTAAATCAGATAAATTATCACAAAGTGGCTTATCAATAAATATAGGTACGTCAGCATCAATAAAAGGTTGGCATCTTTCAACATGCTCCGAGCCAATATCAGTTGCAACTAATACAGCATCTACTTCTCCAATAACATCTTTAGGGTCTGACACTATATTTTGAATTTCAGCAACTTCGGCAACATGCTTTGCATCTTGAGGATCATCAGTCCAAACATGCGTAACTTCTGCATTTTCAATTCCAAGGGTATTTTGAGGTTGCTTAGAAATGTAATCAATAATTGCAGCATAAGGACATTTGGCAAGTGCTTGCGCATTATATTTTCCATTTATAATAATACTCCATGAATACGGGTGACCATTTCCTTCAGTCATTCCTAACATTGCTAACTTAAGTTTCTTTTTTTGTATGGGAAAATTAGTCATCATGTAGTTCTTACCATGCTGTCCAACCTCCATCAACTTTTAGTACTTGACCAGTTATATAACTAGATGCTTCAGATAGTAAAAAAATTATAGGACCTGCAATTTCTTTTGATTTTCCTAATCTTTTTAGCATTGTAGAGTCTCTAAGATTATCTAAAAATTCTTGATTATAATTTTCATTTTTTTTAACATCTGGAAAAGGTCCTGGTGCAATTGCGTTAACTCTTATATTTTTGGAGCCAAAATGAGATGCAAGATATTTTGTAAGCTGAATTAATCCTGCTTTTCCAGCTCCATACTCAATTGGATTTGGATTAATTCCTTCTGGATATAAAGTTGGTTTAGGAGATACTATTCCGTACATAGATGCAAACATAATAATGCTCCCACCCTCTTTCATTGAATTTATTGTATGTCGTGATAATAAAAAAGATCCAGTCAGGTTAATTTCATTAGCATCATTAAATTCTTTTGCAGTAAGGTCTTCCAAAGCTTTACCTGTAGCACCATAAGTTGCATTAACTAAGCCATTAATATTATCAAAGTACTCATTTGTTTTATTAACACATTCGATAATAGAGTTTTCATTTTTAATATCTAGCTTAGTTGAAAAAATTTTATTTTCTGGAAATTTTTTAGTTAATGAATTTTTTAAAGAATTAATTTTTTCTACATTTATATCCGCGATACATATATTTCCGCTATGTAAAAGAATAGCTTCACATAACTGTGAACCTAAATATCCAGCTCCACCTGCTACTAAAATTGTTTTATTTGTTAAATCAAACATGATCTATTCTATTAAGATAATTTTTTTTTCTAACCATGATTGTTTAGCTGCAAACACAACCTTAAGATTTAATTTTGCCTCTTCTAATGTTGCTAAATCACATTCTTTACCCTCAAGACCATCTAGAATTCTCTCTGCTTGTAATAAAAAATTATTTTGATGTACCTCCATTGGGTCTAGTCCTTGCATATAATCTTTTTCCTCTTTCCACTTTCCTGAATCATCATCTGCAAATCGTAAAATAGAATGATCAAGTTTTAAATTACCTTTGGTACCAATGAACTCATAAGAATTAACATTGGGTTTTTGAAATTGATTAACGGAAATATTAGCCATAATTCCATTTTCAAACCATATATTTATTAAGCAAGTATCCTCTGTATTAGTTCCTTTTAAAACTAATCGATCATACATGCTGCTTACTTCTATTGGCTTTCCAATTATCCAAATTAATTGATCAATCAAATGCGTTGCTGCATCAAGTATTGCCCCTCCTCCCATCTCTGGATGTGCGTAGTATATAGTTTGATAATCAGGTCTATATTTTGGAAATTCTTGAGAAGAATTGATGTAAACTAACTTTACATCACCAACTTTCTTATTATCAATTTGATCTTTCAAAGCTCTGGATACATGGCTATTTCTTCGCGTATATCCAACTCTTGCAAACAGGTTATTTTTTTTTACTAATTGAATAATGTCATCAACCCCTTCCATACTAGTTGATAGCGGTTTTTCTACCATGAATGATAATTTATTTTGAGCACAAATTTTCATTGCATCAACATGCATATTTGCAGGAGAACAAATTACAGCAAGATCAAATTGATCTAAGTTTACTTTTTCAATGCTCGTGTAGGTTTTATCTATTGAAAACTCTTTTTGTATATTATTAATTTTTTCTTCATCTGGTTCAACAATAGACAGGGTTGCTCTGTTAGTAGATAAATAACCTTTTATATGACGTCTTCCAATTCCACCGGCACCTATTATTAATACATTTTTCATTTTTTATTTTTTGAAATCCTTAATTTTATTGACCAATTTTAAATAGTGTGTTTTTATATTAAAGAGATAACTTAAAGTGTCAATTAATTAGAATTTTAAAAAAAACTCATGAATAATAATATAGATGTATACAAAAAAAATTTATATTCTGCAGTTATAGCAGATACTTTAGACTCCCTTGGATATCACAAACAAGTTTTAACACCCGGCATTACTTCTTTAGATCCAAATGTGAAAATTTGTGGATTGGCAAGGGTGGGATTATATATGCCCATTTATCATGACGATGAACACGTAAATGTTTATGAACATGAGATTGCCTTAGTAGATAGTCTAAAAGAAAATGAAGTTGCAGTATTATGTTGTCATGGTAATAAAAAAATTGCACCTTGGGGTGAATTACTTTCAACTAGAGCAAGTTATCTTAAGTCTGCTGGCTGCCTTACCGATGGATGTGTAAGGGATGCGGATATGATAAGAGAAATGAATTTTCCAGTTTTCTCAAAAGGAACAAATCCTGTAGATACAAAATTTCGTGGAAAAATGATGATGGCTGATGTTCCTGGTGAAATTGGTGATGTTAGAGTGGAAAGTGGTGATTTAGTATTTGGTGATAATGATGGAGTAGTGATTGTACCATCAAAAATAATTGAAGAGGTCACTTCAAAAGCTCTAGATAAAGTAAATAGTGAAAATACTGTTAGAGATGAAATTAAACAGGGTGAAAAACTTACTGATATTTTTGAAAAACACGGAATATTATAAATTTTTTTTATAAAAAATTATTTTCTACAACTGCTGCCCAATGATCAGGGAATCTTTCCTTAAAAAGTTTTGATGCTTTTTCTGCACTATCCTTTTTTTCAAAGGCAGAATAAATACATGATCCACTTCCTGTTAATCTAGAAAAAATAACGTCAGAAAAACCCCTCATAAATTTTAATAAGGTTGATATTTCTGGATATTTGCGATCAGCAATTACTTCAAAATCATTTCCCATATCAAATTCTGAAATCTCATCCGTATCAAAGTTAAGGTCAAACTTGATAGCATTAAGATTTACTTCATTGTACATTACTTCAGTAGAGCAATTTTGAATTGGTTTAATTAAAAGAAAATAATATTTTGGAAATAATTGCTTAATAGTTATGTCGCCAATTCCTCTTATTAATGAGTCTTGGTTTTCAACAAAAAAAGGAACATCCGCTCCAATCTCGCTAGAATTCATTGTTTTTATTTCTTTATAATCTAGTTTTTTTAAAATTCTTAATACTGCAGCAGCATTAGATGAGGCTGAACCTAGTCCTGATTGTACTGGAATATTTTTCTTAATTGTAAAACAATATTGAGGTTTACGTAATTTAAATTTAGAGAAAATTTTCTCCACAATACAATCTTTAAAAATATTATTTGGAGGGGCAAATTCTCCAATATATTTAACCTTAAATTCTGAACTTTTTTGTGCTGAAACTTCGTCATGGAGATTAATTAAAGTAACTCCACTCCTTATATTGTGATACCCATCATCTCTTTTACTAATGATTTTTAAAAATAAATTAATTTTCGCTGGTGATAATTCGTTTAGCTCAGCCGGCATCATATTCTTTTAATTTCTTTTGTATTTTATTAGTAATTTCATCTTCAGGTTTTGCCAAGTCTTTTGCTTGTCGCCAAAAATAAATAGCTTCTCTTTTTCTATTCATCGCAAAATATATATCTCCAAGATGATCTAGGGATATCGCTTCTCCTGGAACCATATCTATGACTTCCTCCATTAGCTCTGCTGCTTTCACGTAATCTTTTTTCTTAAAATATGCCCAAGCTAAACTATCTAAAATATAATGACTATCGGGATTTGCTTCATAAGCATCCGTTAACATTACAAATGACTCATCAATTCTAATATCCCTCTCAATCCATCCATATGCTAGATAGTTTAACACATTAGGTGAATCTCGCTTTATTTTAAGAGATTGTAGGAAATCTAATTCTGCCATGTCCCAGTTATCAGATTGTTCATAGCAAATTCCTCTTAAATAATAAGTATACCAAAGATCATTTGGTTTTTTCTCAATTAATTCAGAATATATTTTAATTGCTAAATCAAATTTTTTTTCAACTCGATAAAAGTCAGCTAAAATTTTTGTAATTTCATAATCTTCGTTATTATTTTTAACAATTACTTTAATTTTATCTTCAACATCATCAAATCCATTTTCTTGTGAGTAGTTAAAAGCAATATTTCTCTGTGCATCAATGAAGTAGTCACTCTCTTCAGGAATTTTTTGATAAGTAGCTTCAGCAAAAAAATAATCATCAATCATTTGTAATAACTGTCCTTTAATAAAAATTGCTTCATAGTTTTTTGCATTAACAAGTATGGCAAGAGAAGTGTAAAAAAGAAGAAAATTATAATTTTGAGAATAATTTGTACTTTGCTTGGTGTATGAAGATCTAACTATTTCAAGAAAAGAATTACTTATATCCCTATTTGATTTAATTTTTTCACTCAGAAAAAAAATAAATTCAAATAAATCATTTTTTTGATTATCCTTATCAAACCTTAGTGTTTCTAATTCTTTTTCATTTTTAGCATTAGCAAATTTAACCATCATTAGTAACTTAGCTTCTTGATTATTAGGATCTGTCAATAATATTTGCCTTGAAATTTTTTCAGCCAGATTAATATTTTCAGTAATTACTGCAGAGATCAACTCATCAAGATAATCACTCTTATATTCAATTTTTTCTTTAGCACTATACTCGTATAATACTTGTCTAAAATCATAATCATTAAATGCAGTTTGAGCAATTAGGAACGAAGCACTGCTTGAAGCAAAAATTGTTTTTGATAACAATAAAATGAGAGAATATATGAGTATTTTGGAGTTTTTTAACATTTGCAAATAATTTAATATAACTTATCAAAAATAATTAATTTAATTTTTTAATGTTTCAATCAAATAAAGAATATTTAGAGTTTTTAAAACAATCAGGTGTGCATAGTTTTTTACAAGAAACACCAAATAACCTTTTTGAAGATAAGCAAAAACAGACACCGCATGCTGAAGATAAAGCTATAAAGAGCCTAGATGAAATAATGGAAATCAAAGATCTTACTCCTCTTATTTTGAATCATAGTAGTCCTCTAAGCAAAACTTCAACAAATATGGTTCTTTTTGATGGTAATATAAAATCGAAACTGATGATAATTGGTGAAGCTCCTGGAAAAGAAGAGGATGAACAAGGCCTTCCATTTGTTGGTAGCGCAGGACAATTACTAAACAAAATGCTGTCTGCAATTCAATTAGATAGAAAAGATATATACATTACCAATGTAGTACCTTGGAGACTTCCTCAGGATAGACCCCCTACAGATCAGGAGATTTTAGAGTTTCTTCCCTTTCTTCAAAGGCAGATTGAAATCATAAATCCAAAGTGCATCTACTTGCTAGGAACTACAGCAGCAAAGGCGATATTATCTACCCCACTTGGATTAGATACTTTGCGTGAAAAGTGGCATGATTATAAATCTATTAATATGGATACATCTGTCAAAGTATTAGTGTCGTATCATCCATCCACTTTACTACAATCACCAAAATTTAAAAAAGAAGCGTGGAGTGATTTGCAAATGTTACAAAAAGAATTAAATGAAAATTAAAATTTATCTAAAATTATTTATATTTTTTTTTACAATAATTTTTTCTAATCTAACTCTTGCTTTTGAAACATCAGTTGCAGAAAAATATAGTGAGATCTTTACAAATAATGTTTTATCACAAAGTGATATTGAAAATTATCGTGAGGCTTATGTTTTTCAAGAACAATGTAAGTGGAAGAGTGCGAATAAACATATTCTAAAAATCTCAGATACACTTTTGATGGGTCACATACTTGCGCAACGATACCTTCATCCAAAATGTTATACATCAAAATATTTAGAATTATATTATTGGCTCAAAAAATATAATGATCACCCTCAGGCTAAGAGAATTTATCGTCTAGCAATTAAAAGAATGCCTAAAGGTTATAAAAGTCCATCAAAACCAATTAATCCAAGTGGAATAGTTGGAGATAAGGTTGTGTCAAAAAAATCAACAAAATATAAAACCTCAAACAAACTATCCAAAAATCAGCGTCTTGAAAAACAAAAAATTATAAATGCTGTTAAATCTAGAGTTAATAAAGGGTGGCCAACTGGTGCAGTAAAAATTATCAATCAGCGAGATGTTAACATTCTACTTGATCAAGTAGAATTAGATCAACAAAAAGAATTAATTGCAAAGGGCTATTTTTTAGCCAATAAAAATGAATTGGCTATTCAATACGCAAGTGAAGCATTAATTAATTCCTCTAAGTATGTTCCCTACGCTGCATGGACTGCTGGATTAGCATCATGGCGCCTAGAGCAATATAAGCAAGCTGCTGATTTTTTTTCACTATTTTCAATAAGTTTGAAAAATGATACTTGGCATCAAGCATCAGGGAGTTTTTGGGCTGCAAGATCATATGCAAAGCTTGGTCAATATGACAACATAAATTTTTGGTTACAGCGTGCCTCACTAAATCCAAATAGTTTCTATGGGATGCTATCTCTTGAAATATTAGGTATTGAAGAAAAAATAAAATGGCAATCACAAAAAACTCTTAATACTTCAAATAGCAAGCTTTTGAATCTACCCTCAGGCAAACGTTTACAATCATTAATTCAAGTTGGGTTCAATGAAGAGTTAGAAAAAGAAATTGTACATATTAACTCTGTATTGAATAAAGAAATTGCCTCTGAGTCAGTGAATATTGCTCAACACTTTAATCTCGCATACACCCAATTAAAAATTGTTAATAAACTCGAACAATTTGGATTAATAATAGATACCAGTTTATATTACCCGACCCCCATATGGGAACCAAGAGGTGGTTTTAATCTTGATAAAGAATTACTTTACGCGTTCATGCATCAAGAGTCGATGTTCAATGCTGCTGCGAAAAGCAGTCAGGGGGCAGTTGGCTTAATGCAAGTCTTACCATCAACAGCAAAATTTATTACATCCAGTAAAGATGTAAAAAGGAATAATTCTAATATTTTAAAAATTCCTGAAATTAATCTAGAAGTAGGACAGGAATATATTGAATATCTTTTAGATTTAGAAATTGTTTCCAATAACTTAATTTTCTTAGCAGCCGCGTATAATGGAGGACCTGGTAATTTAAAAAAATGGAAACAAGAAACCAACTATTTAGATGATCCTCTTTTTTTTATGGAAAGTATTCCATCAAGAGAAACACGCTGGTTTATTGAAAAAATACTTACTAAATACTGGATTTATCAAAATAAAAATAAAAAAAACATGACTTCGTTAAAAATGCTGGCCAATGGCCAAGATCCACTTTATTAAAAATTGTGGCTATAGATACATCATTAAAATTTGTCCCAATCAACATCGCTGTTTTGACTATTTCAGATACAAGAACTAATGAAACAGATACGTCTGGCGCACTTTTACAAGAACGTATCAATACTGCTGGTCATCAGTGTGTAAAAAAAATAATTATTCCTGATGATGTTCAGGAAATAAAAACTACATTACAAAATTTATCACAAGACAAAGAAATCGATTGCATTATAACTACTGGTGGCACAGGTTTAACAGGTAGAGATACAACTCCAGAAGCTGTAATGGAATTGTCTAATAAAACGATAGAAGGATTTGGAGAACTTTTTCGTCAAATTAGTTTTACTAAAATCGGGACGTCAGCAATTCAATCTCGTGCCCTTGCCGCCCTTATAAATACAACGTATGTTTTTTGTTTGCCAGGCTCTAAAGGGGCATGCAAAGATGGTTGGGATGAAATATTACAATATCAATTAGATATTCGGCATCGTCCCTGTAATTTTGTTGAGATAATGCCACGCCTAAGTGAAAAATAAGTGCCAGATTTTTCTATTGAAAAACAATTTACGGATCCTGTTATTGGTTTAGATGAAGTTGGAAGAGGGCCGCTTGCTGGACCTGTTATTAGCTGTGGTTGCTATTTTAAAAACTATACTACCCAAGAAGATTTTTATAACTTAATTGGAGACTCCAAAAAGCTCTCTGAAAAAAAAAGAAAAGTGTCTTTTAAGTTTCTTCAAAATTTAAAACAGCAAGATATTATTGATTATCATTTAGGTATCGCAACTGTTGAAGAAATTGATAAACTTAATATTTTAGAAGCAACAAAATTATCAATGAAAAGAGTTGTCGATAAATTTAATCTTCAAAGTGCACAATTAATAATAGATGGTAATTTTTTATTAAATTATAAATCGTACAAAGAACAATCTGTGATCAAAGGTGATGATAAATCATTATCAATTGCTGCGGCATCAATCATTGCAAAAGTTCACCGAGATAGATTAATGAAAAAACTATCTATAAAACATCAGCATTTTGGTTGGGAAAAAAACGCAGGGTATGGAACAAAGGTGCATATCGAGAATATTCACCGTTTAGGCCCAACAATACATCATAGAAAAACTTTTGAGCCAATTAAGTCACTTATCCATAGCTAAAGATTCTCCCTGTTGATAACTCCGTTGACGAGATTCCGTTTCTCCTTAAAGATTCTTTTTAGATGTTTAAGAAAAATTCCATTACGCAAGGTGATAGTCTCGAATTACTAAAAAAAATTCCTGATAAGTCTATTGATCTTGTATTTGCTGATCCTCCCTATAATTTACAATTAAGAGATACCTTATACCGACCAGATCAAACAACTGTAGAAGCTGTGACTAATGATTGGGATAAATTTGATACTTATCAAGCATACGATGAATTTTGTTTAGTGTGGCTTAAAGAATGTAAAAGAGTATTAAAAGATGGAGGAGCGCTTTGGGTTATAGGAAGTTATCATAATATTTTACGACTTGGCACATCTATTCAAAACTTAGGTTTTTGGATTTTAAATGATATTATTTGGCACAAAACAAATCCCATGCCCAATTTTAGAGGTACTCGTTTTACTAATGCCCATGAAACATTATTATGGTGCACTACTTCCAGGAAAGCAAAATATACGTTTAACTACCAAAACCTAAAAGAACTGAATGAAGGTAAGCAAATGCGAAGTGATTGGCACATTCCCATCTGTGCTGGTAAAGAAAGATTGCGAGAAGATAATAACCAACGCTCTCATCCTACCCAAAAACCTGAGGCTCTTCTATACCGCATCATGGTCTCATCAACTAACACAGGTGATACAGTGCTTGATCCTTTTCTTGGTTCAGGAACAACTGCAGTGATAGCAAAAAAACTACAACGTAATTTTATCGGTTTTGAACAAGATCCAGACTATATTAAACTTGCAAAGAAAAGACTTAAAAATACAGAACCTCTATCAAATGAAGTTGTAACA
>ERZ802822.1680-NODE-1680-length-13111-cov-9.307810_pt1 | contig 13111 bp, 11 predicted proteins | sample MGYA00345649_ERZ802822 | MGnify/ENA primary metagenome ERZ802822 (study PRJEB30503, sample SAMEA104212359) | marine metagenome | biome: Westerlies Biome; feature: [SRF] surface water layer (ENVO:00010504) within the epipelagic zone...; material: water...
CCAAAAAATATACAAATTCCACCTATCAAATTGCCCTCAGAAAATAAAAATATAAAAGATGTTAAAATTTTAATTGATGAAAAATTTATAAAACATCCAGGAAATATTAGTGGTTTTTTAATACCAACCAATAGGGAAACAGCATTGAATTGGTTGCAGAGTTTTTTTAAGGACAGATTTAAAAATTTTGGGGATTATGAAGACGCATTGACTACGGAGTCAAATCTAGTTTTTCATAGTCTCCTTAGTCCATTACTAAATATTGGCTTACTTGTTCCAAGTGAGGTCATTCAAGAAGCATTGAAATATCATAAAAAAAATAAAATCCCTCTAAATAGCTTTGAGGGATTCATTAGACAAATACTTGGTTGGAGAGAGTTTATAAAAGGAACTTATGATAAATACGAAAATCAGATGGTTAAAGGAAATTTTTGGAATCATAAGCGAAAGCTTACTTCCTCATGGTACACTGGAACAACAGGCATTGACCCTCTAGATCATTTTATTAAGGAAGTTAATGCGTGTGGATATACTCATCATATACCAAGATTAATGGTGATCAGTAACATAATGAACTTAGCGGGTATACATCCAAAAGAAATTTATCGTTGGTTTATGGAAATGTTTGTTGACTCTAGTGATTGGGTGATGGTTCCAAATGTATTCAGTATGGGAACTTTTAGTGATGGAGGAATATTTGCAACTAAACCTTATATATGTGGTTCAAACTATATTTTAAAAATGAGTAACTTTAAAAAAGGTGAGTGGTGTGACATTGTTGATGGTCTTTATTGGAGTTTTATAGAACGCAATATGAGTGAAATAAAAAAAAATTATAGAATGTCAATGATGGCAAATGCTTATAAGAAAATATCAGAAGAGAGAAAAAAAACTATCTTTACAAAAGCTAATAAATTTATAAAAAATAATTCTAACTAGAACTATTGTTTTCTTTTATATTAAAAAGGAATTTCTATTTAGATCTTAGTCTTCTAAATGAATAATAAGCTCTACTTTTTTAATTTTCTTTCCTTTGGGCGGTCGTGGCATAGAACTGATGATAACATCATTACTTTTAATGTCTGAAATCATTTTTTCTTTATCTGAAAAGAAGTGATGATGAGAATTTGTGTTAGTATCAAAATAAACTTTGTCTGTGTCTATAATAATTTTATTTAATAACTGCTTTTTACAAAACTCATGAAGCGTATTATATACAGTAGCCAATGAAACACCGTTACTTTCATTAGAGAGTTGTTTAAACAAGCTTTCGGCTGTGACATGTTTATCAATGCCATCAAATAGAAAATTTCCAATCAAAACTCGTTGTTTTGTTGGTCTTAATTGGTTTGCTCTTAAAATTTCTTTTGTTTTATGCATACTGATAATATTTAATAAAATTTAATGTATTTTACAATCTAAATACTCTAATGTGATTAAAATCTAAGTAAAACAAACAGATAGTAGATAAATATGATACAAAAACCAAATTATACCAAGGAGGAATTACTCGATTGTGGGCATGGCAATATGTTTGGAATAGGCAATGCAAGACTGCCCCTTCCACCAATGCTCATGTTTGACAGAATCACAAAAATTAATTCTGATGGTGGTGAATTTGGAAAGGGTGAAATCGTTGCTGAATTTGATATCGATCCGTCACTATGGTTTTTTGAATGTCATTTTGAAAAAGATCCTGTTATGCCTGGTTGTTTAGGCCTTGATGCAATGTGGCAGCTTGTTGGATTTTACCTTGGCTGGATTGGTGAACCAGGAAGGGGTAGAGCCTTAGGAGCTGCGTCTGTGAAGTTTGCTGGAGAAATTTTACAAGATACTAAAAAAGTTGAGTATGTTATAAGTATGAAAAAAGTAATTAAGCGTGGTGTTGTTGTGGGTGTTGGTAATGGAATAGTTAAGGCTGATGAAAAAACTATTTATCATGCTGAAGGACTAAAAGTTGGTTTAATAAAATAAATGAGAAGAGTGGTTGTAACAGGAATAGGCATTGTGTCACCTATCGGTAATAATACTGCAGAAGTAACAGAATCTTTAAAAGAAGCAAAATCAGGAATTAGTTTTGATCAATCTCATAAAGAAATGGGCTTTAGAAGTCATGTAAGTGGCCAAATTAAAATTAATTTACAGGACTCAATTGATCGAAAGTTTTTAAGATTTATGGGTGATGGTGCCAGTTATAATTACTTAGCAATGCTAGAGGCTCTTAAAGATTCAGGCCTAGAAGAAAATGAAATCTCAAATCCTATGACGGGTTTAATAATGGGTTCAGGTGGTCCATCCACTAAAAATTTATTACGAGCCTTTGATATTACTAGGGACTCTGGTCCAAAGAAAATTGGTCCAACTAGCGTGCCTAAAGTTATGTGCAGCACGAATTCTGCTACCTTATCTACTTTTTTTAAAATAAGAGGTATGAACTATTCTATTACCTCCGCTTGCTCAACTAGTGCTCATTGTATAGGTCATGGTGCTGAGCTAATACAAATGGGTAAGCAAGATATTGTATTTACTGGTGGCGGTGAAGAGTTAGATTGGTCACTTTCAGCACTCTTTGATGCTATGACTGCCTTGTCATCTAAATACAATGATTCACCTGAAAGTGCATCTAGAGCATTTGATGAGTCTAGAGATGGTTTTGTCATCGCTGGTGGTGGTGGTGTTTTAATATTAGAAGAATTAGAGCACGCAAAAGCAAGAGGTGCCACTATCTATGCTGAGCTTGTTGGATATGGTGCAACTTCTGACGGTCATGATATGGTACAACCATCTGGTGAAGGCGCTCACCGTTGTATGGTAATGGCTATGAAAACAACTAATGATAAAATTGAATATATTAATGCTCATGGTACTTCTACTCCAGTAGGGGATACGGCAGAACTTAGCGCTGTAAAGAATGTGTTTGGTGATAGTTTACCATTTATTAGCTCTACTAAATCTTTAACTGGACATTCTCTTGGAGCTGCTGGGGTTCACGAAGCCATTTATACATTGCTTATGATGAAAAATAATTTTATGTGCAAATCCGCACACATTACAAAACTTGATGCTGCTGCAAAAGATATGAATGTTTTAATTGAAAAAAAAGAAGGTTCATTTGATTTAGCTATGAGTAATAGTTTTGGCTTTGGTGGCACTAATGCTTCTTTAGTTTTTAAAAGGTATAATTAAATATGTATTTGAAAGGAAAAAAAGGAGTAATAATGGGCCTTGCAAATGATCATTCAATTGCCTGGGGGATAGCAAAAAAATTATCTGAAGAGGGTGCAGAGCTTTGCTTTATGTACGCTGGCGAGTCTTTGCTTCGCCGTGTTAAACCATTGGCTGAATCCGTAAACTCAAATTTCTTAATTGAATGTAATGTATTAGATTCTGGATCGATTGAGACCGCGTTTGATCAAGTTAAAACCAAATGGGATTCCATAGATTTTGTGCTTCACTCAATTGCTTTTTCAGATAAAAATGAATTAAAAGGAAAATATTTAGACACATCCAGAGACAATTTTACAGATACAATGCTTATATCCTGCTTTTCTTTTACTGAAACTGCAAAAGCAGCAAGTAAATTAATGTCAAATGGTGGGGCAATTGTCACTTTAAGTTATGATGGCTCTCAAAGAGTTGTCCCAAACTATAATGTTATGGGAGTAGCTAAAGCTGCACTTGAATCCAGTGTTCGATATCTTGCGGCTGACCTTGGTGGGCAAAATATAAGAGTAAATTCACTTTCAGCAGGGCCAATGAAAACGTTAGCAATGGCAGGTATTTCTGGGGGTAAAGGAATGTTAAAATGGTCTGATAAGAACTCTCTAATGCAAAGAAATATTAACTTAGAGGATGTAGGTAAATCTGGTCTATATCTTTTAAGCGATCTGTCATCTGGTGTTACTGGAGAAAATCACTATGTTGATTGTGGCTACAATAAAGTAGGTGTTCCAAGAGAGATTTAATTTTTTTCGGTAAGCAATGAATACTGTTTACTGACTGTTCCCTGATCATGATCTAATAGTGGGGTTGGATAGTCTCCTGTAAAACAATGATCTGTAAATTGGGGTGTATTATTATCTCTCTTATCATGCCCCATTGCTTTATATGTTCCATCTAAGGATAAGAAAAATAATGAAGTTGCTCCAATTGACTCCTTCATCTCTTTTATAGTATTTTTTGAAGCTATAAGTTCATCATAATCAGGAGTATCTATTCCATAAAAATCAGGATGAGTTATAGGTGGACACGAAATTCCAAAATGTACTTCAGCTGCCCCTGCATCATAAATCATCTTAACAATTTTTCTAGCAGTAGTTCCTCTTACGATAGAGTCATCTATTAAAACCACTTTTTTATTTTCAATGTATGACCTATTAGCACTGTGTTTTAACTTGACTCCAAACTGTCTAATGTTTTGAGTTGGCTCAATAAAGGTTCTACCTACATAATGATTTCTGATTATACCTAACTCAAAAGGAATATTTGATTTTTGGGCAAATCCTAATGCCGCAGGCACTCCAGAGTCAGGAACTGGTATTACAACATCGGCATTAACTCTATTTTCTATTGCAAGCTGTTCTCCCAGATTTTTTCTATAAACGTAAACTGTTTTTCCATCAATTATACTATCTGGTCTAGCAAAGTAAATTCTCTCAAAAATACATGGACGCTCTTCCACGACTGGAAAAGGCTTAATGCTATCAATTCCTGATTCAGATATCACAACAATTTCGCCGTTTTCCACATCACGTACATACTTAGCGCCTATAATATCTAAAGCACAAGTTTCAGATGCTAAAACTGGTGCGCCATTTAGATCTCCAAGCACTAGTGGGCGAATACCATGAGGGTCTCTTACCCCAATCAGTTTTTTATTAGTTAATATTACTAATGAATATGCACCCTGCACCTGAAACAAAGCATCTATTACCTTGTCAACCATAGGGCCTCTTTTCGAACGCGCAACTAACTGTAAAATAGTTTCTGTATCAGAAGTAGTTTGAAATATAGAACCATCAGCAACTAGCTTTTGTCTTAACATAGAGGCATTGGTCAGATTACCATTATGAGCACAGGCAAAGCCACCGACTGATAAGTCTGCAAATAGTGGCTGTATATTTTTTAAAATAGAGTCACCAGTGGTTGAATATCTTACATGTCCAATAGCATTTCTTCCTGGGAGCCGCGAGATTATTTCAGGCTTATTGAAATTATCTCCTACTAAGCCTGGTCTTCTAACTCCATTAAATTTATCACCATCAAAGGTAACAATTCCTGCACCTTCCTGGCCACGATGTTGTAGAGCATGTAAACCTAAGGTCGTTAAAGTAGAAGCATCAGGGCTTCCAAAAATTCCAAAGACACCACATTCTTCGTGCAGTTTGTCATCTTTGCAATTTTTATGATCCATATTTAATAAAATTTTAAGCGTCAATATCCTTCATTGATAATTTAACTTTACCTTTATCAAATCCTATAACCTTAACTTTGACTGTATCACCTTCATTAACTACGTCAGTAACTTTTTCAACTCTTTCTTCAGCTAATTGAGATATGTGAACTAGGCCATCTTTTTTACCCATAAAGTTAACAAAAGCACCGAATTCCATAATCTTCACAACCTTGCCTTCAAATATATCTCCAACTTCTGGCTCCTGAATAATGCCATTAATCATATCGATTGCCGATTGGATCATTTCCTTATTGGTTCCAGAGATTTTAACAGTACCGTTATCACTTATATCAACTTTAGCTCCAGACTCGGCAATTATGTCCTTAATTACCGCTCCTCCTTTACCAATTACAGCACCAATATTATCTCTTTGAATCTTAATCATTTCGCTTCTAGGAGTATAAGGTCCTAGCTCGGTTCTAGGAGCATCAATGGTCTTATTCATTTCAGACAATATGTGCATTCTACCAGCGTGCGCTTGGTTCAAAGCTTTTTCCATAATTTCAGTTGTTATCCCTGTAATTTTTATATCCATCTGTAATGAAGTAATGCCGTCTTTTGTGCCAGCTACTTTAAAATCCATGTCTCCTAAATGATCTTCATCGCCCAATATATCTGAAAGTACTGCAAAATCATCACCCTCTTTTATAAGCCCCATAGCAATTCCAGATACAGCATTCTTAATTGGAACTCCTGCATCCATTAGTGCTAAAGAGGATCCACAAACGGTTGCCATAGAAGACGACCCATTAGACTCAGTAATTTCAGAAACTAATCTGATAGTATAATCGAATTCCTCAGAGTCAGGCAGCACTGCTTTAATTGCACGCCATGCCAGCTTACCATGACCCACTTCCCTTCTGCTAGTAAATCCTGTTCTGCCTACCTCTCCAACAGAGTATGGTGGAAAATTATAGTGTAACATAAACTTCTCTTTGTATGATCCTTGCAAAGCTTCTATTCGCTGCTCGTCGTCTCCAAAACCTAACGTTGCGACTACTATTGCTTGAGTCTCACCTCTTGTAAATAATGCTGAACCATGAGTCCTTGGAAGCCAAGATACTTCGTTGTTGATATTTCTTATTTCATCAAGTTTTCTACCATCAATTCTCGATTTATTATTAATGATTTGACCTCTAACAATATCTTTCTCAATTTTCTTGAAGTATGACATTAGTTCATTTGAATTAATATCTTCATTACTTTCATGTGCTGTTAAAAGTTTATCTTTAGACTCAGTAAGGGCAGCGTGTCTTTCCATTTTATCAGTTAAAGCATAAGCTTTTGCTATATCGTCAGAACACTCCGATTTAACAATTTCCTTTAATTCAGTATTTTCTATGTACTCAAATTCCCAAGGTTCTTTTGCACACTCTTCTGCTAGATCGATAATCATATCAATTACTGGTTTCATTGCCTCATGGCCAAAAGTCACGGCACCAAGCATAACTTCTTCTGAAAGTTGATTGGCCTCAGACTCAACCATTAGGACAGCTGAATTAGTTCCTGCAACAACTAGATCTAAATCTGATTCCTCGTTCATTTTTGGATTAAGTAAATATTCACCATCTTTATAGCCAACTCTACATCCTGAGATTGGACCCATAAAAGGTATGCCTGATATGGTTAATGCACTAGAAGCTGCTACCATTGCAACTATATCTGCATTAGTTTCAGTATCATGTGATAGTACAGTTAAAATAACTTGTGTTTCATTTTTAAAACCTTCAGGGAATAATGGTCGAATGGGTCTATCAATTAATCTTGATACTAATGTTTCAGCTTCTGTTGGTCTTGCTTCTCTTTTAAAAAACCCTCCTGGTATTTTTCCTGCTGCATAGTATTTTTCTTGATAATTTACAGTAAGCGGGAAAAAGTCAATATCAGGCTTTGCCTGCTTAGCCGCTGTAACATTACACATAACGACTGTATCTCCACATCTTACAATTGTTGAAGCGGTTGCTTGTTTAGCAACTTTACCTGTTTCAATTATTAATTTATCTTTTCCCCACTGGATTTCTCTTGAGATTAACTCACTCATTTTTTATTCCTCTATCAATTAAATTTATTATTATTTTCTTAAACCAAGCTTATCAATTAAAGCATCATACGAAGGTGTATTGGTTTTTTTAAGATAAGCAAGAAGGGTTTTCCTTTGATTAATTAATCTCATTAAACCTGTTCTTGAATGATTATCTTTTTTGTGTGTTTGAAAATGACCAGTCAAATTGGAAATTCTCTCTGTTAATATAGCTATTTGCACTTCAGGTGATCCAGTATCTGACTCACCTCTTGAGAAATTATTTATAATTTCTGATTTCTTTTCTTTATTAATCGACATCTCAATTCCTTTTTTTTATTATATATTAAACATCCTAATTGGTACCAGTGTACCTTCTTCAACTTTACCAATGCCAACTACTTCTTTATCTAATACTAGCAATTTACTTATGTTGCTAGATGATGCAAAAATATTTAGCACCTGACCATCTCTAAATCTTTTGGTGTCTTCCCTATTGAGATATACTGCCGGGATGTCGTCCAGTACACTTTCAATTGGCTGCACCATTTTAAAATGATTGCCAATATGTACTAATTCGATCAAATTATCTAGAGAAATAATATTTTTCTCACTTATTTTTGAAATTCGAGTTCTTCTCAAAAATGAGATATAGCCTAGAGAATTTAATTTAATTGCAATATCTCTTCCTATGGACCTGATATAGGTGCCGGATGAACATGTAGTTTTAAATTTATGAGTATATTCGTTAAGTTGCTTTATGTGAATTAAATCATAAATGACGACTTTTCTTTTTTTAGTCTCAAAATTTAGACTCTTGCGCGCTAAATTATATGAGCGAATGCCATTTATTTTTATCGCAGAGTGTTTTGGTGGATCTTGCTCAATAATACCCAAAAAGTTTTTAAGGATAGCAATTATCTCTTTTTTATTTGGTATTGATCTAGTTGAGTCTAGTGTTTCTCCTTCAAGATCTTCTGTAGTTTTAGACTCTCCAAAAGTAATATTGAACTCATATTCTTTTTTATTATTTAAATAGTCAATGGATTTTGTTGCTTCCCCGATTGCTATTCCTAATACTCCACTTGCTAGAGGGTCTAAAGTACCTGAGTGACCAATTTTTTTAATATTTAGAAATTTTCTAATCTTTTTTATAACATAGAAAGATGTTACGCCTATTGGTTTATCAATGAATAACCAGCCATTGATATTATTTTTTTTCATTTAGTTATTTTTTTAAATCTTGCTGTACTTTTTCACTTTTTAAAATTTGAGAAATCTTTTCGTAATTTTCTGATGTTGAGTCAATCCTAAAAATTAGCTTAGGTAAAAACTTCATACTTACAATTTTACTCATTTCTTTAGCGATATAGTAGGTTGACTCCTTTAGTCTGTTAATAACTAAATGATCCTCTAAGTCATCATGACTACTTACATATACATAGGCAGTTCTTATATCTTCGCTCATTTTAACTTCAATTACGGTAAGGGGTAAATTAAAGCTTGGGTCTATAGGCAAATTATTCTTAAGAAGTATTTCACTGATAGATTTTTTTATATTCTCAGTTACTTTAAAATGACGATTTGATTGATTAAATTTCTTTTTTAAAATCACAAACTTTGCGATATTTCTTCAACATTGAATACTTCGATTATATCGCCCTCTTTATACTCATTAAACTCTTTAAGTCCTATACCACATTCAGTACCCGCATTTACTTCTTTTGCTTCATTTTTTTCACGCATTAAGGTAATTATTGAACCTTCATAAATCGAACTACCATCTCTAGTAACTCTTGCATTTGAACCTTTTTCTACAACTCCATCAGAAACAATGCATCCAGCAACGGCCCCTACTTTTGAAACTTTGAATACTTTTAATATTTCTGCCTTTCCTAGATAATTTTCTTTAATTTCAGGTTTTAGTTGTCCAGTGGCGTAATCAGTTATATAAGTAATGAGCTCGTATATAATTGAAAAGTTTTCAATTTTTGTCTTGCTAGTTTTAGCTTTAATTTTTGCTTCTTTTGTTGCAGATGTATTGAATGAAACTAATAATGCATTCGAGGCTGCTGCAAGCGCTACATCACTTTCATTTATAAGTCCAACACCAGAGTGAATAATGCTTATATTTACTTTTTCTGACACTATCTTGTTTATCTGGCCAATAATTGCTTCTGTTGATCCACGAGTATCAGACTTAAGTACAACCTCAACAAGTTCTTTATTTTGATTTTCAAAATTAAACGCCGTTTCATTGTCAAACGACTTAATACTTTTTGGTTGAGATTTTGTCTTAAATCTTTGTTTTCTAATTTCTATTAGCTCTAAAGCTTTCTTTTCACTATCGACAATAACAAAACTGTCACCCGCAAGTGGTGCGCTTCCAAGTCCTAACATCTGTATTGGCGTTGAGGGTAGCGCTTCTTTTAGATTTTTTCCTTGATCATCGATTATGGCTCTTACGCGTCCGTACTCTGATCCTGCAACAGCAATATCACCAACTTTTAAACAGCCATTTGTTATAATTACATTGGAAATTACTCCTCTACCTTTATCGATATTAGCCTCAATTACACTACCTTCAGCATAAGTCTTATTATTTGCTTTCAAGTCAGCAAGTTCACTTTGTAAATTAATTGATTCAAGTAGTTTATCAAAATTCATTCCTGTTTCAGCGGAGATTTCAACACATTGAACGTCTCCAGAAAATTCTTCAATAATAATTTCCTCAGAAAGCAATTGCTCTTTGATTTTTTTAGGATCTGCCTCTGGTTTATCACATTTATTAATAGCGACAATTATTGGAACATTGGCTGATTTTGCATGTGATATGGCTTCTTGTGTTTGAGGCATTACGCCATCATCGGCTGCAACTATTAATATTATGATATCGGTAACGTTTGCACCTCTTGCGCGCATTTCAGTAAATGCAGCATGTCCTGGAGTATCAATAAAAGTAATTTTTTTTCCTTCATGATTAATTTGATAGGCACCAATGTGCTGGGTGATACCACCACTTTCACCTGAAACAATATTTGAGTTTCTTAGTTTATCTAATAATGATGTTTTTCCATGATCTACATGTCCCATTATTGTAACAATTGGTGGTCTTTCAGAATCTTTTGTTGCATCATCATTGTGTAAAATTAAATCTTTTTCTAATTCATCAGTATTTTCTCGTTTGAACTTATGTCCAAACTCTGTAACGATAAGTTCAGCAGTATCAGCATCAAGAGTTTCATTTATTGTTGCCATCATTCCCATTTTCATAAGAGACTTGATTACATCACCGGATTTTTCAGCCATCTTAATAGCCAACTCTTTCACGGTGACGTGCTCTGGAATATTTACCTCCCTAATAATTTTTTGCTGTGGCTCCGTATTGAAATTATTTTTTTTTGTTTTCTGTTTTGATCTTTTATAGGCAGCTAGACTTCTTGTTCGTTCATCCATGCCTGATAACGCTGTAACAATAGTCACTTTTCTCTCTCTAAGGTTTTTTCTACCAAAATTCCCAGTAGGCTTTTTTCTTTCACCAATGTCTTCATTTACCTCTTTTTCAGGCGTAAATGACTTTGGTTTTGCCGTAAACTTTTCTTCTAGTATCTCTTCATTAGTATCAGGAATTTTAACTTCTTCAGCTTTGGTTTCTTCTACTTGAGCATTTACAACACCGCCTATTTCTTTAAGTAGATCTTCTTTATCTGCTGCATTTTTTGCCTCCTTTAATTTTTTTTGCTCTTCTTTGGATAGTCTCTTTAGGATTTTACCAGACTTTTTAACTTCTTTTATGTCTTCTTCTTTTTTTATATCCTTGGTTACTTGATTTTTTTTTATTTCAGGAATAGCTTTTTCAATAGGTGTAGAAATATTTTTTCTGGCACGCTTACGTTCAACAATTACTGTTGATCCTCCATCAAAGTTTTTGGCTGGACTAGTTTTTATGGAAGAACCAAGTTTTAGGCTTAAGGTTTTTTTCTTGGTGGTTTTTTTGTTATCTTCTACCATTTTAATTTTATATAGCTATTAATTAAGCCATATTTTCCTTGCTTCTAATATTAGTTCATCAACTTCGTCTCTTGTTAAGTTAAAGCCATCCAAAATTCCACTGACTCTTGAATTCTTGTCATGTTTATCTTCATAGTAACCTAGTAAGTCATCAGTAGTTAATCCTGCAAAATCATCTAGTGTGATAACCTTATTTTTAGCAAGGGTTACTAGCATGGATGAATTTAGTTGCCAAAATTCAATTAGTTGATCTTCAACTCCAAGTTCACCTAAAATCTTTTTATTTTCTCTCTCAGTTTTTTCTAAGTATGCATTTGATCTGTTAATAAGCTCTTCTGTAATTTCTTCATCAAAACCCTCAATACTTAAGAATTCTGACTTATCAGTGCCTACAATTTCTTCAATGGATGTAAAACCTTCACTTACTAATAGTTGGGCTAATGTTTCGTCAACATCAATAGCTTTAACTATCAAGCTAGTTTTTTCTGCAAAGTCAGCTTGTCGTTTTGAAGATTCTTCAGCCTCTGTGAGAATGTCGATTTCAAAACCTGTTAAATCGGATGCTAACTTAACGTTTTGCCCTCGTCTACCTATTGCTAAACTAAGATGTGACTCATCAACTACAACCTCAATTTTATTCTGCTCTTCATCTAAAACAACTTTTAATACTTCTGCTGGAGCAAGAGATGCAATAGCAAGGTTCGCCAAATTTTCTGACCAATTAATTATATCTATTTTTTCGCCCTGAAGTTCATTAACAACAGCTTGAACTCTACTTCCCCTCATTCCCACACAGGCACCAACTGGATCAATTGAGCCATCACTGGTTGATACAGCAATTTTTGCTCTACTCCCTGGGTCTCTTGCGACTTTTTTTATTTCTATTATTCCGTCATATATTTCAGGAACTTCTTGGGTAAATAACATTGCCATAAACTGAGGATGCGCACGTGACAAAAATATTTGAGGGCCTTTAGTTTCTGATTTTACTTCGTAAATATAGGCTTTGATTCTGTCACCATTTCTAAGACTTTCTCTAGGAATACCTTGGTCTCTTTTAATAATTCCCTCAGCTTTTCCAAGATCTAGAATAATATTTCCAAATTCTGTTCTTTTAACTATGCCATTAACTATTTGACCAATTCTATCTTTGAATTCGTCGTACTGTCTTGCTCGCTCAGCTTCTCTAACTTTTGATGTGATAACCTGTTTTGCTGCTTGAGCTGCGACTCTTCCGAAATCTAAAGGGGGTAGTGGATCTAAAAGTTCATCTCCTGTTTCAGCCGCTGAGTTTATTGCTTTTGCATCTTTTAGGGAAATTTCAGAAAATTTATTTTGAACTTCTTCTACAACTAACATTTTTCTAGATAAAGAGATTTGACCTGTTTCAGTGTCAATTTCTGCAAAAACATCGTTTTCTTCACCATAATTGTTTTTTGCTGCTTTAACCATTGCTTCTTCCAATGCTGAAATTACAATTTCTTTGTCAATCATTTTTTCTTGAGCAACTGCTTCAGCTATTCTTAAAATTTCAATTTTATTTGCGCTAACCATTATTTATTAACCTTGTATTTATCTAAAAAAAAAGTGGGCTATGCCCACTTTTGTAATTTGCCAAAATGTAT
>ERZ802822.1681-NODE-1681-length-13108-cov-4.627887_pt1 | contig 13108 bp, 14 predicted proteins | sample MGYA00345649_ERZ802822 | MGnify/ENA primary metagenome ERZ802822 (study PRJEB30503, sample SAMEA104212359) | marine metagenome | biome: Westerlies Biome; feature: [SRF] surface water layer (ENVO:00010504) within the epipelagic zone...; material: water...
AAAGAAACCCATAGTAATCTTGAATTATATGTAAATGTTCAATTAATAAATCACGTCTTAATTCTATTGGATGAAGTAAATCTTCTAAAAAATCTAAATCTTCTTTATTATTTTTCATTTCTTTATAATCATCAGACATTTTTTTATTACATTAACAATTAAATAAGAATTATTTTACAGTATTATCATAGGCTTTAACAATTTTTTCTGCTGTAGCTTGAATATCGTCTATTAACATACCTGGCTTATATAAATTTGAACCCAAACCAAAACCGGTAATATTAACTTCAATCCAAGAAGAAAAACTAATTTCATCTACACCTCCAACAGCAACTGAAATAATATCATTAGGTAATACCGCAGTTAATGCCTTAAAATTTTTGGGTTTCAAAAGTGAAGCAGGAAAAAATTTTAAACCATCTGCACCTGCATCTAGTGCTTGAAAACATTCGGAGGCTGTGAAAACTCCAGGAAGACTAAGCATATTCAACTCCTTTGTCTTCTCTATTATTAATGGATTTGAGTTTGGTGAAACTATGATGTTGCCACCTGCATCTGCAACCTTGGAAACCTCGTCATCTTTTAAAACTGTTCCTGCTCCAAAAATACCTTTATCCCCATGAAATTTAACCATTCTTTCAATCGTTTCATAAGGTCTTGGTGAATTCAAAGGAACTTCAATAATTTTTATACCTGCCTCAATTAAGACATCTGAAACACTCTCTGCCTCCAGAGGAGTTATCCCTCTTAAAATAGCAATTAGAGGTCTTCTTGAATTAAATATATTATTCTTATTTAACAAAACGTACCCTTATTTTATTTTTTCTTTAAAATACTTTAAACCTTTGAGTGTCATATCTTCAGCTTCATAAAAAACTATTGATGACACCCTATCTTTTAAAACATAGCTATATAATTTGTTTAATTCTTTATTTCCTATTAATGCTATCTTGCTTTTCTTCCAATAATCTATGCTCCCTAATAACTCTAGACCCAATAAATAACCTGACAACCTAGATTTATAAATAATCTTATTCCTTGAATTTATTAAATCGTCAGCCCTTAATTTAAATAGAGCATTTCCAAAAAGACTTGGGTTCTTAAAAATAAGATCAACTGATTTTAACAGTTCTTCTTGATCAGTCTTATTAGATTTAACACTATGCATAAGCACTGTATTTTGTGAAATCACTTCAAACAATTCACCAGTCATGAAAGTTTGAAATTTTTCTATATTTGTATCTTTTACCTTAATCCATTTACTGTGTGTTCCAGGCAAGCAGACAGATCCTTCAAAATTAGGGTTGTCATTAAAAAATCCTGCAACTTGAGTTTCTTCACCCCTCATTACATCAGGTTGATCAATTTGTGAAATTCCAGAAAATATTTTGAGCGCAATACGATTGTCATTTATCTTTGGTAATATAAATTTAATATTATTTAGATTACAGGGAGTTTCTTGGTAAGGTGCTTCAGACCAACCTTGACGTGCTCCAACCATGCCACTAGCCAAGACTTCTATAGTTTGATAATCGTCTAACCAATTTTCGACTAAACTAATAAATGTTTTTTCAAAACTATTATTATTTATAAATTTCATCCCGTCTTTTGTCTCAATACGTTCAGAAACTATATTATTTTTTATTAAATAGGCGCGGAACGAACTTGTACCCCAATCAACAGCAATCCATTTATTCAATTTTTTTCCTTATCAATATATGAGAAAATAGATACATATTATTTGCTTTTATTAAAACTTATTTTAAATTTACTTAATAAGGTACAAAAAAGTTAAGCTGCTGGATTGGTAATTTTTATTTCAGATGATGTAGCTTCAGCCTCATAATTATAAACAAAAACTCCTGCATATTGATTTTCTTTAAAAACAAAAGTTTCTTTTAACTCTTTTACAAATTGGTATGATTCATCTTCATATTTTTTTAATCTCTCAATAGTATTAAACTTAATAAAAATCGATAAATCACCATCCTTCCCAATCATTACATTTAAAGATTGGAACTTATATTGACTTATTTTTTTACCTAAATTGTCAGCACAAAAGGAAGCTGCGACTTTTGCTTCAGAGACTGTTCCAAATTTGTATTGATAAACCTTAGCAAACATTATAACTCTCCTAATTTATCAAGAGCATTATCTACTAATGAATCGGCTTCTTTGCCTTCAATTTTAATTTGATTGTGAATTTTTGTAACTATATTCATCTTTTCTTGCAGATCATTTCCTTTCGATGAAAGATTAACTAAGCCATTTTTAACTTCACATAGATCAGCATCAATTAAGCTTTTGGCATTTTCTTTAGGTAAAGTAAGACCACTACAAACATCAATAAAACTTTTATAATCTGTTAGTGAAAATTGACTATTTTTATCCATAAAAACATCAATAGACTTTGATATTTTTTGAGATGTTAATTCTTTCTGTTCAGTTTGTGTGTCAATTTGTAAAGCTAGACGAGATACAAGTTTTTCAATTAATTCAATCTTTTCAGGTGATATTTCTTTAACTCCAGAAAAGTGAAAAATACAAAAGGTTCCCAATGCGTACCCATCTTTATTCCTTACAGGGAACCCGCAGTAACTGTGAACCATGCCACTTTTGACAGCATCATGATTTTTGAAAATTTCATGCTTATTTAATTCAAAAACTAATAATGGATTTTTTTCAAGTATTACATATGAACATATACTGGCAGCTTTATCAGCTTTTCTATGTAATTCTTTTTCGCCGGGTTTACCAATCTCTGATATCATACATTGGTTTTTAGAATCATATAAACTAAAACTACCTGCACTATAACCCGATATATCCTTAGCAATCTCAAGATATATATCAAATAAATATATCTGATCAGTACCAATTATTCCTGTTTTTTCAACTGCTTGAGCTCTTCTCTTTTCATTAATCGGTGTTGGTGCTGGTATCCATTCCATTTAAAATTTCCTTAAATATATATATAATATCACAATAATTTATTTTGAAATTGATTTAAACAAAAAAATCTTAGGTAAAAAAGTTGCACTATAAATAAACAACATAAGCAGCCTTTGAAGGCTGCTTTTAAAATAATAAAGAAAGTTTAATTATAAACCAGTCTGAGAAACTAATTTAGTCGTCATATAAGCGTCCAAACCTTCAGGACCACCTTCTGATCCATATCCAGAGTCTTTCACACCTCCAAAAGGTGTATCCACAAGCCCCAAACCATGATGATTAATAGAAACTTGTCCACTTTCTATAGATTGACCTAAATCTTGTGCTGTTTTTGCAGAATTTGTGTAAGCATACGCAGCTAAACCATAATTTAGACGATTAGATTCCTCAACAACTTCATCAATAGAACTGAAAGAATTAATAGGAGCTAAAGGACCAAATGGTTCTTCATTCATGATTCTTGCCTCATTGCTGACGTTTGTCATAACAGTCGGCTCAAAGAAGTAACCTTTATTACCCTTTCTCTTACCACCTGTTAAAACTTTTGCACCATTTTCAACAGCATCTGCAACAAAACCTTCTATTGCTGTAAGTCTTCTATCGTGGGCAAGCGGACCCATTTTAACTCCATCGTCTAGACCATTACCCACATTTAAGGATTCAGCTTGTTTTACAAAACCATCAACAAATTCTTCATATACTGAATCATGAACTAAAAATCTTGTTGGAGAAATACAAACTTGTCCTGCATTCCTAAATTTATTCGCGCTTAAGATTTTTACTGCGGCTTTAACGTCAGCATCCTCACAGACAATCGCAGGTGAGTGACCACCAAGCTCCATAGTTACTCTTTTCATGTGAGTACCTGCTTGTGAAGCTAATAATTTTCCAACAGCTGTAGATCCTGTAAAAGTAACTTTTCTTACAATTGGATGCGCAATTAAATACTCTGAAATTTCAGCTGGTATACCATAAACCAAATTAATCGATCCTTTTGGCATTCCTGCCTCATCAAAGGCTTTTATTAATTCTGCCACACTAGCTGGCGTCTCTTCAGGTCCCTTTACAATGGCTGTACAACCAGCTGCAAAAGCTGCCGCAACTTTTTTAACAACTTGATTAAGAGGAAAATTCCATGGTGTAAATGCAGCAACAACGCCAACTGGTTCTTTAAATACGAATTGATATACACCTTGAGGAGCTCTTGAAGGAATAATCCTTCCATAGGCCCTTCGTCCTTCTTCAGCATACCAGTCTATTGAATCAGCTGCTCCCATTGTCTCCATCTTTGCTTCAATTAGAGGTTTGCCTTGTTCCATAGTCATCAAAGTAGCAATTTGATCAGCTTTACTACGAACAATATCAGCTGCTTTACGTAGTATTTTTGATCTCTCATATGCAGAAACATTTTTCCAACTATTAAAAGCACTTTCAGCTGCATTTAAAGCTATATCTAAGTCTTCTTTTCTCGCATGAGAAACTTTTCCAATAACTTCTTCAGTTGCTGGGTTAATAATTTCAAGACTCTCTTTTGCTGTTGCTTCTCTCCATTCTCCATTTAGAAAAAGATGGGTATCTGGATAATTGGTTGACATATAAAAACTCCCTTAATTTTATTTAAATAATTTAATGGTTAATACTTTATAGAATATGTTAATGGAATACACTAACTTTCTGCGAGTGCAATTGGAAAATTTTGTTCAAATAAATCTATATCACTATCTAATCCAACTGTTACTCTTATACATCTGTTTTGGGGATAAGAATACGGCATCCTAACGAATATTCCCTTTTTAATAAGGTTTTCTAATACGCTTTTTGCAAATGATGCATCCTTAAGACAATCTATTGCTATAAAATTCGTGTGTGAGTGAATAAACTTACAATTATTACTTAAAGCTATGCCACTTATTCTGTTTCGAGCAAGTGTTACCTTTTTTATGACTTCGCTTATAAATTCATTATCTTCAAGTGCAGCTAAAGCACCAACTTGCGCAACTCTTGACATCCCAAAATGATTTCTTATCTTTTCAAAATTTAAAATTAAATCTTTTTCTCCTATAGCATACCCTACTCTCAATCCTGCCATTCCATAAGCTTTGGAAAAAGTTCTCATTCTAATGATATTTTTTATGTTTGTTGGAAGGTTCCTACTTCAACTCCTTCAAATTGAGCAGTCATCGCTTGGAATTGCCGGTGGAATCATACTTTTTATCATTGCAATTAGAATGATTTTTCCTGGAACAAAGCCAATGTTCAGTCATGATGAAGAGTCAGAACCCTTAGTTGTGCCCCTTGCTATACCAATGATTGCAGGACCCTCTGCAATTGCAGCAGTGATTTTGTTAATGGCCCAAGAGCCTAGCAGGTGGACAGAATGGACGATTGCAGTATTTGTAGCAAGCCTCATCTCAGGAATCATATTAGTTTCATCAGAAGCACTTGGAAGGAAGCTTGGCAACAGGGCTCTAACTGCCATTGAAAGATTAATGGGAATTTTTTTAATAATGATTTCAGTTGATTTTATTCTTGATGGCATTAAACAAACATTCAATATTTAAAATTAATTTTCAAAAATCAATAACCTTTACTCGTCAATTCATATTTGCTATGTAGCCCTGAAAAGACTATAATGGCGCCTTTTTAACAACTTAATGGCGAATAATTTGGCACCTATAGTGATGAAATTTGGGGGCACAAGTCTCAGAGATGAGGATTGTCGTGCGCATGCTTTAGAGCATATTAAACGCTACCATGAGTCTGGAGAAAGAATTGTGGTTGTCGTCTCTGCAATGGGACGAAAAGGTGAGCCATACGCTACAGATACCCTAGTCGCCCTGCTTAGAGACGTCGGGCACAACATCAATCCAAGAGAGCTAGACCTTGTGATGAGTGTTGGTGAGACTTTAAGCTCTGCCTATTTTTCTCATCTATTAAGTCACAACGGAATGCCAGCCGAATCATTTAATGGAAGGCAATCTGGAATTCTGACAGATGACAACGCAGGCAATGCAGAGATTTTGGATATCAATCCATCTCGAATTGTCGAAGCTCTTGATAACGGCTTTATTGCGGTAGTAGCTGGCTTTCAAGGGGTTAACGATAAGGGAGATATTCGAACTCTAGGTCGAGGCGGAAGTGATACCTCTGCAGTTGCTCTTGCTTCTGCACTCGGTGCAGAAAAAGTTGAAATTTTCTCTGATGTTGATGGAATTGCTAACTGCGATCCAAGACAGGTAGAAGGTTCAAGCTATCTAGAGTCCATAAGTGTGAATCAAATGCTGGCTATGGCAGATGAGGGATCCAGAGTGATTCATCCAAGAGCTATCAAGGCTTCATTAAAAACCAAAACACCAATTATTGCAAAAAATAACTTTAATGATTCTGAAGGGACTTTAATACATCATGACGAATCAAAAAAAGAGGAGGTTGTTGCAATTGCGCATCGAGAAAGCATGGTTCTGATTGAGTTTGCTCTTGAACACAAAGCTGCGAGCCATGTCAATGGTGTCGTCAACATTGACTCAAAAAGACTTCTACTGAATGACGATGTGTATTTAAGTGACAAGTTGGCTCAGCTTGAAGAGAAGCTCGGTTTTTATAAGTTGAGTAGACACTGGGCAACAATATCTGTAGTTTGCAATAATAAAGTTTCAAAAAAACCGGCCGAACTAGACTACGCTGAGTTGTTAGATTCCCCAGACACGATCATCAGATATCTTCTTAAGGAGCCGAAGATTAGAGAGACTCTAAAATTTTTACACGGAAGATATACTAGCTAAGTTAAGGTTTATAGCCAGAATTATTTACATAACTTAGAAGTATTTCATCTGTAAACTCGGCCTCAAGTTCTGCAGCTTTCTTTTCAACTGGCTCTTTTAGGTCGCCATCCTCAATTTCAGTGACTTCGTTATGCCAATCTGTTAGATAGGCGTCTGCATCTGTTGAGTCTCCTACCGTTGCTGCAGAGTCAACGGCCTCCATAAAGCGATTATCGAGCTGAACTTTCTCAACCTCTCTCCTGCTTTTTTTTATCATCACCTGTGTGGGTATATCACGCCACTTAATTACTGTCAGCTTCATTTTGTTCTCCAAGAAAATATTAAACATTTAACCAAATAAATTTCGAAAAATTCTACCATTAAGTTATTGATGTAATTGCTATAATTTAAGTATATAATTCACGTTTTTTAAGTTAGAGTTTGAATTGGAGAAGTAATGAAAAATAAAGCGCAAGTCGTTGTCATTGGTGGTGGTGTTGTTGGTGCTGGAACGCTCTATCATTTAGCTAAAAAAGGTTGGACTGATGTGGTCTTGGTTGAGCGAAAAGATCTAACATCAGGCTCGACTTGGCATGCTGCTGGACTTCTGCCATTATTCAATATGAGTTACTCGGTAGGAAAGCTTCACCAATATTCCGTTGACTTTTATCATGAACTTGAAGAAGAGACTGGCATGAATGTGGGTTTTAGTGTTGTTTCTAATATTCGTCTTGCTAATTCTCAAGACAGAATGGACGAATATAAATACTACTCTGGTGTTGGAAGTACAGTGGGAGTCAATGTTAAATTCTTGACACCAGATGAAGTGAAAGAAGTTTGGCCGCTCTGTAATACTGAAGGACTCATAGGGGCAATTCAGCATCCCGATGATGGTTACATTCAGCCAGCAGACTTAACTCAAGCTCTTTGCAAAGGGGCAAGAAACAGAGGTGCTGAGATATATGAGCACACTCTGGTAGAGGGTATTCAGCAGCAAAAAGATCAGAGCTGGGTTGTTTCAACTGACAAGGGTGATATCTCATGTCAACATGTTGTATCCTGTACTGGTAGTTTTGCCCGAAAGACAGGTGAGATGGTTGGCCTTGATGTTCCAGTAATTCCAGTAGAGCATCAATTCTTAGTCACAGAACAACACCCAGAGATAATGGAAAGAAAAAAGCAAGGGTTGCCTGAAATGGCCGTTCTCCGTGAATCTGATTCAGCATATTATTTACGAGAAGAGGCTGGAGGAATGATTCTTGGTATTTATGAGAAAGGAGCTCCAGCGTGCTATGTTGATGGTCCTAGTAAAGACTGTCAATATGAATTATTCAATGGAGAATTGGACCGTATTATGCCGCATATTGATCGCTGTATTAGTCGAGTTCCAGCCTTTGGTGAAGTCGGAATAAAAGATATCTACAATGGTGCTATCGCCTATACCCCAGACGGTAATCCAATAGTTGGCCCGGCTCCTGGTTTAAAAAATTTCTGGCTTAACGAGGGACACAGCTTTGGAATAACGGCTGCTGGCGGTGCAGGTTGGCAATTAGCGGAATGGATTGTTGACGGTGAGCCTACAGTTGACATGATGGGAGTTGATCCAAGGCGATTTGGTCCCTACGCTACTAGAGGTTACCTAAAAGAAAAAAACGAAGAGGCCTATGCAAATGTTTTCACAACTCATTATCCTGATGAAGAAAGGAGTGCTGCTAGACCTCTTAAAACTGCGCCATGCTATGACCGAATGAAATCATTGGGCGCTGTATTTGGATCAGTTTATGGCTGGGAACGACCTAATTGGTTCATGCCAAGCCTCGATTATTCTCTTAGTACTGAAGAGTTGAATCAAGAGGATCCTGAAAAAGTATTTTTAAATAAAAACCATTCAAAGGCTTTAGAGGATGGTCGAATTGTTGAGAAAAATTCATTTAGACGTTCGAATTACTTTGAACATGTTGGAAACGAATGTAAGCACGTTAATGAGAAGGTTGGACTGCTTGATATGTCCGCTTTTGCCAAATGTATTATCAAGGGTCCTGGAGCAGAGGAATGGTTGGAGTCTATTTTTGCCAATAAAATGCCTCAAACGATTGGTAGAATAAGTCTAGTCCATATGCTATCCCTTAATGGAGGAGTCAGGGCTGAGTTTACTGTTTATAAAACTGGCCCTCAAAGCTATTATTTGGTTTCAGCTGGTGCATTTGAAACGCACGACCACGACTATCTATTTAAACTTGCTCCAAAAGATGGGAGCGTTAGTATTCAGCGAGTCACAACTCAAACGGGTGTATTGGTTCTAGCAGGCCCTAGATCTCGAGATGTTCTTCAGAAGCTTACAGATACTGATTTGTCCAATGAAAATTTTAAGTGGCTTACTGGTAAGAAAATAAATGTTGGTTATGCAACTGCAGAGGCACTGCGTGTTAATTTTGTTGGTGAACTTGGCTGGGAGCTGCACCACCCAATCGAAATGCAAAACTATATTTTTGATCAAGTCATGGAGGCTGGAGCAGAGTTTGACATTAAACCCTTTGGAATTCGCGCAATGGACAGTATGCGACTAGAAAAGTCTTATCGTTTAATTCCTAGAGAAATGTCAATTGAATATTCAGCATATGAGTCTGGTCTAGATCGATTTGTGAGGCTCGATAAAGAGAATGATTTTATTGGTAAAGAAGCTCTTACAGATTGGCAAGAGAGAGGCGCTGTAAATGGTTTTGTGACAATGGAAGTTTTAGATGTGGTTGATGCTGATGCACGAGGATCGGAGGCCATTTACAAAGATGGAATGGTTGTTGGAAGGGGTACTTCTGGGGGCTACGGATGGCGCTGTGGTAAGTCACTAGCTCTGGGCATTGTTAGAAAAGATCTAACCGCTGTTGGAACAGAGCTTGAGATTGAGATTTTAGGTGAGAAATACAAATCGATTGTCATTGATGAATCACCATTTGATCCAAATAACCAATGTTTAAGGTCATAAAAAATAATGTCAGAAATCAAACATAACTCTAAGCTTCATGAAGAAATGGTGGAATGGCGTCACCATATTCATAAGCACCCTGAGCTGAGTTTCAAGGAGGAGATGACCAGTGACTATATCGCCTCTGTTCTTGAATCAAATAATATTGAAATGCATCGTGGCTTGGCTGTGACTGGAATAGTGGCTACTATTCATGGTACAAAAAAAGGTAAAGTCATTGGTCTTCGTGCTGATATGGACGCTCTCCCAATACAAGAGAGGAATGAGTTTAGTCATAAATCTGTTCACGATGGGAAAATGCATGCTTGTGGCCATGATGGCCATTCAACAATGCTTTTAGGCGCTGCAGTTTATTTAAAACAGAACAATAATTTTGCCGGTACTGTTCATTTTATTTTTCAGCCAGCTGAAGAAGGTGGGGGCGGTGGTCGAGTTATGGTTGAAGAAGGTATTTTTGAAAAGTTTCCTTGTGAAGCGGTCTATGGCATGCATAATTGGCCTGGACTTGCCGAAGGCCGGTTTGCTGTCCATGATACTGCCGTTATGGCTGCGAATGAAACACTAAAAATTACCATTAAAGGAAAGGGCGGACATGCCGCAATGCCTGATCAGTGCGTCGACCCAATAATGATAGGTGCACAAGTTATTTCTGCTATTCAAAGTGTCGTCTCAAGAAGTGTAGCGCCTTTAGATTCAGCTGTGGTCAGTATTACTATGGTTGATGCTGGCTTTGTATCAAACGTCATTCCAAACGAAATGAATCTAACTGGATCTCTTAGATACTTTAGGTCTGAGGTAGGTAACGAAGTAAAGGAAAAAATTAAAAATATATCAAAAGGTATCAGTGAATCAATGGGGGCGACAGCTTCATTTAGTTCAGTTCCAAACTATCCAGCAACAGTCAACACGCCAAAGCATGCTCAGCTTTGCGCTCAAGCTGCTGAGACATTGGTAGGAAAGGACAACGTATTAAGAAATGAAAAGCCAAGCATGGGCTCTGAAGATTTTTCTTTTTTACTAAACGCGTCAGAAGGTGCTTATATATGGATTGGAAATGGACTAGTTCCAGAAGATAGTCCTGAAGGAGGTTGCATGCTCCATAACACTCAGTACGACTTTAATGATGAAATTCTGCCTATTGGAAGTAGTTACTGGGTAGAGTTAGTTCGATCAATTCTTACGTAAATCTTTAAGGTTCGACTTATGTTCTCTAAGGCAATTGTTAGGACACCCGGAAAAAGTCTCATTAATGGGTTAACTGACTCAAAATATTTAGGCTCACCCAACTATTCAAATGCACTCATACAGCATCAATCTTATATAGAGGCTCTTCAATTGTGTGGTCTTGAGGTTACTGTCCTAGATCCTTGTGAAGATTATCCAGATTCAACTTTTGTTGAGGATGTTGCGTTAATTACGCCAAGTTGTGCGTTCATTACTCGTCCTGGAGCCGAGTCTAGAAGGGGTGAAGTTGAAAAAATAATAGATGTTTTAAAGAGTCAGTTTGGAAATATTGAGGTTATTGAAGCTCCAGGAACAATAGAGGCTGGGGATATAATGATGGTTGGAAGTCACTACTATATTGGCTTATCAGATAGAACTAACATTCATGGCGCAAAGCAATTAATTGGATTACTTCAAAAACATGGCTATACAGGCTCAACCATTGAATTGAAAGAGGTTCTTCATCTTAAGACTGGGTTATCTTATTTGGAAAACAATTTTCTTGCTATTTGTGGTGAATTTACAAGTGATCCTGCCTTCGAAGGGTTTGATCAAATTGAAATTCCAGAATCAGAAAGTTACGCTGCAAACTGTATATGGGTCAACGATAACTTAATCATACCTTCTGGATATCCCTTGGCAAAAAATAATCTAAGCAGGGCTGGATACAACATTCTAGAGGTGGATGTCTCTGAGTTTAAAAAGCTTGACGGTGGCTTAAGTTGTCTATCTCTTAGATACTAAGATATTTTTTCTTTTAAAATTAAATTTCCAAATTTTCTTTTTTAGGTAAAGCTAGATGGTCACCATACCTCTCTCAAATTTAGCTATAGCATTTATCCCAGTTTTCGTAGTCTTAATTATCATTTGGCGATGGAATATTGGACTTAAGTCGTCCCTCTATGCCATTTTTAGAATGATTATTCAACTTCTATTGATTGGATATGTGCTTACCTATATTTTTGAAACCAATAATAACTATGTTGTAATTGCAGTTCTCTCAATTATGCTGCTATCAGCCAGTTGGATTTCTTTAAGAACCACTTCGCTTCCGAGGAAGATTTTATTTATTAATGCTGTTAGCGCAATTGTAATTGGCGGCGTTACCGTTCTAATCATCATGACCCAAGCAGTTTTAATGATCGAGCCATGGTATTCACCAAGCTACTTGATACCACTAGCAGGAATGATTTTTGCCAACTGTATGAATGGCATCAGTCTTGCTGCTGAAAGATTAGAGAGTGAATTAAGTCAAGGTAAGTCCTTCAAAGAAGCCAAAGTCATTGCACTTAAGACATCATTAATACCCATTACTAATATGCTCCTTGCTGTAGGTCTTGTTTCATTACCAGGAATGATGACAGGTCAAATTTTGTCAGGAGTTTCGCCTATGATAGCAGTTCGATATCAGATTATGGTCATGTGTATGTTCTTTGGCTCAACAGGAATTTCAGTTGCTATGTTCCTTCAGTCGGTCAGAGGACAATTTAAGTAGAAAGAGTTGAGCTAGTCGAATGCCTCTTTGATCTCTGCAAAAGTTGCTGTAATGGCGTGAACATTTGAGTAGCCCATCTCCTGAATTGTCAGAGCAGCAAGTGAAGCGCGACCTCCTCCAGCACAGTGAGTTAGGATTAATGTATCAGCATTTTGACAATTTTTTTCAAATTTTTTTCTAACAAGTTTTTATAATATCTTAGATCTTCGTTGTGGTCGTCAAATAATCCTGTACATAATATATAATCACAATCTTCTATACTTTCGGATTTATTTTTTTCAAAATCTTTGAATAAATCAAAATCTCTGGGGGGACCAATATGAAAAAAATTTTTATCTAACATATTTTTTTTAAGGTAATTCAGAGCTGCTTCACCAGAGGTAAAAACATGATCTCTAATTTCTTTTTCCATACCTAGTTTTTCTAAAAAAGATTTGACTGCATGATTGGGTCTGGGAGCATTAGTAAGTAAAATGTAATCCTTTCTTTTTTTACTAATCTCTTTTAGAGCTTTTATTGCTTCATGATGTAAAGAAACCCCATTATGAACCACCCCCCATAAGTCAACATAAAATAGCTGATAATTGTCTGCTATAGAACTTAGACCTTCATTATCTAAATTTTTAGTCATGTAATTAATCTATAAACCATAAAACCTACAAATTCCCTTATTTTTTAACCAACTTATTTTTA
>ERZ802822.1682-NODE-1682-length-13101-cov-20.740172_pt1 | contig 13101 bp, 10 predicted proteins | sample MGYA00345649_ERZ802822 | MGnify/ENA primary metagenome ERZ802822 (study PRJEB30503, sample SAMEA104212359) | marine metagenome | biome: Westerlies Biome; feature: [SRF] surface water layer (ENVO:00010504) within the epipelagic zone...; material: water...
GTCCTCAAAACAAAACGGCAGCATTACAGCTTTTTCTGCTAAAAAAACCAAGACCTCACAACACCTCCGCAACTATTTATTGACCAGGAAAGCAAAGGGTCATCAATCCTCAACGAAGCATTAATGCCCCTTATAAACTCCTACAAGAACAATCTCTGAACGCAAAAAGGCCATAAAAAAAGGGCTGCATTCCGCAGCCCTCAATCAATCGAAAGTGATCAATAACGATAGTGATCAGGCTTATAGGGGCCTTCCACAGGAACATTGATGTAATCGGCCTGATCTTTGCTCAACTCAGTGAGTTTGCAACCGATCTTCTCAAGATGGAGGCGAGCCACCATCTCATCGAGGTGCTTAGGCAGTACATACACCTCTTTGCCGTATTCGTTGCCCTTGGTGAACAGCTCAATCTGAGCCAGCACCTGGTTCGTGAACGAATTGCTCATCACGAAACTGGGGTGACCGGTGGCGCAGCCCAGATTCACGAGACGGCCCTCGGCAAGAAGAATAATCTTGTTGCCGCTTGGCAAGGTGATGTGATCCACCTGAGGCTTGATGTTGTCCCACTCATAGGACTTGAGCGAAGCCACATCGATCTCGTTATCGAAGTGTCCGATGTTGCAGACGATCGCTTCGTCCTTCATCTTCACCAGATGCTCATTGCGGATCACCTGATAGTTCCCCGTGGCGGTCACAAAGATGTCCATCTGATCCACCACATCTTCAAGGCGGACCACCCTGTAACCCTCCATTGCAGCCTGCAAGGCGCAAATGGGGTCCACTTCAGCAATACAAACGGTGGCGCCAAGACCACGCAATGACTGCGCTGAACCCTTACCCACATCGCCGTAGCCAACCACGAGGGCCTGCTTGCCAGCCACCATCACGTCGGTAGCGCGCTTGATGCTGTCAACCAGCGATTCACGACAGCCGTAGAGGTTGTCGAACTTGCTCTTGGTGACCGAGTCGTTGACGTTGATCGCAGGGAAGGGAAGCTCTCCGCTCTTCTGCATCTTGTAGAGACGTGCCACTCCTGTGGTGGTCTCCTCTGTTACGCCCTGAATCTCAGCCTTGATACGGCTGTAGAAACTGGAATCCTTCGCCAGCTTCTTCTTGATCGAAGCGAACAGGAAGGTCTCCTCTTCGTTGGAAGGATTGTCGAGCACGGTGATGTCCTGCTCAGCCTTGCTACCCAACATCACCAGACCGGTGGCATCGCCACCGTCGTCCAGGATCATGTTGGGCGTTCCACCATCGCCCCATTCGAGAATGCTGTGGGTGTAATCCCAGTACTCCTCAAGGGTTTCACCCTTAACGGCAAAGACGGGAACTCCAGCAGCAGCCATCGAAGCCGCGGCGTGGTCTTGGGTGGAAAAGATGTTGCAGGAGGCCCAGCGCACATCGGCACCAAGCTCGATCAGGGTTTCGATCAGAACAGCTGTCTGAATCGTCATGTGCAAGGAGCCGGCGATCCTGGCTCCCTTCAAGGGCTTCTCCTTGCCGTACTTGGCACGCAATGCCATCAGACCGGGCATCTCGGTCTCAGCAATATTGAGTTCCTTGCGTCCAAAATCGGCTAATCCGAGATCCGCAATGACGTAGTCCTTTGCGACCTGAAGTTCGGTCGTTGCCGCGGCTGTTGCCACCATATGGAAAAGCTCCCTGGGGAGGATGTGAACGATAAATACTTCGGAGACGCCGAGGCTTCGGGCTCCCTTACCAGTCAATCTACAGATGAGACAAGGATCCTTGACGATCTCGAGGCCACAAAAGAGCTTGGCCGGATGTTGGCAGCGCGCCTCAAACCGCACGACATTGTTCTTCTCCAGGGACCACTCGGTGCAGGCAAAACCTCTCTGGTGCAAGGGCTAGCCGACGCTCTAGGGATCCAAGAACCGATCACCAGCCCCACCTTCGCGCTCGCTCAGCACTACCCCGAAGGCAGCCCACCACTGATCCATCTCGACCTTTACCGGCTCGAGCAAGCGATCGCAGCCGACGACCTCTTCCTTCAAGAGGAAGAAGAAGCCACTGCGATGGGAGCGCTGCTGATGGTGGAGTGGCCGGAGCGGCTCAGCCTTTCCCTGCCAGACGCCTGGCGACTCAGCCTTCAGTACCACTTAAACGGCGAAGGGCGCTTGGCCACGATCCACGCACCCAAGGCCACTTTTTAGTGAGCCGTTCGGCGCAAAGCAAGCAGAGCAGAATCCAAGCCCAAAATCATCAAACTGACGGTTAGCGCTGGCACCAAGGGCAAAAATCCAGCCGCGAACTGCTCTGGGAGCCACTGCAAGGCAAAACCAAGCAAGACCAATTCACCACAGAGCACAGAAAGAACGGCTGCGAGGGCAGAGCACCGCAAGCCATAAACAGCTCCCACCATCACTGGAAACAGAATGGCCAGGCCGGAAAAGGCGTGGGTCGCCAGAGTCAAAATCGCATCGGGCGGACGCAAGGCAATACACAACCCGGCAACCGCGAGTGCCACCACGGCCATTTGGCCCACCCGAACCTGCTCACCAAGAGACGCCTCAGGCCGCAAATAGCGGCGATACACGTCCCGCGTGAACATCGAAGACAAGGCCAGCAACTGAGAATCAAGGGTCGACATAAAGGCAGCCAACGCACCCACCATCACAAGACCGGTCAACCAAGCCGGCGCAAAACGACCGAGCATCAAGGGCATGATCTGGTCAGCAGCACGGCCGATCAAGTCGGGAAAAGCCACATGCCCCCAAACGCCAATCAACACCGGACAGACAAACAAAACACCGGCAACGATCGGATAAAGCACCATCGATTGCTTTAAAGAACGATCATCCTCAGCTGCAAAAAAACGCATCAGCATTTGCGGGAACATCGGCAAACACAACGGCCAAAGCAGCAAATAACTGAACCAAATCCTTGGCGTAAAAAAGTTATTTAAACCAGCACCAGAAAACAGTTGGGGCTGCTCTTGCTGCAGCATTTGATTCACCTGAGTGAGACCACCAACGCCATGGGCCACTGCCACAAAAGCAAGCAGCATCAGGGCAAACATCAACACGCCCTGAAGCACATCGGTTTTTGCCACAGCATTCATGCCACCACCCACCACATACACAACGATGGCCACCGTGAGCACAATCGCGCCCACAGGGAAGGGAATCGCACCATTGGTGAGAGTTTCGAGGAGATATCCAGCCCCCAAGGGTTGTAATGCCAAATAAGGCAAGGTGAACAGGGTCATCACCACAAACACCACCAAGCGAATCGCCTCGCCTGGAAGCCACTGGCCGATGAGCTCAGACGGTGTAATCAAACCGTGTTCAAGGCTGATGGCGCGCACACGGCAACCCAGCGTTCCGAAACTGAGAGCAGCCAACCCTGTTCCTAAGGCCATCATCGGGTAGTAAGCCAAGCCAATGCGGTATCCAGCCCCGGCGAAGCCCAGGAAGAAAAAGGCACTGAAATTCGTGGCGATCAACGTAAAAAAAAGCAGTGTTGAGCGCAGCTTGCGATCGGCGAGAAAATAGTCATCCGCACTGCCGAGCGCCGGGGTTCTGCTGTTGCAGCCAAGCCAGATCAAGGCAATGCCATAAACAGCCAGGCCCACCAGGGCCACAAACATCGTGGTTGTCATCGCGATGACCTCGCCAGGAGGGCTGCCGTCAGGGTCAACAGCGCTTGCAAAACGATTAAAGCCAGCACCCAAACCGGCAAGCCCAGCCACAAACTCGCACCAAGCGCTGCCCAGCGATGGATGACCAAGGCGGCAACACACACTCCAATCACTGCGATCCAGCGCCTGTTGCGCGCACTCAACCGAACCATGAACATTCCAGCCATCGCTCCATCCTCATCGGTTGCAAGCCCTCCCTTCATCAAGCCTGATTGAGGAAATCAGCCACAGCATCTGGGTCCGGTTGAGGGTCAATGCCACCGGCTCCAACGCAAACCAAAGCACCGCAAGCCGCCGCATAGCGAACCATTGTTTCCACCAAAGCGAAATCGCAATCCCGTGACAGATCGGCTTGCGCGGATAAGGCCAGCAGTTGATGGAGCAATCCAGCCGTGAACGCATCTCCTGCACCCGTGGTGTCAACCACTCGCGCTGGTGTCAGGACCGGCATGGTTCCAGCATGACCAGCGATCGTCCAGCGCACGGGATTTCCACCATCGGTGACAACAACATCAGGGTGCTGTGACAGAGAGGCCCTAATCGCCGAGGGGTCATCGTTATCAAACAGCCAAAGAGCCTCCTCGCGCGCAAGCTTGAGCAACGCCACCTGATCCAGCAGTGGCTCCATGGCCGCCAATGCTGAGGGATCGGGTCCTGCAGCTGGATCTGCCTGCACATCCCAAAATGTGGGCCGCCAATTCACATCCAAAGCCAGTGAGATGCCTGCCGTTTTCGCCTGAGCCAACAGCCAATGCAAGGTCTCTGCGGAAGCCGGCGTCGCCAGCGGAATCGTGCCCATTAACAACCAGCGAGCCTGCTCAGACACACCAGGCCAGACCGCTTCCAATGCAGCACGATCCAGCATCTGATCAGCAAACCCGAGGGACTGATCTCCGGCAAAACCCTGAAACACTCGTTCGCCATTGGCATCACGGCGAACCAAGACCACCCGACTTGGCCGGCTTGGATCGGATTGAAGGGCTTGCACATCAACGCCCCGGCGCTGAAACAACCCAAGGAATTCAGCACCAATCGCGTCCTCACCGAGACGAGCAATCAGGCCAACGGGTGTTCCGAGCCGAGCGAGAGCACAGGCCACGTTGGCGGGTGCACCACCCAAGCGATCATCACAAGATTCCGGCGCAGCCGTAGCTGGATCCCCCCCCAGTGGGCCAAGCCGATCCACCAACGCCTCACCCAGGCACAACACGCGAGGAGCCAACGCGGTGAGATCGACCATGACAGCAAAGCGGCTGACTTCAGGCTGGCCAAAGAAAACAGCAATGCCAAGCGTTTGTAGGCAATCAGCTCATCCGAGCCAAATGCTTCAACAACGCCGCAATGATTTTGGCGTTGGCTGCTGGGAAGGGGTAATCAGCCAAAGATTCCGGTCGCACCCAACGCACCTGCTGGCTCGCAAGCGGCTGAGGTTCACCCGTTCGCCACTGACAGAGGTGCACCACAAAACGCAGCTTTTTATGGCTGTAGGCATGCTCCACCGTGATCAATTCCTCAGCGACAGACACCTCAATCGCCAGTTCTTCTCGTAGCTCACGCGAAATCGTGTCTTCAATCGCTTCATCGGGCTCCTGCTTCCCCCCTGGAAATTCCCACAACCCCCCAAGCAACCCTTCATTGAGGCGCTGATCGATCAGCACCTCACCGGCATCATTCAGCACCACACCCACGCCGATCACTTGAAAAGGCACAGCTCGCGGGGTGTCTTTCACGGGATAGTGCTCCACATCGCCAGCAGCGTAAGCAGCGCATTGCTCCCGCCAAGGACAGGCGCCGCAGTTTGGTGCACGGGGTGTGCAAACTGTTGCACCCAGATCCATCAGGGCCTGATTCAAATCCCTTGCCCGCACTGGATCTGCCTCAATCAGAAGCTCACTCCACTGCCAAAACAAACCCTCATCGCGAGAGGGTGAGCGCGGGTGGGCATGAAGCCGAGCCAACACCCGGCGCACATTGCCATCAAGAATGGCCAAGGGGCTATTGAAGGCAGAAGAAAGAATCCCAGCCGCAGTGGTTCGGCCAATCCCAGGAAGAGACATCCAGCACTCAAGATCCTTTGGCCAAGCAGACAGGGTCGTGCTTGACAGAGGAGCGATCTGCTCGATCAGTTGCTGCGCCCCGGCCAAAAGACGACGGGCTCGCGAGTAGTAACCAAGGCCTTGCCAGCGCAACAACACATCGTGTTCGTTCGCCTGAGCCAGCGCCTCAAGCGTGGGGAAAGCCTCCATCCAGCGCTGCCAAAAGGGCAACACCACTTGCAACTGGGTTTGTTGCAACATCACCTCAGCAATCCAAATGCCATAGGGAGACAACAACTGGTTGGGCAGAGGCCAAGACGTATCCGCCCTGTACATCCAAGGCTTCTGCTGAGGATCTCGGCGACCATGGGCCTGCCACCACTCCAGCAATATCGAACTGCTCTGCTGCCTAACAGCAGACAAGTGCCCAGGATCAGTGGCAGCAGGGGTCACGATGGTGGTGATGCGAGAAAACCATGGTGCACTGGCCAGCTGTTCTGGCGGCATCACCTAGGGACTTGAAGAGGAAGCTGGACCCGCTAACTCACCTCAAACGAGGTTGCTTAGGCACATCTGAGCGACCTGCCGCTTCAAAAAGCAGACAACACACATGGGAAGGTGAAGAAACGCCAAATCACACCGAACCGCTTTGGCCAAGCTGATCAACTTGCTTTCATGGCGTCCTGGCCATTCCGGATTTGGCAGCTACGTGCAACGCCTCGTCCCCGAACTGGATGGCTGGCGGCTTCAGCTCGACGAGAACGGGAAAGGCGTTCTTCTTCCAAGTGAACAGTGGCGTTCGATCGCACCTTCACAAGCACCAACATTTTTGATGCGCTTGCTGCAGAGCAATGCAATGGCACAACACGGACTCAACCTGAGGGATGTCTTGCGCGGCAACAAGATCGGCATTGAGGATTTGGAGGTGATTTATTCCCCTTTTTTCGAGGCTTTGCTCTGCTTCCCGCAGATTCCTCAGCTGATCACCTGCCACGACCTCACTCCTCTCACCTTGCCGGCAAGTCGGAGGGCTTGGTTTAAATACAGGTTCTGGCAGCCCAAACACCTCCATTGCGCCACGCGGGTGATTGCGATCAGCCGTCATGTGGCCAATCAACTCATCGCATTCGGCCTGCCCGCAGATCGCATCAGCGTGGTCCCCAATGGAATTCGGATCGAGAGGCCAGCCTTGATCGAACCTGCTAGCGAAGACCTGGTGGTGCTAGCTCGCCATGACGCCAACAAAAATCTGATCGCTCTGGTTCGAGCCCTCGCAACCGTTCAAACACGCCTTCCGCAATGGCGTGGGGTGGTGCGAATCATCGGACGTGAGGGTAAATCCACGCCGGCGATTCAACGCTACCAACGCGCTCTTCCCAGACCCGACGGGCTTGAGTGCATCCCCTCCATGGATTCAGAGACTCTCCTGCAAACCCTGAGGGGCAGCTTGGCCTTGGTGTCAGCGTCATTGGACGAGGGATTCGACTATCCCGTGCTTGAAGCGAAAGCCGAAGGACTTCCAACCTTGATCAGCTCAATCCCCGTCCATCAGGAATTTCATCAGGATTCGTCGCTGTTTTTTCCAGCAGATGACGACGGAACGGCGCTTACAGAGCACCTCTCCACGCTGCTTAAGGACCACTCTGCCTGGAGGCAACTCTCCGCAGCGGGGCGGCACTTGGCTCAATCCTTATCCATCCAAAGGCAAGCAGAAAGCATCCGTCCACTCATCTCGAACTTGGCTCGCTAAATGCCATCAATACGTTGGAACGTCAGCTATCGCCAAGAACAGGTAGGTTCCGCACAACTCATCGGTTGCATTGTGCGGGCCCCCCTTGTTGCTGTAATCACTGTCTCGGTTGCACTTGCAGCATGCGGACAGAGCAAGACATCCGGCGCGACCTTTTTATCCATCAACACGGCAACGATTACTAAGGGCAGCTTCAAACCCAGCATCAAAGCGATTAGCCCTCTTGAATCCACCACCAACGTGACGCTCAGTCCTCAAACAGATGGCCGGGTGATCAAGAAACTTGTCAAAGAAGGCGATCAAGTTCAAGCAGGTCAAGTGATTCTTGTACTCGACAACACGCAACTGAGCGCCCAGCTCGATGCGTCTAAATCACAAGCTCGTTATGACAAAGTGAATGCTGAAAGATACCAATATCTTTACGAACAAGGAGCCGCATCAGCCAAACGTCGTGATGCTTATGCCACAAAGGCGATCACATCAAGGGATCAAGCCATCGCCGACAAGGCCAACCTTAACTACAAGTTTGTACGCTCTCCAATCAATGGAGTGATCGGTGACTTAGACACCGTAAAGATCGGTGATTACGTCAAAACTGGAGACGTCATCACAGGAATTGTGGACAACTCCACCCTCTGGACGTTGATGGAAATTCCTGCCTCGCAGGGATCCCAAGTCAAAGTAGGACAACCTGTGCGGCTCGTGTCTCAATCCACCCCACCGATTACGGGTGATGGAACAATCACCTTCGTATCGCCTTACTACGCGATTGCTCAATCCGGCAAGCCTCCCAACACGCTGATGGTGAAGGCGGTGTTCCCTAACCTCACCGGACAATTAAAAACAGGCCAATACGTTGCCTCCGAAATTATTACTGGATCGAGTGAACAGTTAGCCGTACCGGTACAGGCCGTGATGATGCAAGCCCAGCAACCTTTCGTTTATGAACTGGTGCCCGTCAGCAAGGCGCTGCCGCAAATCAAACGCTCAGCCAACACGACGGCTCAAACGTTGAAAAAGCTGGAAAAACTTCCAGGCGACACGCCAATCGTGCTTCAAACGAAGGTGCAACTTGGGGATCTGCAAAACAACCTCTATCCGGTGATCTCCGGACTCAAAGCCGGGGACGAAGTGGCGATTAGCAACACAAGTCGCCTGCGCAGTGGCATGCCTGTGAAGGTTTCAGCAGGAGCCAACTGAACCGATGGCCTTCTCAGACAATTTCATCAAGCGACCGGTCCTGACCACGGTCTGCAGCATTTTAATTGTGCTCGTCGGGCTGATCTCGATCCCGATTCTGCCCATTGCAAACCTGCCAAACATTGCCAATCCTCTGATCCTGGTTAGTGCAACCTATGGAGGCGCCAATGCGGAGGTCACCGAGCAAGCGGTGACAAATCCCTTGGAGCAACAGATCAATGGCGTTCCAGGAGTGAGCTACATCTCCTCGAACACCGACATGACGGGCAACAGCACCATCAATGTCTATTTCGACCAAACAACCGACATTGATATCGATCAGGTGAATGTTCAGAACCGTGTGTCTCTGGCCAATCCCCAGCTCCCAGACCAAGTGAAAGAAACAGGCGTATCCGTAACGCAAAGCAACCCCTCCATCCTTCTTGCCTATGAGATCAGTTCCAGCAAAGGGCAATTTGATGCTGCATTTTTGAACGGACTTGTCTACGAACAGCTCTATTACCCGCTGTCGCGGGTGGAAGGCGTTGCCAACGTCACGATCTGGGGAGGCGCCAATCCTGCCTTCTGGCTGTTTGTTGATCCAAGCAAACTTGCCGCCAACAAACTCACATCTGAAGACGTACTGAATGCAGTGCAGTCTCAAAACAGCGTGGCTGTTGGTGGCCTTGTTGGAGGACCTCCAGCCTCAGGCGACCAGGCCTATACCTATCCCATTGTGGTGGAGAACAACGGCAACCTGATCTCCATCGATGACTTCAACAACCTGATCCTCAGCCGCTCGCCCTCCGGCAATCTGCTCAAACTGAAGGATGTCGGCGAAGTCCGATACGGCAGCAACTCCTACTCAATACAGGTCGTTGATAAAAACGAAACTGAAGCGCTCACGATTGCTGTTTTCCAAACTCCTTCGAGCAATGCTCTTGATGTATCAGAAGGCGTTATTGATCAAATCAACCAGTTCAAAAGCACAGTGCCTCCTGGCGTCACGATTAATCAGATTTATGACATCGGCCAGTTCATCGAATCCTCCGTTAATGGCGTCATCGACGCGCTCGGACTGGCGATCGTATTGGTGTTAATCATCCTGTTTCTTTTCCTCCAGAACTGGCGCGCCACCGTGGTGCCCAGCCTGGCGATTCCGATTTCTCTGGTGGGAACATTCGCCTTCCTCAACGTCTTCGGGTTTTCGATCAATCAACTCACATTGCTGGGCCTTGTGCTGGCTACAGGCCTTGTTGTGGATGACGCCATCGTTGTGATCGAAGCGGTCTCCACCAACATCGACCAAGGGATGAAGCCTCGCGAGGCAGCACTGGCATGCATGGGCGAGCTCTTCGGCGCGCTGCTTGCCACCGCCCTCGTGCTGATGGCGGTGTTTGTTCCCGTTGCCTTTTATCCAGGTGGGATCGGGATCATCTACAAACAGTTCGCACTCACGATCGCCTTTTCGGTTGCCATCTCTGCATTTAATGCACTGACGTTTTCACCGATGCTCTCGGGTTTGATCCTTTCTCAGAAAAAACCACCGGAAGCGAAGGGTCGCAGTTGGATTGTGGTGGGCGTAATCGTGGGCTTGGCCTTTGGCCGCTTCAGTGCTGCTTCCTTTGGCAACTGGACTTACATCGCCGGCATCGTGATCGGTGCCCTCGCTGGATCCAACCTGCCGCTGATCTTCAAGGTGTTCAACCGCAATTTCGAGCGTCTTGAAAACACCTACTCCAGGCTTCTCAAACGGATGATCCAAGGCCGCCGGATCGTGCTGGCTGGATTGGTTATTGGAATCGTGGCGACAGGCTTCGCTTTCACGACCCTGCCAACAGCCTTCATCCCCGATGAAGACCAAGGCTATGGAGTGGGAATTTTCCAACTTCAAAATGGGGCTTCCCTGGTGGAAACCAAAAAGCTTGGCAACCAAATCGCCAAGGTTCTCAGTGAAGAAGACGATGTCGCCAATGCCTCAATCATCAACGGCTATGGCTTCAATGGCTCCAGTCCCGATCAAGGTGTCTTTTTCTTTGGCCTCCAGCCCTTGGAAGAACGCAAAGGCGCGGAACACAGTTCCGATGCCATCGTCAAACGGCTGAATGCCAAGTTGATCGCATTAAGCGACGGCCTCGCTCGGGCTTCAGGCCCACCAGCGGTGCCTGGCTTCTCCGCCCAAGGAGGGTTCTACTTCCAATTCAACGACCTCAGCAACGGTGCCTACAGCTTCAACGAACTCTCCGATTTGGCGGGCCAACTGATCAAGACGGCTGATGCAAGCGGAGACTTTTCCAGCGTTTACACGCAGTTCACCCCAAGCGCTCCAGCGATCGGCCTCAACCTCAATCGCGAGGTGATGGGGGCTCTCAACGTCGACTTCAAAGAGGCGATGGACACGATTTCTGCGCTAGCTGGCAGTAGCTACTCCGGACTCACCTACGAGAGCGGCCAAGTCCGCAGCATCTACGTGCAGGGAACGCCAAATCAACGGGAAAATATCGATGACATCCTTAGTTATTACGTTCGATCAAACGATGGCGAACTAGTCCAGGTGTCGCAATTTGCTGAAGCCGAGCTCAGCAGTGCTCCGCCCGTGATCAGCCACTACAACTTGAGCCGCACCGTGCTGATTCAGGGCGCGGAAGCGATCGGCAAAAGCAGCGGTCAGGCCCTGAGCAAAATCCAGCAATTGTTTAAAGCTGAGACTTACACCAACATTGGTTCTGCCTTCACCGGTTTGGCAGCGCTGCAGCTCTCCGCGGGGAACGCGAGCATCTTGGTGTTTGGACTTGGTGTGCTGATTGTGTATCTGGTGCTCTCAGCCCAGTACGAGAGTTACATCACACCGGTCATCATCCTGGCAACGGTGCCCCTGGCCATGCTTGGTGCCCTCGCCTTTCTTGCGATCCGTTCGATCGATTTGAACATCTATGCCCAAATTGGCCTGGTCACCCTGATCGGCCTAGCGGCCAAGAATGGAATTTTGATCGTGGAGGTCGCCGAACAAAAACTCAAAGAGGGGAAAAGTAGCGTGATCGCCGTGATCGAATCGGCCGAATCGCGGCTGCGTCCCATCCTGATGACCGCTATAGCCGCCTTAGCTGGTTTCTTGCCTCTCGTGGTCGCCAACGGCGCAGGAGCGAATGCACAACAATCTCTTGGAACTGTCATTTTTGGTGGATTGATCGTTGCCACCGTGCTCTCAGTGGGGGTTGTTCCTCCCGTTTATGTGTTGGTCAAAGATCTAGAGAGCAGGATCTTGTTATCAAGCAAATGAATACTCATTTGGCTCCAATGCAGGCGCTCTGGGCCTGGAAATCCCATGAGATTGGCTGGTCAGTGATGGGGGATCAAACGGCACCAACAGCGGTGCTCCTGATTCATGGCTTCGGAGCCAATACCAATCATTGGCGCTTTAACCAACCCGTACTTGCCGAGAAAGTTCCCACCTATGCCATCGATCTGCTCGGTTTCGGCAGCAGTGATCAGCCACAAGCACAGCTGAAGGATGAACCCAGCACCGACAAATCAGTTGAATATTGTTTTGATCTATGGGCTCAACAAGTTGTCGATTTTTGCCAGGAGGTGATTGATCGTCCCGTGGTCCTCGTTGGCAACTCAATCGGTGGCGTTGTAGCACTAAGAGCTGCACAACTTTTAAAAGAGCAGGAACTAAGTGTGTCCTGTAAGGGCGTGGTGCTGATCGACTGTGCCCAACGACTCATGGACGACAAGCAATTGGCAACGCAACCAGCCTGGATGGCTTGGATACGCCCCCTCCTGAAAACCCTGGTCAGTCAGCGCTGGCTCAGCACAGCCCTATTCCGCAATGCGGCTCGCCCAGCCCTGATTCGGAGCGTGCTCAAACAGGCCTACCCCAGCGGAACCAATGTGGATGATGACTTGGTAACTCTTTTATTGGGCCCCAGCAAACGGCCTGGAGCAGCAGAAGCATTTCGCGGCTTTATCAACCTATTTAATGATCATTTGGCGCCGGATTTGCTCCAAACCCTATCCGTACCAGTACACATGATTTGGGGGGAAGCAGATCCCTGGGAACCGGTCAAGGAAGCCAAGCACTGGGAACAAGAGTTTGACTGCATTCAATCACTTTTGGTGATTCCTGATGCAGGACATTGTCCGCACGACGAATCTCCAAAAGCTGTTAACGAACGCTTACTGCTGATCGTCAATCAGCAGGCAACATAGGCCTCAACTTGATCGCTGAGGCGACGCAAACCAGCCAAGCCATCACGCTCCAGATTGCGAACACGGTCGCGGCTAATGCCGATGATGCGGCCAATACCAGTGAGGCTCATCGGCTCTTCCCCGTCCATCCCGTAGCGCATTCGCAACACTCTTCCCTGCAATTCAGGCAGCTGGCTCAACAGATCACGCAGATCTCCTTTCAAGCATTCACCTTCCACCTGTTCTGACGGCAGCTCACCATCGCCGGCCAACAATTCCAGCAG
>ERZ802822.1686-NODE-1686-length-13080-cov-6.813043_pt1 | contig 13080 bp, 10 predicted proteins | sample MGYA00345649_ERZ802822 | MGnify/ENA primary metagenome ERZ802822 (study PRJEB30503, sample SAMEA104212359) | marine metagenome | biome: Westerlies Biome; feature: [SRF] surface water layer (ENVO:00010504) within the epipelagic zone...; material: water...
ATTACGCCAACAGGGTCTTGAGGCGAGGATTATTGAAGCAGGCTCAGGCGTAGGCGGCACTTGGTATTGGAATCGCTACCCCGGTGCACGCTGCGACATTCCAAGCATGCAGTACTCTTATCAGTTCTCCGAAGATCTGCAGCAAGAATGGGAATGGAGTGAAAAATACGCCACCCAAGGCGAAATCCTCACCTATGCCGAGCATGTAGTGCAACGTTTCGGCCTCGCAGATGGCATGACCTTTAACTCGCGAGTTTTAGCAACACACTATCTAGGCGGAGAGGAATGCTGGCGGGTCGAACTGGACAGCGGCGAAGAGATACACGCTCGATTTGTTGTGATGGCCACCGGCTGCTTATCGAAGCCTAACTATCCCAACATTGAAGGCCTGAACGAGGCGTCGGTGCCGGTCTACCACACCGGCAACTGGCCCCATGACGGCGTCGACTTCACGAACCTGCGCGTTGGCGTCATTGGCACTGGCTCTTCGGCGATTCAAAGCACGCCCATCATCGCCGAGCAGGCCCAGTCTTTGACGGTATTTCAGCGCACGCCGAATTACTCGATCCCAGCCTATAACGAGCCGCTGGACCCCGGTTACGTCGCCCAGCTGAAATCTCGGTATGCCGAATATCGGCAGGAAAATTGGGCACGCGGGTTTGGTGCTGACTTTGACGACAATGATCAGTCTGCCTTTGCGGTCTCAGATGACGAACGTCAACGAGCCTATGAGGAACGCTGGGCGAAGGGAGGGCTCGCCTTCCTTGCTGCTTACAACGATCTTGTATTCGACATGGATGCCAACGATACGGCCCGAGAATTCTTCAAGAGCAAGATCGCTGCGCGAGTCGACGATCCTGCCTTGGCGGAAAAACTGGTGCCCAGCACACCCATCGGTTGCAAGCGACTGTGCGTAGATACCCACTACTACGAGATTTACAACCAAGCGCATGTCTCCTTGGTCGATCTCAACGAAACACCGATAACCCGTATTGAAGGTAACGCCATCGTCACCGGCACTACCCGATACGAGATCGACGCCATCGTGCTCGCAACAGGATTCGACGCGATGACTGGTGCAGTGATGAATATCGACATTCGCGGAGAAAACGGCCTCGGACTTCAGGATAAGTGGGCGGCTGGGCCCAAGGCTTATCTGGGACTCGCCACAGCGGGCTTTCCGAATCTGTTTTTGGTAACAGGTCCAGGTAGCCCGTCTGTGCTGTCGAATATGCTGCCCTCCATCGAGCAACATGTTGAGTGGATTTCAGACTGCATCGAATTCATGAATCGTCACCAACATCGCTCCATCAACCCTGATCGCGATGCCGAAGAGGCTTGGGTTGAGCATGTCAACGAGGTGGCGCAGACCTCGGTTTATCCAGGCTGCAACTCTTGGTATCTCGGTGCAAATGTCGAGGGTAAGTCTCGTGTGTTTATGCCCTACCTGGGCGTGCCTCCCTATGTCGAAAAATGCGACGAGGTTGTAGCAGCGGGTTATGAGGGTTTTACGCTATCCAGCGCCAGCTAGCCTGACAGCGTCAGGGCATCCATGGCTACTCAAGGAGTTAATGTGAGCGACTTTTACCAATCGGGTCACCGCGCACTGCAGCAAGAATTTGACTCGACTGCGCTAGCGGATCGACTGGAAGAGATCATTGTGCAACCGGCACTGGATGCAGATGCCCAAGCCTTTGTGCAGGCACAGGATCACTTCTTCTTGACGAGCGTCGATCAAGACGGTTTTCCAACGGTATCGTACAAGGGCGGCAATGCAGGCCTTGTGCAGGTCGTTGACCCAGTCACATTGCGCTTTCCGTGTTTCGACGGTAACGGCATGTGGCTTTCCATGGGCAACATCGAAGACACGAGCAAGGTGGGCCTACTGTTCATCGACATGGTGGAGCCACATCGAATTCGCGTTCAGGGAACGGCTCAGCTGGTTCGTGATCCGCAGGTGCTCAAACAATGGAAAGACGTCGCTCTGGCCGTGGAGGTCTCCATTACGAGAACTTGGATCAACTGCCCTCGCTACATCCACCCCATGGCGAAACTTGGCCAGTCTAAACACGTGCCTAGGGATGGGCATCAAACCGAGCCAGCGCAGTGGAAGTCGCTGGAGATCATCGCTGATGTGGTGCCTCCGCAGCCACATGAGTTAGGCAAGACCTGAGCTAACTTTCAGCGTAAGCGTTATTCATGGAAAACCGAAGAGTCATCCGTCTAGGGTAGCCCCAGCTTTCAACGACACCGGAATAATGTCCGCATGCTTTTGCTCGGCTAGTTTCAGCGGGAACGGGTGCGCGTCGGTTGGCTCGAGAAAAAAATGCAGATCGTCGTCGTAATCCGTCGAGACGCTGACTCTCACCTCATCAAAGTACTCGTCATATAAATCGTAAAAATCCGGGCCGGGCTCAACGACCATTCTAAGTGCCGAGTTCTGGGCAGGCGCATCGTTGGTTTTTTCATGAATCATGGGCACTGGCAACAAGGCGAAGCCACCGGGCTTGAGTACCCGATAAATTTCTTGCAAGGCGCGCTTATAGTCATCGACATAGTGCAGCACCATGCTGCACAAGATGATGTCGAAGGCGTCATCTGAGAAAGGCATATCCCTGACGTCAACGCGTTGATCCACATTGCTACGAAAAAGGTCTGCGCTAATGTACTCGCCAAATTGCGGACGCAGCCGGTCCTCTAAAGACGGTTCTGGAGCAAAGTGCAGCAGAGTTTGCTGGGGCCGCGAGCTTGCCGGGGATAGGTCGCTAAGTATCTGCCACTGAAAGCGGTGACGCTCCATCGAACTACAGCTGGGGCATTTGGCATTGAGTCGAGAACGCAGCGGCTTAGGGGTTTGTTTGTGCGCAAAAGGACCGACGTAAGCACAAATAACGCACCGATATTTGCGCCGAGAGCGGAACACCAACGGATAGAGGGTGCGCTTTAATGCGATTTTGGCCGCACGCGCTAGTTCTGTTCTGCTCACGCTCAGCGCTCGCCTGCGGCGTGGGAAGGCACACCTACGAAACGAAAGTTGGCCTCGGTATCGCGCCAGGAAACCGTGCGGTCGCCTACCTCCCACTCGAGCCGAAAGTTAAACCACTGCACACGCTTTTCCACATGGCGTTGTGCAAAGTAACGGCTGTACTTGGCTAGCGGCAACAAGGTAGAGAGCCCTAAACCATCGATCAGCACCAATCGATGCCCTAAATCATTGGGTGCCAAGACTAAATTATGCGGCATTAAATTCTTCGTCAGAATCAGCGAGGAACGTAAGAAACAGGAAAATTCAGCCACCGCGTCTTGGGCCATGGCATCTAACCCATGCTGGAGCAAATAAGTTTCAAAAGTTTGCGCAGGCTGATTGTCCGCATCGGTAATAAGGTCCGTTACCAATCCGTCGCCAAGTGAGGTCTTTGTCCAGCCATAGCATCGGGCGAGATGACGGGCATAGGTGCCTTCACTTCGAGCAACGGCAGGTTGTTGGTACGCAGAATATTCTCGACGGTTATCGTCGAAGTATGTTTCCCGCATTATTTTCTTATACAACGGCGAAGCCGCATGCAGCTGTTTCGTGCGTCCATTCCGCAGCACCTTGATGCAGCGGTCGGCATAACCGGGGTGCCTGAAACATAGGCGATTATCGCCGCTGGCAAATGGCACTGCACCAGCCAAATCGACGACATGATCGCTCTCATACTGGATAACCGCCAAATCTAATCGCACCCAAGACGCTACGTCGGCATGACATTGTTACAAGTTGGGAACAATGTCTACCAAGGGTGCACAAAGTGATGTGCGCCTAGTAAGCCCCGCTGTACGCTTGCGCAATAACACCAATGCTCTAGATCGCCATTGGTTAGCGATTTTACGTCGGCTTATCGATAGCGGTAGCCTGGGTCTTAGGCCAACCCTTTCGAGAGTTCAAAAGCAGCGCCACATTGACGTTGCAGCTGCGGCGATAACAAATACTCTGCGGCAGTGAAGGCCAGCGCCTTGGCGCCATCGATCACCGCAGCGTCGCCTTTTTCAGAACGCGCCCACCGAGCAAAATCAGGGTGGTGGATGACAACATTGGGCGGTGCGACTGCCAACATAGGATGAATCGAGGGCAGGCGATAGCTGACATTGCCCATGTCCGTACTCCCGGCGCCAAATTTCAGTGCTTGGTCATCGTCAATAAATTCTCGGCCAAGCTGCTCGGCATAATGCCGAAATCGTTCGGCGAGAGGCCAATTGGTATTGATATCCAGATAATCCACGCCAGCCCAGTTCACCTCAACCGTACACCCACTACCCGTTGCACCCGCTTCAAAGCAGGCCTGCACCCTAGGCTTCAGTGCCGCGAGTTCCTTTTCGTTCGCTGCCCGCACGTAGAACTGACCGACGGTTCGATCCGGCACGATATTCGGCGCAGCACCGCCCTCTTGCACGATGCCATGTATGCGCTCTGTTGAGCGAATATGCTGACGTAAATTCGATATCGCTTGATAGGCCAGCAGCAACCCGTCCAAGGCGTTGATACCCTTGTGCGGCATCGCTGACGCGTGGGATGACCTACCGTGATAGACCACTTCTACCTCGGCAACACAGATTGATGGCATGGTCGCCAAATTGACACCGGCAGGATGAATCATAAGGGCTGCGTCTATGCCTTCGAAGGCACCCGCACGGGCCATGAGTTCCTTACCACCGCCCCGCTCCTCTGCGGGTGTGCCGAGCAATTTCACACGCCCGGGCAAGAACGCAGCGACGACGTCAAGGGCGAGAGTCGCCCCCAATGCGGACGTGGCAATAACGTTGTGACCGCAGGCATGCCCAATTTGCGGCAGTGCATCATATTCAGCGAGCACGGCCACGGTTGGGCCAGCTTGCTCGGAATTAATTGTCGTCTCAAAGGCGGTCTCTAAAGAATAGACGCCGGTTGCAACGCTGAGATTGTGATCGCGCAACGTCTTAGCCAGCACTTCGCAAGCAAAGTGTTCCTCAAAGGCGAGTTCAGGCTTGTCGTGAATGGCGTGGGAAACCTCAAGTAGGGTTTCGGCAGCTTGCTCAACCGCCGCATCAATTTTTGCGGATACTTGATTTGCGGATAATGGACTGTGCTCGGTTCCATTCATGTTTATCGCCCTCGTGGTTGAGTTCGTGTTGGCATGGTGTTCTGGCCTGTGCTCCGTAGCGTACACTCATCGCGGAGTTTTTTTGCCACCAACGAGGGAGAATTATGGAGTTACGAGACAAAGTCGCTGTGATTACTGGAGGCAGCGGTGGTATCGGTAAGGCAATGGCGACAGCATTTTTGCGGGAAGGCGCTAAGGCCGTCATGTTGGCAGACCTGAACGAAGACGCGGTAAACCTCGCTGCAGCGGAGATCGGCTGTGACGGTATGGCTTGCGACGTTACCGACGAAGCACAAATCATCGCCCTTGTTGAGGCCACCGAGGCCAAACACGGCGCAGTCGATGTGTTCTGCTCAAACGCCGGTGCTGGTGGCAATGGGCTGCTCACCGAGGCTGAGAATGCGGTCTGGCAGCAACAATGGGAACTGCACGTAATGGCCCACCTATACGCGGCCAGAGCCGTGCTGCCGGGCATGATTGAGCGCGGTAGCGGATACCTGATGAACACCGCGTCAGCCGCTGGACTGCTGGCTGCACTGGGCTCTGGGCCCTATACCGTCACCAAGGCCGCTGCCGTGAAGCTGGCGGAATTTCTTGCCATTACCCATGGTGATGAGGGCATCAAAGTGTCTGTGCTTTGCCCACAAGGGGTTAACACCGCCATGGCGCCGCGCAGTCTGGGTGATGGACAAACCGACGGCATCATTGAGCCCGCAGCACTGGCGAACACGGTTGTCGAAGCCATGCGCGAGGAGCGCTTTCACGTGCTACCTCATCCAGAGGTTGAAGAGTATGTCCGTCGCAAGGGTGACAATATCGATCGCTGGTTGCTGGGTATGCAGCGCCTGCGCAAGCGCACGCTCGAGGGCTGAGTCACCGGCGCTATATTGACGGAGAGATTGACACAGAGATCGATCGCGAGCGTTTGGCAACAAGCGACCGCAGGCGTCCATTGAAGAAGCGGCTCAAAGTCGCTTCGCCAATGGACCCAATCGCAACACTAGGCACAAAGACCGCCGTCAATAACCAACTCCGATCCGGTCATATGGCGTGATTCATCACTTGCCAAAAACAGCACGCCGTTTGCAATGTCCAGTGGCTGACCGGCAACCCCGAGGGGCACTAAGGTTTTTGACATCTCATCTGGATCGACGTTGTTAGCGCCGTCATCCATCATCGTCGGATCAATCTTGTCCCAGATTGGCGTTGCAATAACCCCTGGATGCACTGAATTCACGCGCACAGACCATTGATTGCGCGCGCATTCCAATGCAACACCCTTGGTAAGCAAACGTACGCCCCCCTTGGTGGCGTTGTAGGCCGATAACCCAGGCGCTCCTTTTAGCCCCGCCACCGAAGAAATATTGATCACCGAGGCGCCTTCAGGCATGTCTTTCATCACCGGCACGCAGTGCTTGATGCCGAGGAAAACACCATCCAGGTTAATGGCTTGCTGTCGCTGCCAGTCTTCAAGAGACATCTCGAACACGCTACACATGATCGCGATGCCTGCGTTATTGACCAACACATGCATGCCACCAAAAGCGCTTTGGCATTGAGATACCACACTCTCCCACTGAGCCTCATCGGTGACGTCATGCAGCGCAAATTGGGCCTTGCCACCCGCCTCATGAATCTGCGCCACAACCTGTTCACCTAGGGTTTGATCTACATCGGTGACCAGCACTGAAGCCCCGGACTGCGCAAGGCGTTCCGCACAGGCTGCCCCAATGCCCGAGGCACCGCCGGTTACCAAGGCTACCCGGCCTGCCAATCGAGTATCGCGTTGTGACATATCTCCACTCCCCTTATTAACAAAAGTAACAACAGATCGGCTCTATGAGCCGAAGCCCTAGGTCTTGCCAGCCGATTCAATCCTGCGAGACATCATAAACCAGTCGCGACAATGTGATCTGTCTGACATCTTTGCAAAGCAACCGCCGGTGACGCTCGATTGTCAGCTTGGTTTCGCGATAGCGTTTTTTGCCTACCAAGACGAGACGCATCCATGAGTACAAACGAGACCCCAACGCACACCACGTCAACAGCGCAAAATGCCAGCAACGAAGAAGCCAACGGACAATGTTTATGCGGCGCTGTGAGTTTCACCTGCAGCTCGCCGAGTCCGGGCGTTGGTGCCTGCCATTGTTCTACCTGCCAGGGCTGGGGCGGTGGCCCACTCCTCGCGGTTGATTGTGGCAGCGACATCGCCTTTCAGGGCGCAGGCCATATCTCGATCTATGCATCATCCCAGTGGGCAGAGCGAGCTTTTTGTCAGGATTGCGGCAGTCACTTGTTCTATCGGCTAAAACACGACGGCAAACATATCGTGCCCGTTGGGCTATTTCGTGACGGGCCAGCCTTCCACCTAGATCATCAGATATTCATCGACGAGAAGCCCGATTACTTCAGCTTTGCTAACGTCACGCACGACATGACCGGCGCGGAAGTATTCGCCCAAGTCCAGTCCGAGCAGCCCTAGCTCTGGCTTCTTTGCTAAACATCACGTTCTAGACGTTAGGCGATAAATCCCAAACTGCGGTGATCGCCGCCCAAAACCGTCGCCGCGGGTACGCCTAACCAGTCGCTCACCAGGGTGCCATAGACCCGCCGAAAGTCGGTCGTATGGCTGAGATTATCGCCCTCGCCCAAACCCTCAAGGGACGGCGTTTTGCCATAGTGGCCACCCTGTATCGGCGTTCCTGCCACAAGCATCAAGTTAGCACTGCCGTGGTCTGTGCCCAGATTCGCATTCTCTTTCGGCCGACGACCAAATTCTGAGTGCAGCATGATCACGACTCGCTGATCCTCACCCATGGCTTTGAGATCTTGCACAAAGGCGTATACCGCGTCGGATACATAGCTGAGTAAGCGTCGATGCAGTGCGGCTTGCTGAACATGCGTATCGAAGGCGTTGTTACGCACCGCCACATGGTAGAGCTGGGTGGGCAACCCAGCGTTTATGCATGCAGCAACCTTGGGTAAGTCCATGGGCACCACGCCATAATCAGCCCTGGCCTGATAGCTAGACCAAGCGTCGCGAATTCTTGCCGACGAGGCCTTGGCACTGGCGTCAATGGCTAATAGGAAATCGCGATTACTTGTGACGAGGGTTGGTGCTGCAGGCGGCGTGAATGCTGAAGCCGGCCCCTTGCGCTGGAATCGCATGGGGTCATCGAAAACTACCGGTGTATGCACGGCACTTTTCACCGCGAGAGATTGGGAGCTGCCAATGTTAATCAGCATGTCTTCTCGACGCTGGCCAACCATCTGGTCAGCCACCCTGCCTAACCAGCCATATTCATTACCTTGATGAGGAGCCCCGGTATGCCAGTAGGCCATCGCATTAAAGTGCGAAAACGTTGGGTCGTCATATCCGCAGCCGTGCACCAACGCCAGATTATTGTCCTGCCATAGCTTTTGAATACCCTGCAATCCGGGGTTAAAGCCGAAGTGCTCATCCAGCGCCAGTAACTTTTCTGGCCGAATTCCCAAGGTTGGCCGCAAACGGTAATAGTTGTCATCGCCATGGGGCACCACAGTGTTTAAACCGTCGTTGCCCCCAGACAGTTCCAAAACCACCAAAATCGGTGGTTTTTCGCTGTGCACCGCTGGCGCTGCCCAGACACGAGGGCCTAGCAACGCCATCGAGGTAGAGCCCATCATGGTGAGGTTCGCCAACCCCTTGATTGCATCGCGTCTTTTCAATTCGATATCCCCAAAATCCCCTAACCCAACTGATATTCCGGTCGACTCAACATCGCATGAAGCAGTCGGCGCAGTGGCTCTTCCGCATAGCTTTGCGCAGCAGCAACGTCTGTCGTGCCTAAGGCTTCAGCGAGAAAGGCCGCCATCTCCTCGCGATCTCTCGGCTGCAATGGCACCTCGAAAAAACGGCGTTCTAGATACAACACGACCTCCATGGGCGTGGTCAGCGCTTGTGCCTGCACCTCTTTCGCTAGCGCCATGGGCGCGAAGTCTCGGGGAATTGGACGCACCCGTTCGATGGCCATCTGCCAGCCGCGCATGCTGCCAAGGCGGGTATTGAAGGCTTCATCACGATCAGCCAACGCATTGGCCTGGGCCATATCACCGCCCATCATGCCTGTGGGCTTAGTGGCTTGTGACACAGCCAAACCGCTGCGCAGGCGCTCTTGTACCCTCGCAACCTCGGGGGTGTAAGCGGGGAAACGGTCCGGTGGCACAAAATTCAAATCCGGCGACACCACATCCAGCACAAAGTTTCCTCGCTCAAAAAGTAGTGAGGGCGTTATCCAGCTACGCCCTTGGGACCAACCGGCAACCGTCGGGGGATGCAGCAGTCGCTGGCCAAGCGCACCGGTGACCACGTTGAAGTCCGGCACGCCGGGCACTTGTCTTAGACCCATCTTTTTGTAGGTCGAAATCACCAGCTCAACGGGGCTTTTGATGTGCTCTCCTGCACTGGCATAAAAGTCGCGACTCACAAGTAGCTCCTGTAAGTAGGCGCCAATATCGTAGTTATGAGCTCGCAGCCGCGCTCCTAGCTGCGCCTCGGCGGCGGGTACTAACTCGTCGCGCACAAAGTAACGATAGAGCTTTGTTGCAATAAACCGGCTGGTTTGAGGACGCGCCAGAATCCGATCGATGATTTCAATGCCGTCGAAATCCCCGCGTTCACCTAGGAAAGATTTTTCTCCGGCATCGTGGGTATCTGAATCGACATAAAATTCGAGCCCTCTGACTGACCAGCCGGTAAACGCCCGAGCCGCCTCGCGAACATCTTCTTCCCCATACTCCCCAACCCCCATGGTAAAAAGTTCCATGATTTCGCGAGCGAAATTCTCGTTGGGCGCGTCCTTGGTATTCACCCCAGCATCCAGAAACACCAGCATGGCAGGATCCTGCGCTATGGCGATCAACAGATCTCTGAAGTTAGCCAGGCCCAGCCGTTGAAAGGTCTCCACCTGCAAAACCATTTTGCGGTAGTCCCGAACCTTGTCTTCATTCGTTGCAAAGTGTCCGTGCCAAAACAGCGCGGCTTTCTCGCGCAGCGGTTGCTGGGTGGTAAGCATGCGATTCGCCCACCAGTAAGAGACTCGGTCAGTTTCCAGTCGACTGGCGCGCAGCCAATAAAAGAACTGATTAACAATGGGCTGCAGGGGTCGGTTGCCGTCTGGTTTTACGTCAATGCCTAGGGCATGCCCCTGACGTTTTGCTAACTCGGTGGTCGCAGGACGACTAGGCGGAAAGGGATCTAAACCCGGCTCAAAGATGCCAGAGTGCTCAAAAGCCGGTGCAGGTACGTTGTCGCCGCCAGCCGTGAATTGTTGCAGTGCCTGCTGAGGTGTTTTACCAACCAGCGAAGCAATTTCTTGTTGCGTTGCGCCAAATCCGGCGCGAGACACCAAATGCTTGGCCTGAGCCGAGGTCAACGTCGATTGCAGCGGCGCCAGGTCAAGAGGCCCGACGTCTTTGACCTTTGCAAGTAAGGGCGTGCCGAAGCAGGCCAAGAAGACCAGCAAAACGAACGAATATATGGCCTTTGTGCGATAAGGCAGAGCGCCGGTCTTGTTGCTGTCATGCCGACTGATTGTGCTGCTCATGAATCCCTCTTGCTTGGCACCAATGGTTGATTGCAAATTGTTAGCTGTATTCGTCTCTTAGTTCACCTGTGGTTCCGGTGCTAGCGCCTGCCGGCCCAAAATAGCATCGGAAATTTTTTCTGCCATCATGATTGTAGGCGCGTTGGTATTGCCCGCAATGAGCGTCGGCATCAGCGATGCATCGACGACACGCAACCCCTTAAGACCATGAACCCGACCTTGCCCGTCGGTCACAGCCATACCGTCCTGACCCATTTTGCAGGTGCCAACGGGATGATAAAGGGTTTCGCCAGTTTGACGAATCCATGCATCTAGCTCGTCGTCATCCTCAATATTGAGATCTTGAGGCGGTTTGAGCTGCATGCCGCGATATTCATCAAACGCCTGCTGCATAAATACGCGCCGGGTTTCGCGGAATCCGTTGCGAGTATCAATCAGATCTTGCTCTACCGAAAAGTAATTAGGGTGCAAGGCTGGCGGACTGTCCGGGTTAGCATCTTGCAAGCCCACATAACCCCTGCTTTGCGGTCGACAGGCATAGACGATGCTTGAGAAGCCGTGCTGGGGCGTAACACCGGCTCTACCATGGACATCCTGCATAGCCACGCTGACATAATGCAGCTGCATATCCGGTAGATCTTTGTCGGGGCGAGACTTAAAAAAAGCACCGCCTGCAGTGGGCGGAAAGGCAGCGTCTCCGGAGCCGGTTGCCAAGAACTTTATGCCTGCCCACAGCGTGCGCAGGGGCGTGGCGGATCGCGCCAATGTTACTGGCTCCGTGCAAGCGAACTGACTCACGACGCCAATATGATCCTGCAGGTTTCGGCCAACGCCGGGCAAGGCATGCACCATCTCAATGCCGTGGGGCTGAATCTCATTGGCTGGCCCAACGCCACTGCGCAGGAGAATTTGCGGTGAATTGAGTGCGCCAGCGCAGAGGATGATTTCTTTGTGCGCGGCAAACGTCTCGCGTTGTCCCTTAATTACCACGTCAATCGCCGTGGCGCGCCGGTCTGCAAAACTGATGTGATCCACGCTGGCATGAGAAACGATGGTGAGGTTTGGTCGTTTTTTGACTGGGTGCAGGTAGGCCTGAGCGGCGCTGCAGCGACGCGAACCTTTCATCGTGTGTTCGTATCGCGAGAAGCCCTCCTGCTGGCGACCGTTAAAATCATCGGTAAAAGGGAAGCCCGCCTGTTGGCCAGCTTCGATGAAGCGATCCAGCAAGATGTCGTCGGTGCGATCCGATTTTTTTACCGCGAGCGGACCGTCGTAGCCGTGGTAGCTGTCATCGCCACTGCCTTCGAAGGACTCAGCACGCTTGAAATATGGCAGCACCTCATCATAGGACCAACCTGTGTTGCCAGCTTGTGCCCACTGATCGTAGTCGGCTGCATTACCGCGTATGTAGACCATGGCGTTAATGGAAGACGATCCGCCCCAACCTCGACCGCGCGGCCAGTACATGCGCCGCCCACCAACATTGGCGTCAGGCTCGGTTTCGTAGCCATAGTTTGACGGATTGGCATTGGGCACCAGTTGGGAATAACCCGCAGGCATATGAATAAAGAGGTTTGTATCCTTGCCGCCAGCCTCAAGCAGCAGCACTGAGGAGTTCTTATCGGCAGAAAGGCGGTTTGCTATAACGCAGCCTGCACTGCCAGCACCCGCGATAATGTAGTCATAGGTTTGCATCTGTTTCTCCCACAAGCCGCCGATTTAGTTCAAGGCGAGGAAGAATATCCGGAACGCAGGCAAAAAAAAGGCCCTGACAAGCAGGGCCTTAAGTTCAACCATTAGCAGCTCGCTTATTCTTCGAACACTGTGTAGGAGAACGATACTTTAATCATTCGACCAAACGCATTGTGCGTAAACGGGTCATAAGCCAAGTCACCGCGTGCCATAGGCGGATCCTCATCGCTTACGTTTACCACAGACGCTGAAAGTACAAGATTGTCCAAACCACGGTAGACGTAGTTCAGATCAAATGTTGTTTGCGAATCGATGGTTGCGAGCCACGGCAGGTCGTCGGGCGCGCCGGTGTCATCGTACTCGCCCACATGCCTTGCGATTAGCCCTGCGTAATGGACGTTATCCTCATAACCGATATGAGCGGCAACTTTTAATTCAGGCTTCGACGTGAACGATGGCCCAAGGTTGTAGTTGAGAAGCCCCATCAGATCACCGCCGGCTGCCAGCTGGATGTCGCCGGAGATATCGAACTGCGGGTCCCGCTCATATTCAAGACCATAGGTGCCATCGATGCCCACGGTGATCGACCCGTCCATAATGCCGTCAAATCGGTACTCCGCTTTAAAGTCGATACCGGACGTTTCGGTGTCCTGACCGTTCAACCAGTTCACAACCATGCGTTC
>ERZ802822.1695-NODE-1695-length-13048-cov-5.335903_pt1 | contig 13048 bp, 18 predicted proteins | sample MGYA00345649_ERZ802822 | MGnify/ENA primary metagenome ERZ802822 (study PRJEB30503, sample SAMEA104212359) | marine metagenome | biome: Westerlies Biome; feature: [SRF] surface water layer (ENVO:00010504) within the epipelagic zone...; material: water...
TCTCGGTGGCCAGCTCAGCCCACACGGAAGGATGCATTTCTGAACTATCTAAAGGACGGTCCATGGTTTTCACCTCCAGTTCGATAGGCAATAAACGCAGTGTTGGAATGTTTTTACGCAGTTCCTCAAAATCTACCGGAGCCAATTTCCCGTTCGGATTTTGACGCATGCCTATGGTTCCTCCTGTATAAATCAAGCAAATTTTCCTCATGCTCCAAAGAGTTTTTCAGCGTTGGCACTGGTGAGTACGGCCAATTCATTTAAAGATACACCTTTGATTTCACTCACTGTTTGCGCAACTTCAAGTAGGAATCCAGGCTCGTTTTTTTTACCCTTTTTGCTGGTAGGTGTGAGGTACGGTGCATCCGTTTCTAATACGATGCGATCCGTTGGGATGTTTTTGATTACAGGGTCCGTTGCGCTTCGGTTGTAAGTAATGGAACCGCCGTTCTAGGACTCGGCGATATAGGGCCTCTTGCAGGTAAGCCGGTTATGGAAGGAAAGGGGCTGTTGTTCAAGATCTTTGCAGATATCGATGTCTTCGATATTGAAATTGATGCCAACGATCCAGAAGAGTTTATCAATACGGTTAAAGCCATTGCCCCAACATTTGGGGGAATCAACCTGGAAGACATCAAAGCCCCAGAAGCCTTTGAAATTGAACGTCGTCTTAAGGACGAGTTGGATATTCCTGTCATGCATGACGACCAACACGGAACAGCTGTAGTAACTCTTGCGGCACTTTGGAATGCCTGTCGAATAACTGAACGAAAGATAGAAGACCTTTCAGTAGTTATTGCAGGTATTCTTAGAGAAAATCTGTCTGTTATTAATACAAAAATTAATATTCGTCCTCATATTGCTTCTGAAGCTAGTGCTTTTTATATAGATAATGATATGTGTGATTACGATAAATTAAATGATTTACCCAGGATCATAAAAACATTTGGGTGTTTATATCCAAACTACACTCTTCAGGGTAATGATGCGTAATCATTTAAAACCAAAAAACTATGTACATATAAATGACGACAGACGTTAGAACGATGAATCTTTCAGATAATGGTGATGGTATGGTTCCCCTAAATAACAACCAAGGGACATCTTTCGTGCCGAATATCCCCCCTGAAAAAAATGTGAGTGAAAATAAACAGACGATGGACTCTACTTCAATTTCCGATATTATGGGTCAAGCCGAGGAACCACTCGAACCACCAATGATGGGCACCGATCCAAGAATGGCACAAATGCATATGCAAACTCCAATGATGATGGCGCAACAACAACAACCAGTAGCACAAAAAACAACTGAAAAAAAATCCGAATCTAAAAATCCATTCAACCTTACTGACGACCAGTTCGAAGCACTCATTGTAGCTGTGTGTGCTGCGGCGGCAATTAGTAAGCCAGTTCAAGAAAAACTCGCAAACTTCGTCCCATCGTTTTTGAACGACCAGGGAAATAGAAGTGCAATTGGCTTAGCGTCGACCGGTGTGGTCGCGGCGATAGCCTTTTACCTTGCAAGAAAGTACGCTTAAATAGCGTTATAATGTTTATACATTCTCTTTCCAAAAATAAAATAGGAAATGAGAAATCCGAACAGTAAACCAACTGCGCGAAGTCCTAGAACAGTACCAGTACTCTTCGTAGTTTTACCATAATCTCTAAAATCTTTTTCAAACCTTTTGTTTATTTGGGAAACACCCGCAACCATACCCATACCTAACAAGGTTGACAATATTAAAAATGGTGCATCTATAGCTAAACGTCCAATTAAATTACCACCACGTGGTAATATACTGATGACTAATGGTGTAACGACCATGATTACAAACATGTTTAACCATTTATCGTTTAAAAGTAAGGGAGTACTCGAAGACGCGAGTAAAGTGTTCAATAACAAATACGCTTTCATTAAATCGCCGAACGATTGCATTTTATTAATACCAAACATTATTTATCCTGAACATGTTTACCACAAAATTCAGTTCTTTGTGGTATTTCCCTGTATATCCCTAAAGAAACGCATATTGTTCTAAGTTCATCAAAATTTTTCCAGAAGTCTTTACTATGTGAATATTCGTCTACAGTACAGTGTGCGAGTTCGTGTATTAAAACATGGAATATTTCATTAGGTTCACCATCGATACACAAACCTATATCATTACCTTTATTGACGTTGTATCCAATAGACCCGTTCATACGCCTGTGTGCGGTAATTGGAATTTCCTTGTATAACATTTTGAATTCCTGATTATTAGTCTCCTTAAGGTGTTCCCTGAGTGTCCTGTATTTTTCACGAACATCTGTTAATCTCTCGGGTTCCTGTATATTCATGAGTATAATCACGTTTATGATAAGTAGAAGTATAACGAGTATCATCTTATCATAAACATATATTAAAAATCGATAGTTCACCTCTTATACACAAACCTAAATTTACTATATAAATCCGAAACCGGGTTCCCTTTAAGATCTTCCCACAGTGTTAAAGTAAACCCCAAATCTTCCATACGCGTAAAAAACATGTCTTTATGCGCTATAGGTTCGACTTTTGGACCGTCGGCATAATACGGTGTATCAGCTAAATGGACGTATAACTTTTCGCCAAAGTTTCCCGAACTCGTATGTTTCATTAGAAAATAGTTCCCTAAATCGTCTTTTACGGGTGTGTTCATGATAATCTTATCGGAATTCGGTATGATTCCTATGAATTGACCACCAGGTTTTATTCTATTTTTAATTGCTAACAAAGACGTCTCGAATAACTTGGATGATTCGAATATATAATGTAACGCAAAGTTATAACATATGACATCGTATTTCCTTTGTGGGCATGCGAATATATCACCTTCGTAAAAATTGACGCGTATTTTCATATTCTTGGCACGCGACTTAGCCTCCTTAAGTGAGTCTGGGTTCGGTTCACACATGCTTATATTTGCACCGGCGTGTCGCCACTTTTGGAGATCACCACCGAATCCACATCCTACATCCAAAATACTGTCGCCTTCACGGGTAGCCGATTGGATGAGGAGACGCTTAGACTCGTTATGGTACTTACGTATCTCCTCCATTTATTTATAATGGTTTTTCTTTTTTAAATTGAGTTAATCATAAAGACACCTTTCCCTTTCCTTATCTGAACTGTATTTATCCGTATCATAACAGGGTTTATAAAAGTCAGCTATTTCGGGTTTCATTCCCGTATATCCGTCATAATCACACGGTTGATTTTTGTGACATTCCCCTGTTCTATCATCGAATCCGTACTGCTTATATTTATTCCTTGTCGATGTGTTTATACCGATTCTTTCCAGTCTATCTTGCGCTAATTTTAATATTTCTGGTGGTGCCAATGTATGGTAAGGAAACGATGTCGAATGGCTTCCATCTCTATTACGTTTTGTATAGTCTGTATCCAACCAATTTTTTGCATCTTCCTCTGTCACTTTTTGTGTTTCGTCTTTTTGCCATTCCCAAAACCCGGGATCACCTGATACTACATTCATATTATGACTCTTAGGGTGACCAGGTAAATATGCATATATTCCTTTTTTCTTTACCATATTAATTTTCATGCGAAGTTCTTGACGTTTAAATCTATTGGGGTAATTATCTTTATTATATGACCTATAAAAACTATCAAATTCTTCGTATTGTTCATCTGTTAAATCATCTAAACTTATTTGCACGAAATTATTATCTTTTACATATATTTGAGAAGGTATTGGTTTCTTCGGTTGTTGCCCTTTAGGTCCTTTAGGTGGTGTGGGTTGGGGTATCTTTGCAATTTTAGGCTTGGGAATTCCATTCCCATTCTTCACCGCGACCGCTACTGGTTTTGGTATCGGTTCTTCTGAATCTGAATCCGAATCCGAATCCATATCTTCCGTTTCCGTTTCCGTTTCCGTTTCCGTTTCCGTTTCCGTTTCCGTTTCCGTTTCCGTTTCCGTTTCCGTTTCCGTTTCCTGATCTTTTCCGTTTTTTTTAAATCTAAAAAGTAAATATAAAATACAGGTAATTATAATTAATATAACACCAACAAATATATAAGTTTTATCCATTTATATTATACATTATAAATTTATTTGTATATACTTTCTTTTTTAAATAGAGTTAAATAATTACAAACCCGATATCCTTAGGTTTAATTTCTTCGTTAATTTTCCAATTCCAAAGATAATAGTGGTTATGACCTGTACCTTCCATGAACTTATGTTCGCGAAGTTCATCTTCATCTACTCCAACATTTACACAATTATATACATCGAAACCACGGTTACGCGCCATTATTATAGCATCTTTTAAACAGTGTCCTACATTATAAAAATTGTATGCCTGTTTTATCGTTTCACCACTTTGTTTATGTACATAATCTAGGCTATAAAACGTGGTAAATTGTTCCTTTTCATCGCTCAGGTACGTGTACACGGTATCTTTACGTGGAAGAATCCAGTGCTTGACATACGATTCGTCTATGTCGAGTGAAAGCTTAAACCGTCTCAAATGGGCTTGTAACATTTTCGTAACGCGTGGTATATCATCTTTAGTCATTTCCCTAAACTGAGAGGTACCTAAAATACGGTACGCCTGTTCTCTCGCATTAGAAAACCCTACCCGGTTTAACTTTTTGACATTTATGAGTCTGTGCCAATATTTAACTATGGCTATAGGTGTAGGTAATCTTTTTACAACAGTATATACGGCCTGCCATATATTATGTAAATTTATACGTCTTTTGACTTCATTTATAAGCATAGGTGCAAACTTGATATTTCTTAATTTTTCAGAGACACACAAAAAGTTAATTTGGAACATTGTAATCGTTTTTTTATTTACAGACACACATAAAGGTGTACCGGATACAAACGCTACAATTTCATTTGTTTCAGAATTACGAATGGTAATATTACACTCTTTTAAGTAATTTGGTGGATATATCGCCCACTCGATCAATTCTTTAGAATAATGAAATTCAAAAAAATCGTCACGTATATAATTTTCTTTTAGAAAAATACATAATTCATCTATGGTACACGAACTCCATTCATATCCTTCGGGTAACGGGTTTTTTTCATACCTAAGTTCTCTCGATGGATTTATTTCACCATCATTTTTAAAAACAACTTTATCTTGAGGAACAGGTTGTTTATTCCAGAATTCGTGCATTATATTACATAGAATAGACTTAAAGTTTTTAAGCTTTGTTACTATATAAAACAATGTCAACTCTTGAACAAGATTACACGACCGTTCCCGGTCAATTATATGCGTGCCTTTCCGTCATAGGACCAGAAGCACCCCAAAAAAACGATAAGTTTGGAATTAAGATCCGGGGTGCATTTAATTCCAGAGATGAGGCTGCATCGCACGCCAAACGTCTTCAAAAAGAAGATGCGACATTTGATATTTACGTTGTTGATATGTATAAGTGGTTGTTAATCCCACCCGATCCGACAAAGATCGAAGACGTTCATTATACGAATGAAAAGCTCGAAGAACTCATGTCGGGATACAAAGAAAATCAAGCACAAGCGGCACATATGTTTGCGGAACGTAAACGTGACATGGTCGAAAGTGCATCTACATTTTCGAAACCAGGTGATGAAAACTCGAAGTATTATACGAAACCAGATGAACCACCAATCAGTCACCCAGCTGAAGTTCTTGAACGTCTCCAAAAGGAAAAACCAGATACACCAATGGAGGAACTTGTTAAGGAAGCGGATGCAACCGTTGCTAAGGAAATTGAAGAAAGAAAGGAAAAGCGTGAAGCCGAGGCGAAGGTGGCTCTCGAAAAAGAGGCGATTGATAAAGGGTTTAATTCGGTTGAAGCAATGCTAAAGTTCAACAATGAAAAGTCTCAATCGTCTACGGAAGCTCAGGATACGAAAGGTGAAGGAGAAGTTGAGGAAGGTGAAGAGGTAGAATCTAAATAAATTTGTTATATAAATGTAAGAATGTTGAGTATTATACTAAATATAATCACCATAATTATTGTTTTAGCCATGGTCGGTTTATTTTTACGATTGTATGAAGATCGAAAAAGTAAATCGGGTACTGAAAATGTGAGTGCGTCTGATGTCGCACAAGATATACTAAAAGACCCACTCGTTGTAAGTCGTGCATATTTTACCGGATCTAAAATTGGTCCTATTGGTGATTTTGAAGGACAACAAACGTCACCTGAACATTTGTGGGTTAGAGGTAAACCTATCCGGGTCTAAGGATGACCGGTTGCATGGTCTTACCCATAAAAAAACCTAAAATAAAGGATACGAATATAATGATATACGCCGTTTTATCTAAATTTGTAAATATATCTTCCTTTTGTGCCTGTTGTGGATACGGTTCGTAATACGGTTGCGGTGGCGGAAAATAATATTGTTCGTTATTTTCCGGTTCTGATTCATCGAGTTTCTGGTCTTGTTCTTTATTTATGAATTCATCTGGATCATAGTTTATAGGTGTACCAACTTCAGCTTCCATTTATAAAATGTAAACCTATTTTTTTAAGCTCTATATTACTCAGCTTCTTCTTCCTCTTCGTCGACAACAAACCCTTTTAAATTACCGTTTTCGTCCATATCACTATCATCATCTTCAAAATCATCCTCATCATCTGTTTGAAGAAGATCAATGTCACTTTCTATTTCCGATTCGGTTTCATAATCATCATCAGAAAAATCATCTTCTGGGAGATCTTCGAGTGGGTCTAATCGTTCTGGAACCTTTGAGATTCTCCCTGAACGTGTACGTGTAGAAACAATTGTTTTTGTCATTATAAAGTAAAGTATGTTTATTCTTTTAAATACATTACGCAGTGTTAATTGATTCATTTATTAAAACAAGGCTAAATTCAGCGTTTATACTGTTCGCTAACGTGTCTAACTCTTCTATAACACTCGTATCAGTAGAAACCGTATATAATGCGAGTTCTCGTAAGTTTTCTAATGAACGGTTTAATAACTTTTCTGAAACTTCTGTATGTGATTTATATTCTATAGCCATGTTTATGTTTGCTAAAAATTCCCTGTATAAAACTTCATTTAATCCCGAGTAGGGTAAAGTTTCACGTATGAGTTTAGTTATATGTTTTGTACCTGTATCCTTTTTTATTAAAGTTGATGCCAAATATACAACGAGTGCAATTAATATCACAGCTAACATTCTATAAAGTACTAACAATTTTATCTGTAAGATTATGTGCGCGACATTTACATTTACACACCTGTTGTATATGACTTTTAAGTATACTGAATGAAATCGTTTCTTTACACGTGTCACATGTTTCCCTTGTGGTTACAGTATATTTCTTAACACCTTCACGTTTGAGTGACTCTACGACGAACGTTTCTTTTTTAACGATATACTTTTTTATAAACTTTTCAAGTAAGTTTTGTTCTGGTTCTACAACAACTTTCTTTTTGGGTGTATATGTTTCAACTTTACCATCTTCGTAAAGAATGTCCGTTATTTTTTTAGAGAGTTGATGTCGCCTCCCCGAAAAATCCTTACAAAACCCATACTGTCTTAGTACGTTCGTAGTCGAAAAACACTTTTGGGCTATAGTATCACCTACTATATGAAACCATACGTGATTGGAATTATGATTACATTTTTTATTTTCACAATATTTAGAATTTGTTGAGACGAGAAATTGCTTGTTATATTTAAACATTTTAGTGATTGATGCGGTAGTTTGTCCTTCTACATTTTTACGAACGAATGCTTCGACGAGTAAACGAGCCTCTTGGTCCTTGAACTCATTTTTAGTTTGTAATGTTGTAAATGTAGCTTCTTCACGAGTTCCTTCTATGATAACCGGTTCCATGCTTTGTGTTCGTAACGTTGCCATATGTAATATGTCAACGGATGGTTTTTGTTCGGTCTTTTGTAATGTAGATGAAGGACCATGTTTGTATATAAATATGGGTAAATATTCACTTTGTGTTTCTTTACCTGTATTATTACATAACTCACATCCCTGACCGGCACACGCTTCATGTTTTCCCTTTTTATGTGACCAAGGCATACGGAACCCACTTCCTTTCGTATTACGTGAATTATTACCATAGACCGAAATATCAACAATATCTTTCCAATCACGTGATCCGTACGCTAAGTTTAACGTATTTATAACATGATCCCTGATACCTAATGCAGATGATCTATTTACAACAAAACCCGGCCAGTTTATATGTATACCTGTTTTTATGAGTGTGTCTACGGGTTTAGGTTCAGCGACAGATATCAAAGCGTCTTTACCACCAAACTTTGAGACCTTGTCACATATGACTTTACATACACTCTTAATCTGTTCAAATGACATTTCTTCATCATCTTTATAATCAAGATCCATGAAAAAATTGTAATTTTCCGTTTTCTGTTCAACGACAAATATCTTTTCACCGGAGTTATATACTTCTACACATTTTTCGTAAAAGTCGTTCAATTTATCAAATGGCACGGAGAGGACACCACCGTCCATGAGCACATGTGATAAATCGGAGTTATTAGCAAAACCCTGGTCTTTACACCAACGTTTAAACATACTTACCTATTAATATATTTATCTTTTTATACTGTTTATTCGTCTTCATACTCGTGACGCCAAATAGAGCGTCTATATGAGACTTCCGGATAATTTTCTTCTTCTGATAAACTTTTCTTTAAAACGAGGAGTTCATAAACTTTATCCTCTTTATGTAATTCAACGTACCTTTCCGCTCTTTCTGATGTATATGCGTGCCTTTCAATGAGAAGCTCGCGTATTTGGGATAAAATGTAATTCTTAGACTTCATTATTTAATAGAGAAGGTTTTTCTATCGAGAGAAGTTACACACGCGTAAAATTCTGGATTGTTAAGTACATTCTTAACAATACGATCCCATTGTTTTTTAGTACTGAACTCTGAAAGCGTTTCAAAATTCATGAAATCATTTTCATCGTGTGTTCTCTTGATGGGCTGTTTCTGAATCTTACGGAGATTCATTTTCTGTTTTTCATCGTTAAACTTACGTATAAGTTCAGCCTGTTCCTGTATGGTATAGTTTACGAAAAACACGTAAACGTTATATTCGAGTTCCACTCCTGGACTTTCCGTTACTACAAACTTAAATTCTGTATATTCACCTTTTTTCAAACAAACAACTCCTCTGGTTTCTTCTTCAAGTTCTCTCAAAGCACATCTAATGGGATTTGGAATCTCTCTTCGCCTACACCCTCCGGTGACGAAAATCCAATCTTTGAATCTTCGATCCCGGACAGTGAGAAATCGTGGTTTATCACCTATAAAAGTGACGGGGACTGCAATTGCTTTATATTTTTTCATTGCTTATTTGCAAGTTATAATTGAATAAGATGATTATTCTGAAGATTCTTCTTCACTCTCATCAACTTGGGTGTCTAAAACCTCCTCTTTTTCTGTTTCTACATCTGGTATAGAATTTACTTGTGGTGGTGGTCTGGATAAATGTGTCATGAGGTTTCCGTAAAATCCTTTCACATTATCCATTTCTGATTTCGTTTTGTTAAGTTCTCTGTACATGTACATTGTGGCAACAATACACATGAGCACGGCAACTATAGTCGCGGTATCGCGATCGAATGTAAACATTTTATATATAAAATTACGAGCTAATTTTTTAAGTTCCTATAATCGCACCCATGTGCGTTTTCTTTTCGGTTGGACACGGGTACCCCATTTTTCCAAATTGTATTTCCTGGTAATGACCTTCTTTACACTCTGCATTTTGAGGAGGTTTTTCCGGTTTTTTACCAACTAAATGATCTAAAGTACCTGATTTTGGGTCATACGTTATAACAAAGATAAATGCTACGAGAAAAATTAATTGCCAAAACATTTATAATAAATGGATAAATTAAATTAGTTGGAATACATCAAACCACCCATACCATTTTCGATACGGAGGATGTTGTAGTTGACGGCGTAGATTGTATTAGCGAACGATGTATTATCGGAAACAAGTCTCGCGGAATCGAGTCTACTAAAGTTGAGCGAACCCGTTGGTTGAACCTTAGCCGTGTCAAGGCAGAATGGAATCAAGGCCAAGTTATCAGCGGTACAGTTACCAGCCGTTGTATGGTAATAGATTGGGGCGGAAGTAAAGTGTGGGATAACAGTCTTCGCATCAGTAACATCCGTACCGTTAATTTGAAGCTTCAATTTATCGGCGGCGGTCATAGCATTTACAGCAACCAAATATTTCATTGGGTGGTTGAAGTTGAGCTCTTGAGTCTTAGAGGCGGAGGCGATAGCTTTTTGTGTTTGTGTAATAAGCATGTTTTGTGGTGTGGAAGACAAAGCGGTACGCTCATCAGTGTCGAGATGAATGAATTGAACGTAGACTTCCGCATCGGCTGTGGCTGTAGCACCCCACGTGATTCTCAATTCAACATCATGATATTGAAGAGCAATCAATGGGATCGCCGACTGGGCATTTTCACAAAACGAAAACCTGAGTGGGTAGAACGTTTCACCAGAGTAAGTAGATTTAGAGTACGTTTGGTTCATAACGGTTGGCGCGAGGGTCGCAGAAAACTCATAATCTTGTTCGTCAATGACTTGTCCACCAATGAGAAGTTCAACCTTGGAAATTCTAGCGTCCCAGTTAGTGATGTTACCACTTCTATTAGCGATGTAGACATACCCGACCATATCCCCTTTTCTTTCAAACCTGACGGTCGACATACCATTCGCGGTTGGGTTGCCCTGGATAACCTGTCTTTCAACAGTTTGGGCGAAATTTGTGTGACGTTTATAGTTGGACCTGAAAAAAGAAACTTCAGGTTGGCCGACGAGATGCGCATCTTGGGCACCTACGGCAACGAGTTGGGCAATACCTCCAGACATATTTTATATTATACTAAGGTTTTATTTTTTTAACCTAAGCAAATCCAATCGCATTCATATAAATATTTCCATATAAATTCGATAATGTCATAAGTGCATGTTTGTCTTGGGTAACTGAAACATCGGTCGTCATCGCATAAAAATTTACATTCGTCAACTCTTTCGAAATATTTATATCACCTCCACTCGCAAGTATAGGTACGACAATTTGTGCACCCGTTATAAGATTTGAGAATACAAGATTCGAAACATCAGTTGTTGAAACGACGAGTGGTGCTGTACCATACGACTTTTCTCTCGCATCAATTGTTATTGTCCCTGAAGATATAGTTGCAGAAATATCCGTATTCGTTAACTTTATGTTTTGTGATGTGGTATTACCTGACACTATAATGTTACTCGCATCAACGTTTCCTGATGTAACGAGACCACCTAATGTGAGAACATTTGCTGTTACGTTTGCACCTGCATTAACACTCACGACATCATCTAATGCAAAAGGTGATGCGGCGACATTTAAATTTCCTATAGTAATGGAATCCGCTGAAACATTACCCGAAACCGTGAGTACGTTAGACCCGTACGTGTTTACTGTAAGATTTGCAGATGCCGCTGATGGACCAATTGCTACATTCGAACCTTCTTCATGTATGTTATCTAATGTAGAACCACCTTGCCCTCCTGAATCGTATATTTCACCTGTTGTTGTGTTAAACGATAAAACGTTATTCGAAGGGGCTGCATAAGCCGGGTCAAGTTTTATCGCGTTATCTACTTTCAAAGATGCTACTGCACCTGCAGACGATTTAAGTAAAACGTCGCCAGCGTAATCAATTTGTTTTGTAGCTGCAATGTCAATATCACCCGCGGATGTTAAACCCGTGGTTGTGTTATTAAACGCGATCGTGTGTGTCGTTGTTACACCCCCGTCTGTAATCGCCTGTAAAGTTGAAGAAACGTCCGCCCATTCAACTGCTGAAGCTGTACTTTTAAGAAATTTACCATTATCTACCCCTAATTTTGCTAATGTCGTTGCACCCGTGGCGTAGAGTAAATCACCTGCCGTGTACGATGCGATGTTTGTACCCCCATGATCGACATCTACAGCTCCAGTTGTTATTTTTTCCGCATCGAGTGATGTAATAGCCGAACCATCACCCTTAAGTGTTGCCGCTTCCACGAGACCCGTTGTTGTGACGTTACCTGCCAAAACATTACCACCTTCAACACTCAAAGTCATGAATTGATCCGACGTCGCGTTCGTAGGAACGATATGTGCACCGTCTGGGTCAGTGAGTGTATACGCGATAACGTATTTTTTCTCGTCGCCCATGTATCCCGCAACTACATTTGCGGTCGGGCGTGTCATGATTATACCCATATCTATAGTATCAATGGCATTTGCGTTACCTATTTCTATAATGGGGTCACTAACAGTGTGTATATTACTGTCTTGGAATGTCGTAGTACCTTGTACTGTTAAATTACCCGTAACGTATAGGTTTGAAGACACAAATGTATTATTAGTTGTACTATCATAACCTATTGGACCGTCAATGAGTTCCTTATTCGCATTTGTATACGGTATTTTACCTGCAGTCAGAGTTGTACTTTTAAATGTAGAAGCTGTAACGTTACCTGTAACAACTACGTTACCCGAAGCTGTTAAAGATGTTACCCCATTCGTAAATGAAATTTCATTAGTTGTCGTTGCCCCTCCATCTGTAATAGTCTGTAAAGTCGAAGAAACTTCATCCCACGATACACCCGCGGCTGAACTTCTAAGAAATTTTTCAGTTGGACCAGTCCCTTGAGCTGAAAATCTAACTTCAGAAACAGCGATCGTACCCATAGAATTTGGAATCGTCGATATCTGAACAGCAAGTCTTAAATAGTTGTATGCCGCAGACCCCGATATTGTCGCTGTGTGACCATTTCCACTATTCCATGTGACTGCAGTAGTTGAGCTATGTATTTCAGTCCAAGATGAACCGTTGGTACTTCCGAATACTTTCCATACATTTGGTGCGGCGTGGGTTGTTTGCGCTGGAATTATTTGAATAGATGTGGGTGCGATTGCAGTTGCTCTATATAACTGTATCCATGCACCAGAATAAGATCCAGTGGTTGCAGACCCCCCATAATAACCATCCATATCAGAATAATCA
>ERZ802822.1696-NODE-1696-length-13043-cov-18.555915_pt1 | contig 13043 bp, 15 predicted proteins | sample MGYA00345649_ERZ802822 | MGnify/ENA primary metagenome ERZ802822 (study PRJEB30503, sample SAMEA104212359) | marine metagenome | biome: Westerlies Biome; feature: [SRF] surface water layer (ENVO:00010504) within the epipelagic zone...; material: water...
GCGACCTACCCAATTCAGCAGTGATTGACTAACTGCTTGAATCAAAGTGCTTTATGGCAGGTGAAACACGGAATATGGTGCCCGGGGGCGGATTCGAACCACCGACACGCGGATTTTCAATCCGCTGCTCTACCAACTGAGCTACCCGGGCATTGATGATGGCGTGGCCATCCGCGGGCACATTCAGGAACCTGAACAACCCGCGCATCGGTATAGCGAGACGCCCGGTTCCTGTCCAGCCGAAATAGCGCGCGGATCATGCTGCTGATCGTACGGCTAGTCCTGTGTCTGGTCTGGCAGGTCAGCCGAGGAAAGCGCCTCGATTATGCTGTCATCCGCCGCATCAACCGCGGGGATGGCGTATTGCCCCTGAAACCAGCGGCCAAGGTCAATGTCGGCGCAGCGACGCGAACAGAATGGTCGCGGACTTTTACCGCCAGGCGGCGCGGGCGCGGCAGCTGGCTCTCCGCATGTGGGACAGGCAAGCTTGCCTTTTCCCGCTTCAGTCATATCCAGCCTCAATCATATCCCGGTTCCACTAGTCTTGGCACAGTCAAGCCTGACAAAACTATGCGGCGCACCGGTCTGTCAAGTGCAGCCAGGGCGGCCACCCCGTCGGTATCAAGCCAGTCTGCCATGGCGGGCGATATCTCGATCACCGGTGCCGCCAACGTCGGTCGCAGGGCGATCTGCCGCAAGACACCCAGCACCTCGCTTGCCATGCGGCCAGAAAGGTCCGTTGGAAAGGGATGCCCATAGGCCAGTCGGCATTCAAGGACGCCGCCGCGCGTCTGCCCCAGAATTTCTGGCGACCGCGGAATGACTGCCATCGCCACCTCCAGATCATCACGAACGCGCTGCATCACGGGCGGCTTGGCGCGCGGCAGGTCAATTGCCACAAGCCCGGCGATCTGGCGCAGGCGCAGCGCCCGTGCAATTGCCGCCGGTGCCGCTGCATACAGCGCATCCTGTGTGCCGCTCCCACTGTCCAGATCAATCGCAGTCAGGGCTTTTGTCGGCTCCACCCACATCACCCCACCGCCATCCAGCTGCACTGCTGACTGGAACGCCTCGTCAATCGCCTGATCAAACCGGCTGTCAAATTCGGCTGCAGATGTGGCGGCATCTGTTTCGGTTAGGTCCGCCAACGGTGCCAGACAGCGCGCCTGCACCGCAATCCCGCCGCCGTCATAAAGCATGCCTTCGTCAGATCCGTCGTCCAACCCAAGATTATCGCCCGGCCCAAGATCATCACCCGTCGCTGTCAGCCAGTCATTGGCACGTGCACGGCACTCAGCAACCAGCGTATCGGCTGACATCTCGACCGCACCGCGCCTGACGATCACCGCAAAATCTGCGGCCATACCCAAATCGGCAAGCAGACCTGCCAGCGCATCAACCAGAACCGCTTTCGACGTCTCAGACAGGCTGGCAGCCAGCGCGCGCGATATTGTGATGCCTTGCTGGCCCACCAGCATGACCAGATTGGCACTGACCAGCCGTGCGCCAAGGCTCGCCTGCCAGGCCTTTCCATCGCGCGGCGCAGCCGTAATGGTGATCACAGACATAGCACCAGCAACCACGCGGTCCGACTTGGCAAGGCGGACCGACACCTGCGTCCCGTCAGCAAGCCGCGCAAATGCCCTGTTCTGTCCGGCGATGACGCGGTTGATCTTCACACGATGAATGCTGCCCGTCAGGTTGCGGGCATGGTGATAGTCAGCCAGCACCTCGACCACACGGTCACCCTGCATCAACAAGGCCCTGTCCTGTCCCGGCGCACGGTCTATCAGAACATGATCACCCATCATGCTACCGCCGCGCCTGCATGAGGGATAAAACGCAGCGCCATCATGTCCCGACCCTGGCGGCAAGGCCGTTTCCGGCCAGCAATGCCGACACATCAAAAAGTGACAGCCCGACGATATTCGAATATGAGCCGGAGATGTGCCGTATATGGGCGGCGGCGCGGCCCTGAATGGCATAACCGCCTGCCTTGTCCTGCCAGTCATTGCTGTCGATATATTGCGCGATATCCTCTGCGGATAGTCGCTTGAAGGTCACAATGCTGGTCACCAGCCGGCTGACCATCTTGCCATCGGGGCGCAGCAAGGCAATCCCGCCATGGACCCGGTGACGCCGTCCTGACAGGCTTTCAAGACAGTCTCGCGCCGCATCGGCGGTTTCGGTTTTGGGAAAAATTGTCCGGCCACAAGCCACAACTGTGTCACCGGCAAGAATGGCGGCACCGGCCGGCGGGTTCAAGCTCTGTGCTGCTGTTGCCTTTTCACAGGCCATCCGGCGCGCGTAAGGCGCGGGCAATTCGCCGCGGCGCGGTGTCTCGTCAATATCGCAGGAAATGATGCTGGCGGGTATGACGCCAATCTGTTTCAGCAGTTCGCGCCGACGGGGCGAGGCTGACGCCAGAACAAGCGGAGTGAAAACTGCGGTCATTCGTGACCTTTCATGCCGGGCTTAATCATGCTGGACCCATATCATGCCGGGCCTAAATCATGCCGGAACCTGACGGATCATGAACCAGCCCGCCAGACCGTCCAGATGGCCTCACTGCCCAGTGATCATAAAACCCGCTATCCTCGCGTGACGCGGTCAATCACTTGAAACGGAACGTAATCCGGCCCTTGGTCAGATCATAAGGGGTCATTTCGACATTGACCCGATCACCTGCCAGAATACGAATACGATTCTTGCGCATCTTGCCGCTGGTATGGGCCAGCACCTCGTGATCGTTGTCGAGCTTGACCCGAAACATCGCGTTTGGCAGCAGTTCAGCAACTGTGCCGGAAAATTCGATTACGCCTTCCTTGGCCATGAGACCCTTTCCGCTTCGCGTTGAGAGCCATAGAGATGGCCAAAAAAGTACGAAAGGTCAAGCCTTTCAGGCATCTTTGCCTGATCAATCGTCTTCAGGCAGGTACAAGTCCAGTTTGGCGATGATATCATCGCGCACCGACCGATAGGCGCGCAGACGCTCTTCACGCGATCCCTGCAGCCCGGCAAGATTATCCACCGGCCAGTACAGAGCATCACAATCAACATTGCGGGTCAGGTCCTGTGCACGCGCATGCGCCTCTGGCGAAAAGGAAATGATGACGTCGTAAAAGTCGCAATCCAGATCATCAAATCCCTTCGGGGCGTGCTGGCTGAGATCAACATCGATCTCGGCCATGACCGCCACGGCAAAGCCGTCTTGCTGGCCTGGCGTCACCCCACATGAATCGGTGAATATCTTTCCCGGAAACCGCGACTTGATAATGGCCTCGGCCATTGCTGATCGCACCGCATTGATGTTGCAGGCAAACAGGACAGAGCTGATGTCGCGGGCCGGTGTGATTACCGTCTGGTCATCCATGGGCGCTCTCCTTTTGTTGCCGCGCAGGGCTATGTTGAGCTTGGTATCTTGTCATTTTGTTTGCAGAACACAGATCAGTGTGAACAGTCTTCGCGCTGTCATCTCGTCAGTCACAACCCTGCCATCCAGCCGCCCGCGCAGAATATCCGCCCCTTCATTGTGAAGCGCCCGGCGCCCCATATCGATGGCCTGAATTTGTGACGGGGTCTTTGTCCGGATGGCCTCGTAATAGGTATCACAGACGTGAAAATAGTCGCGGATAACGCGGCGCATCGGGCCAAGCGCCATATAGAACTGGCCAAGCTCGATGTCTGTGCTGTCCCTGATGTCAAAGCGGATATGGCGGCCTTCTGCGCGAAGATACAGGTTGAAAGGACCTTCAAGCACTGTGCCTTCCGGGCCCACCAGTGCAAAGCTGTTCTCTTCAAGAATATCATAGATGGCGATGGCGCGTTCGTGTTCAGCTTCGGGCGAGCGGCGCGGCGCACCAGTCTCGTCAAGCTCGATCCTGACAAGATGATGTGCCACCCCGGCAGCCTGCTGGCTGCCGGGCGTTTGCCCGTCATCAGCCATCTGGTCCCCTCGCATTCATCCGGATCGACATTGACAGCGCATGCGCGTCCAGCCCTTCGGCATTCGCCAGTGCAATGCCAGCAGGCGCAATCGCGCCAAAGCTTTCGACATTGCATTCAACGGTTGTCGTGCGTTTCATAAAGTCTGCCACCCCAAGGCCGGACGAAAACTTGGCCGTGCGCGCCGTTGGCAGCACATGGTTCGGACCGGCAACATAATCGCCAATCGCCTCCGGCGTATAGCGCCCCAGAAATACCGCACCTGCGTGACGAATTTCGGCAAGCCAGCGCCGTGGTTCGGCCACCGCCAGCTCCAGATGCTCGGCGGCAATCCGGTTCGCAAGCGCGGGCATCGCCTCCATATCGTCGACAGTGATGATCGCGCCATTATCCTGCCAGGACTGCCGGGCCACCTTTTCTCGCGGCAGGGTGGTCAGCAACCGTTCCACCGCATCGCTGACCGCATCGGCAAAATCCGGATCATCGGTAATCAGGATGGCCTGCGCCGCCTCGTCATGCTCGGCCTGTGACAGCAAGTCCACAGCAATCCACGCCGGATCATTATCGGCATCGGCAATTACCAGAATTTCTGAAGGGCCAGCAATCGAATCAATGCCAACTGTGCCATAGACCTGACGTTTCGCAGCTGCCACATAGGCATTTCCGGGACCAACAATCTTGTCCACCGGGGCAATCGTCTCGCTGCCAAAGGCAAGCGCGGCGATGGCCTGCGCCCCGCCAATCCGCCAGATTTCATCAACACCGGCAATACCGGCAGCCGCAAGCACCATCGGGCTTACAAAGCCATCAGGAGCCGGCACGACAATCACCCGCCGCGCCACCCCGGCGACCGCCGCCGGCATCGCGTTCATCAATACTGAAGACGGATAGGCTGCCTTGCCGCCAGGCACATAGAGACCCGCCGCATCAACCGGCGTATAGCGCATGCCAAGCCCGACACCTGTATCGTCCGTATAGTCAAAGCCCTCGGGGCGCTGGCGTTCATGAAAGGCACGAATGCGTTTGGCCGCTGTTTCCAGGGAGTCACGAAGGGACGGCGTCAGCGCATCCAGCGCCGCCTCAATTTCATCCCGGTTGACAGCAAGGTCAGCAACATTGTTTGCCGTCAGACGATCAAATTTGGCCGTCAGGTCCAGCAAGGCGGCATCACCGCGCCGGCGCACATCTGAAATAATGCCGGCAACCGCTTCGCCAACATCAACGTCAGCTTCGCGCTTGGACGCCAGCAACGCATCGAAGCGCGCCTCGAAATCCTGCTGGTTCTGGTTCAACCGTGCCGCCATAATGCCGCCCTTCGCCTGAAAGTCGTTGCCTGTAAACAAATACCCAGCCTGTTAGCGTCCTGTACGGCGAGACCGCGCACGATCTGCCCAACCCCGCTGGATATGTCCATGGTTTAACGCCAAAAAGCGCTGAAAATCAATGTCGGACAGGCAAATTGTGCCGCGTTTGGTCAGGCCTTGTCGTCAAGGCTGTGCGACGGATGAAAGATTGTCGGTTGTGACAGGCCGATATCCTCGGCAATCACATCTATGTCATCTGTCGTCAGACGCAGTGTGGCAGCCCCCGAAAAGGCCAGCTCAATACCGCCATCAACTGTTGTAATCGCCAACAGATTCAGCAACGCCGCCTTGCGGTCTGCTGGCAGGCCAGATGTTTGAACGCGCGAGACACCAAGGAACTGCACACCGCAAAGCTGGCGCTGGAAAACCGGCTCGCCAGATTCGCTGACCAGCCCGTCTTCTGTCGGCTGATCCCAGCAAAACCGGTTTGCAACAAGAATGAACCGCTGATCGGCACGCGCATAAACCATGTCTTCGCCAGGGATGATGGCATCTTGCAGAAGCGCGGACAGCACTTGCAGATCCTCATCGCTCGATACCTTGAGACGCAACGGATCAGCCATCTTTGCCATTGATCCTGTGCAGTCTTGCGCCGCAGGACCCAAGCTTGTCTTCAAGATCGCAATAGCCACGGTCAAGGTGATAGATGCGGCTGACCTCGGACACACCTTCGGTCGCCAATGCTGCCAGCACCAGCGATACCGACGCACGCAAATCGGTTGCCATCACCGGTGCAGGTGTCAGTGATTTCTGCCCCCGCACAAGTGCAACACCGCCATCAACCTGAATATCAGCGCCCATGCGCGCCAGTTCAGGCACATGCATGAACCTGTTCTCGAACACCGTTTCCGAAATACGCGATGACCCTTCGGCGACACACATCAGGGCCATGAACTGGGCCTGCAGGTCGGTCGGAAAGCCAGGAAAAGGATCGGTCGTGATATCAACGGCCCGGGGCCGGCCTGATGCGGTCACCTGAATGCCGTCTTCGCGCACATCAACAGTGGCGCCGGTGCTCACAATCACATCCAGCAGCGCATCCAGATGGCGGCGGCGGGCATGTTCCAGAAACAGATCACCGCCGGTAATGGCTGCGGCGATGGCCCAGGTGCCCGCCTCGATCCGGTCAGGGATGACACGGTGTGTTGCATCGCCAAGCTCGTCCACACCCTCGATCATGATGGTATCGCTGCCATGACCGGTAATCCGTGCGCCCATGGCATTCAGACATTCCGCCAGATCACTGATTTCCGGTTCGCGTGCCACATTCACCAACTCGGACGTGCCCTTGGCCAGACTGGCGGCAATCATTGCATTTTCGGTAGCACCTACAGATACATTGGGGAACACCACACGTCCCCCCTTCAACCCGCCCGGCGCGCGTGCCTGAATATACCCGTCTGCAAGTTCAACCACCGCGCCAAGCGCCTGCATCGCTCGGATATGCAAATCCACCGGCCGCGTGCCGATGGCACATCCCCCCGGCAGCGACACGCGTGCCGCCCCATATCTTGCCAGCAGCGGCCCCAGAACAAGCACCGATGCCCGCATCTTTCGCACCAGCTCATAGGGTGCATCGATGTTGGTTACGGCACCGCCAATGCTGACATTCAGCCCGTCGCGCGATACTTCCATGCCGTGATTGGCGAGCAGCACTTCCATCGATTGCGTATCAACAAGGCGCGGTACATTTTCCAGCTGCAAAGTGCCCGATGTGGCCAGTCCAGCCGCCATCAGGGGCAGTGCGGCGTTCTTTGCACCGCTGACAGTGATGCGCCCCTTCAACGGCACGCCGCCCTCAATCTTCAGACTATCCATGATCGTCTCCGTCTGCGGCAGCAGCGTTTTCAGACCCGGGCGACCTGTCTGTACCAGACAGCCTTGCCGCATCTGACGACGCATCAATCGCTATTCTGTCTGCTGCGGGCGAACCGGAAACGCCCTGCGGCCCGGCACCGCGCCGCGCTCGGGACTGGGCTTTCCGGCGGTGCAGATTCGCGCGCAATGCCTGTGCCAGGCGTTCGTCCCGGCTGGTCGGTTCTGATGTCACGCCGTCTCCTCGTCTTGTTCTGCCGGGGCGCTCTGTCGCCCCTTGATATTTCCATGACCCACATCTGTATCGCCGAAACGCCTCATATCGACAATAGTGATTTGGAACGACCGGCAAAGATCGGGTTCGTTTCAACATCTGCCCGTTCTGTCGTCTGCCCCTTAACGACTTGGCCACATTGGACAGCCTTTAAGGATATATTGTGGCAATATGTTGCGCTGCGTTAGGCTTGCGCCAATTCGGACTGAAAAGCGCCATAATCAGCGCCTAGTCCAGACCCAATGACAACTACATTTACTGGCAGGCGCCCTATGCCTCCTCCGACGGCAATGCTGAAGACGCTCTGGCTGCCCCTTCTTCTTGTTGGCGGGTTGCTGGTGTTCTTTGCGACCGGAACCCACCACGCTGTCAGCTGGCAAGGCATTGCCCGGAACTATGCCGGCATTACCGGTTTTGCCGATGACAATCTGCCGGTTGCCGCTCTGGGCTTTACTGTGATCTATATTCTGGCTGTGGCATTTTCGCTGCCTATTGCGCTGTTCCTGTCGCTGACTGGCGGTGCTGTGCTGGGGTGGCTGGCAGTGCCGTTGGTGGTGATCGGTGCAACAGCTGGTGCCGGTATTGTTTTTATCGCAGCACGGACCATCTTCGCCGATCTGGCGCGGGCGCGGGCCGGACCGTTTATCGCGCGCCTTGAATCCGGATTCACGGCAAATGCCTTTTCCTATCTTCTGGCGCTGCGCCTGATACCCGTTGCACCCTTCTGGGTCATGAACATCGTGCCAGCCTTCTCGCGCATGTCGCTGACCGCCTTTCTGGGGGCCACCTGCCTTGGCATTCTGCCCGGATCAGCTGTCTTCGTTTCGGTCGGGCGCGGGCTTGATCACATATTGGCTGCCGGACAGACACCCGATCTCGAGATTCTGGGATCACCCGCCATTCTGGGCCCGCTGGCGGCGCTGGGCCTGTTGGCGCTGATACCGGTTGTGTGGCGACGTATCCGGCCATCCGGCAACCAGCCCGCTGAGGATGAATGATGGAGCATATCCACACTGACATCTGCGTGATTGGTGGCGGGTCCGGCGGATTAAGCGTGGCGTCCGGTGCCGCACAGATGGGCGCGCGCGTTGTCCTGTTCGAAGCTGATCAAATGGGCGGCGACTGCCTGAACAGCGGGTGCGTGCCCTCAAAAGCCCTGCTGGCCGCAGCGAAAGCCGCCCACCACACCGCCGGCAATCCTGACATGGGTATAGGCGGTGCGCCGGCAAATGTGGATTTTGCAGCGGTAAAGGCGCATGTCGCGGCGGTGATCGCAGACATCGCACCGCATGATTCCGTAGAACGCTTCAGCGGGCTTGGCGTCAGGGTGATTGAGGAACATGCCCGCTTTGCCGGGCCGCGGGTTGTGCGCTCAACCAATTACGAGGTCACGGCCAAATTCATCGTGATTGCCACCGGATCGAAAGCCGCGATCCCGCCCATCCCCGGGCTGGACAGCGTCCCGTTTCATACCAATGAGACCATTTTCGCCGACACTGAAAAGCCCTCACATCTGGCCATTATCGGGGGCGGGCCGATTGGCATTGAAATGGCACAGGCGCACCGGCGGCTTGGCTGTGCGGTCACCGTGATTGAGGCGGCGCATATTCTTGGCCGCGATGATCCGGAGCTGGCCGGCCTTGTTACAGCGAGGCTGGCAGCAGAAGGCATCCGGCTGATTGAAGAGATTGGTGTGCAAGAGGTCGCCAATAATGCCGATAGCGGTAATGATGATTCCATCATCATTACCCTGGCCGACGGCACCCATGTAACAGCCAGCCATCTGCTGGTGGCCACCGGGCGCGCGCCGTCAAGCGGTAACCTTGATCTTGAGACAGCCAGCATCCGCACCGACCGCGGGGCCATTGTGACCGACCGGCGTTTGCGCACCAGCTGCAAGCACGTCTTTGCCATCGGCGATGTGACCGGACGCGCACCATTCACGCATATGGCCGGCTATCATGCCGGTATTGTGATCCGCAATATGCTGTTCCGGCTGCCAGCGAAAATCGATGATCGTCTGACGCCGTGGGTGACCTATACCGATCCTGAACTGGCGCATGTCGGCATGGGCGAGGGCACGGCATCTGCTGCCTATGGCGCGGCCAATATCAGGGTGGAGCGTGCACCGCTGACCGGTAATGATCGTGCCCGTGCCGAGGGTCGCACCGAAGGTATGGTCAAGGTGATCATACATCGCGACGGGCATATTCTGGGGGCCGGCATTGTGGCACCGGCAGCTGGCGAGATGATCATGGCCTGGTCGCTTGCCATTGCCAGAAAGCAGAAGATCGCTGCCATGGCCAGCACCATCGCGCCCTATCCCACCTATGGCGATGCCAGCAAACGCGCTGCCGGCCAGTTTTTTACTGACCGGTTGTTCAGCCCGCGCACAAGGTCACTGGTCAGGTTCTTGCTGAAACTGTGATCTGGTGGTGCCCGATCTTGTGGCATATGATCCGGGGCATTTACGGGTTTTCTGATTCTGCGTCATCTGCCCCTAGCCGCTGTGCTGGCCGGGATCAGGCGTCCAGTCAGGGTTGTTGTATTCCTCGATAACAAGGCCGGAAAAGGCCGAGGTGCGGCTTTCACCGAACTTCACCAGCATATGTTCCACCGTATCGAGCCACGGGATGCCGACCTCCTCGCGCTCTACCACATCCTCGACAGCGGGCAACTCGTTGATCGACACAAACGTGTCCTCGCCGACAGCCAGCAATCGCCAGAAATTCGCACTGCTGCTGCCCGCCTTGCGATAGGCGTCGGCGAATTCCTCGTGATAGCCATCCTTAACCTTGAAGGTCACCACTGACATGATTTTCATGGTCTCGTCTCCCGGGTGTCAGATACCGACTCTGTGTTCCCGTCTGAGTATCGACGAGATCACCTGCCTGCACAAGATACTGTCCTTCAGACGCACTTGGCCTTCAGACGCATCTGGCGCTCAGACGCATCTGGCGCTCAGTGGCATCGGGGGGCGTACCCAAGGGTGCCGCCCGAACACCAGAATGCATGCAGAATACGCCCCGGACAGGCAGAAACACGCCCGCCAATCTGCGGTAATATGGCTGAAAAAGCAGGGTCCGGAGAGGATTCAATCCTTCTTGCAAACCACTGCCCCCTATTGTAGAACTCGCCCCAGTGCTGCCATAGCTCCAGCGGTAGAGCGCACCCTTGGTAAGGGTGAGGTCGCGTGTTCGAATCACGCTGGCAGCACCATCTAACTTCTCTACATCACGTTTTGTCAGGCTTAATATCCTCGGCAGCAACAAGACCTCCGCCATCAGTGCCCGGCGGCGCGTTCCTGTTTCTGCATGCGACATGGACGCGGGTGACGCCCCGATCAGATGCCTGATTCAAAGGCCCCCTGGCGCACGCGGTAATCGACTGCCACCTTGTATTCAGGGTCATCGTCACTGCCGATGATCAGCTGCCCTGATCGCGATAACAGCTTGTGGCAATCAGGGCTGAGATGGCGCAGCATCACCGTCTTGCCGGCCTCATGATATTTCGCCGCTATATCCTCAATCGCCTGCAGCGCGGACTGGTCGACCACGCGCGAGGTGGCAAAATCAATGATCACCGTGGCCGGATCATCCTTGATCTGGAACAATTCGCGAAAGCCGGTCGCCGAGCCGAAAAACAGCGGCCCCCTGATGTCATAGACGATGGCGCCCTTTTCGCTGGTCGATGGGCGTTTCGATGCCTGAATTGTCTTGGCGGCGTTCCATGCATACACAAGCGCCGACATGATCACGCCCACAATCACCGCAATGGCCAGATCCTCAATCACCGTGACGGCTGTCACCGTCAGAATAACCAGCGCGTCGGCGCGCGGCACTTTGCGCAGGGTGGTGATGGAATGCCAGGCGAAGGTGCCAATCACCACCATGAACATCACCCCGACGAGGGCCGCGATCGGTATCTGTTCGATCAGCGATGCGGCAAACAGGATAAAGCCCAGCAGGAACAACGCGGCGGCAATGCCGGCAATGCGGGTCCGTCCGCCAGATTTCACATTGATCATCGACTGGCCGATCATCGCGCATCCGCCCATGCCGCCAAAAAAGCCGGTCAGGAAATTGGCTGCGCCCTGCGCCACACATTCACGCGATGCCCCGCCGCGCTGTTCGGTCATGTCGCCGACCAGATTCAACGTCAGCAGGCTTTCAATCAGACCAATCGCCGCTAGTATCAGCGCATAGGGGAAAATGATAACGAGGGTTTCAAGCGTCAGCGGCACAGCCGGAATGGCAAAGGGGGGCAGGCCGCCCGACAGGCTGGCAAGATCACCGACACGCGGCACCTCGATGCCAAATCCGATCACCACAGCGGTCACAACAGCGATCGCCGCCAGCGGTGCCGGTATCAGTTTGGTCAGCTTTGGTGCCTGCCAGATGACAAGCATGGTCAGCACAATCATGCCGATGGTGTTGAACAGAACTTCGCCTTCCATCCAGCGCATATTGCCATCAGGACCAGCAATCTTGAATTGCTCCAGCTGGGCAAGGCCGATCACGATCGCAAGGCCGTTCACAAAACCGATCATCACCGGATAGGGCACCATGCGGATGAATTTGCCCCATCGCAAAGCACCGGCAATCAGCTGCAGAATGCCCATCAGAACGACAGTGGCAAACAGATACTGAACGCCATGTTCCATCACCAGCGCAACCATGACCACGGCCAGCGCGCCAGTCGCGCCCGATATCATGCCGGGGCGGCCACCGAACAACGCGGTGATCAGTCCGACGATGAAGGCCGCATACAACCCGACAAGTGGGGCCACACCGGCCACAAAGGCAAAGGCCACGGCCTCGGGCACCAGCGCCAGCGACACCGTCAGGCCGGACAGAACTTCGACTGACATTTGTTTGGGGGACAGGTTTGGACGCGCGGTATCACTATAGAATTCACCACAGATGAACCGGTGCAACCGGCCTTGTTTTAATAATGACATGGGTGCTGGTCTGCTTCCTGGGAACGGGAAACACATATATGGGGCGTGTCGTTCACAATTCCACGTCCGTGCGTTCGGCCTGATATAGCCTGCGCGGATACAGATAGCCAGAATTCATCAATTTTGCGCAATTCAGAAGGCGGCGTCAGGAAGAGGGCAAGACCACCATGGCCACAACCTGCAAGCAACACCCGCGAGGCAGGACAGCCTGATGCGCCTGGCGTGCCGGCCGGTGCGCCGGATCTGGCCACAGCCGCAGCCAGTGTTCATTGGCCAGCGATCTGTCGGACTTGTCGGCAAAATACAGATCCAGCTTGACCACATCTTGCGGGGTTGCACCCGCCTCCTCAAGAATTGCCTGAAGATAGGTGAATACCAGCGCCGTCTGTTCAGCCCGGTCAACTGGATAGTCATCGGTATCAAGCCGCTTGCCAAGAATGCCGGAGGTCACCATCACACCGCGCACAATCGCGGCGTTCGGCACCGGGTTATGGTGCGCTGCCACCTTGTCGCTGTTTATGGACAGCACCATCAGGCACCACCCTTCTGGTGACGGACCGGGTTGGCAAGCCGGCCAAGCGGTTCGATCTCTATCCCCACGACACCGGTGATCTCGCCCAGCAGCAGGCTTTTATGGCCACGCGGAAACCGGCCAACCCCCTTGCCAGTGGTGCCAAAGGAAATC
>ERZ802822.1702-NODE-1702-length-13020-cov-9.830719_pt1 | contig 13020 bp, 10 predicted proteins | sample MGYA00345649_ERZ802822 | MGnify/ENA primary metagenome ERZ802822 (study PRJEB30503, sample SAMEA104212359) | marine metagenome | biome: Westerlies Biome; feature: [SRF] surface water layer (ENVO:00010504) within the epipelagic zone...; material: water...
ATAGTAAAAAAATATGGATATTAACAATGTTAATATAATTTTTAAGCAAACTTTATATCCAATAATAAATTTTAATAATGTTCATTAGCATAAATATTTCAAAATCATAATCAAAACTCTCTAAAACATACATCATTTAGATTATTTTTTTAACAAAACACAATATTTAGTATAAAATACAAGCAACAATTATGGAAGAGCATATTAAAAAAAATATTAACTTAAACTTGTTGAACGTTCATGTCGTTCTTATATTATCAATATATACGTATTTTTTATCAGTCAGAAAGTTTGAAGATATTGTTTAATGAAGCGCTAAAATTTTATATAGGGTACGATATAAAGGAAATTCCACTATCTATTATGAGTGAAGATAATGATAACGATAATGACAATGATCAAACTGATGGAAATACAAAATTGGCTACAAAGCCAAAAACTAAAATTCCATCGCTTTATAGAGTATTAATGATGAATGATGATTATACGCCAATGGAATTTGTGATTGAAGTTTTAGAAAAATTTTTTCAAAAAAATAGAGAAGAAGCAACACAAATCATGCTCCATGTTCATCAGCGTGGAGTTGGTGTTTGTGGGATTTATACATATGATTTAGCAGAAACAAAAGCAATGCAAGTAATGAATTATGCCCGTAAATATGAGCATCCTTTACAAGTACAGTTAGAGAAGGAATAATAATGCTATCTAAATCCTTAGAAGAAACTTTAAGACGAGCAATGACTAATGCGTCTTCATTAAAGCATGAGTTTGCTACGTTAGAGCATTTACTTTTTGCTTTACTTGAGGATCAAGATGCAATTGAAGTTTTAAAGGCCTGTTCAGTAAATGTAAAAACTTTGGAAGAGGATATAAATAAATATTTAAAGGAAGATTTGAAGGCAATTATTACATCAGATACTGAAGCTGATACCCAACCAACTGCTGGATTTCAAAGAGTTGTACAAAGAGCTGTAATACACACTCAATCTTCAGGTAGGAATGAAGCAACTGGAGCAAATATTTTAGTAGCGATGTTTTCTGAAAGAGATTGTTATGCAGTCTATTTGCTACAGAAACAAGACATGAAACGTCTTGATGCTGTTAGCTTTATGAGTCACGGCTTAGCAAAAGATCCAAATTACTCAAAATCCACTTCACCTTCTGGTGCTGAAAGTGACGTAGAGGATACAGAGAATAAAAAATCTGAAAAAGCTCTAGACAAGTACGCTGTAAATTTAAATGAGAAAGCAGCCGAAGGTAAGATAGATCCTTTAATAGGAAGACAACCTGAACTGGACAGAACTATCCAAGTTTTGTGTAGACGAACAAAAAATAATCCTTTGTTAGTTGGTGACCCTGGAGTTGGAAAAACTGCAATTGCTGAAGGTTTGGCTGATAGGGTGGTAAAAGGAAATGTACCAGAAGTTTTACTAAATTCTGAAATATATGCTCTAGATATGGGAGCATTGCTTGCAGGAACTAGATATAGAGGAGATTTTGAGGAGCGTCTAAAAGCTGTAATGAAAGAAATTGAATCAAATCAAAATGCCATATTATTCATTGATGAAATACATACTATAATTGGTGCTGGAGCCACTAGTGGTGGTGCTATGGACGCGTCTAATTTATTAAAACCAGCCCTGCAGAATGGTGGTTTGAAATGTATAGGTTCAACTACATACAAAGAATACAGAGGATACTTTGATAAAGACAGAGCATTAGTCAGACGGTTTCAAAAAATAGATGTTTCAGAGCCAAATATTGACGACACAGTAAAAATTTTAATGGGGCTGAAATCACGTTATGAGGAACATCATAAATTAAAATTTACAAATATAGCTATTAAAACTGCAGTTGAATTATCAGCTAGGTACATAAATGACAGAAAATTACCTGATAAAGCTATTGATGTTATAGATGAAACAGCAGCAGCACAAATGCTGAAAAATAAGTCTAAACGAAAGCGTATTATAGGAAAAGCTGAAATAGAAGAGACTGTTGCATTAATTGCAAGAATTCCTCCTAGAAATGTTTCAACTGACGATAGAAAAGCACTTTCTAAATTACAAGATGATTTAAAAAGAATGGTTTACGGACAAGACAAAGCTGTTACGGAGTTAGTTTCAAGCATTAAATTGTCTAGGGCGGGTTTAAGAGAAGGTGAAAAGCCTGTTGGTTGTTACTTATTCTCTGGCCCAACAGGAGTTGGAAAAACAGAAGTCGCTAAGCAATTAGCTGAAGCAACAGGTGTAAAGCTTATCAGATTTGATATGTCTGAATATATGGAAAGGCACACTGTTTCTAGATTAATTGGTGCTCCTCCAGGCTATGTTGGGTTTGATCAAGGTGGTCTTTTAACTGATGCGATTGATCAGAATCCACACTCAGTATTACTACTAGATGAAATAGAAAAAGCACATCCAGACCTATTTAATTTACTTTTACAAGTTATGGATCATGGCAAATTAACGGATAACAATGGTAAGTCTATAGATTTTAGGAATACAATATTAATTATGACTACTAATGCAGGAGCACAAGAGTTATCAAAAGCAGCAATTGGCTTTAAACAAGAAAGCCGTGAGGGTGCCGATGGTGAGGCTATTGACAAACTTTTTGCACCAGAGTTTAGAAACAGACTAGATGCAATAATACCGTTTGGATATTTACCTTTAGAAGTAGTTAGAATGGTTGTAGATAAATTTATTATGCAACTAGAAGTACAATTATCAGAAAAAGGCGTTTCAGTTGTATTAACAGATAAAGCAAGGGATTGGTTAGCAACAAAAGGTTATGACAAAACATTTGGTGCTAGACCTTTAGGAAGAGTTATTCAAGAACATATTAAAAAGCCATTAGCTGAAGAGTTGTTATTTGGAAGACTAGTTGATGGTGGCACTGTTAATGTAGACTTATCAAAAGATGCTTTAATTCTTAAGACAGAGGGCTCAAGTAACAAAGATAAAAAAAAGAAAACTATATTATCAAAGAATAAAAATAAAGGTACACCTGAGTTAACCTAATTTAAATATTAGAATATGGTGAACCTTGTTGATTAATAAGTTCTATCTGTTTGTCAATTTCCATTGCTTCTAATTGTACAAAATTTCTTACAGCTTTTGCAAAAGATTCATTTTGAATAAAATGGCTGCTGTAGGTTAACTCAGCTACATAACCTCTTTGTATTTTGTGATGACCTTGTGCACCCGCTTCAACTGTTTTAATATTATGTTCTATTGCATATTCTATGGCTTGGTAGTAACAAAGTTCAAAATGTAAAAATGGTATATCAACTATGGAACCCCAGTTTCTGCCATAGAGAGTGTTTTTACTAATAAAATTGAGTGCACCAGCCACGATCTTGTTATCTTGTTTCGCTATTATTAATAAAATATTATTTTTCATAGTCTTATTGATTAAGTAGAAAAAGTTTTTAGTTAAATATGCTCCCCCCCATTTTTTATCTATGGTATTAAGATAGAAATCATAGAATGAGTCCCAAATTTTGTCATTTAAATCATTACCAGTTACTTTTTGGATAACTAAGTTATTGTTGAGTATAGTTTTTCGTTCTTTTTTAATAGCTTTTCTTTTTGAACTTTTTAACTTACTTAAAAAATCATCAAATGAATTATAATCTTTATTATGCCAATGAAATTGAAGACCTTTTCGCTTGATCCATTTTTCATTTTTCAACTTCTTATTTAAGTTATCTGTAATGAAGTTAAGATGTGCAGAACTTAAATTATTATTTTGGACTATCATTTCAAACATATTTATTATTAATTCAAATATTTTATCCTTATCAGGGTTATTAGGGTTAATTAAAACTCTTGGACCTGTTGCAGGGGTAAAAGGTATAGCTGAGAGTACTTTTGGATAATATTGGCCACCAGCATTTTCAAATGCATTCGCCCAAGCGTGATCAAATATATATTCTCCATAAGAATGCATCTTTAAATAATTAGGTGAAACACCAATTATATTTCCTTTTTCATTTTTTACTATTATGTGCTGAGGATTCCAGCCAGTTTTAGATGATACAGAATTTGAAATTTCTAAAGAGTTTAAAAAATCATAGGAAGTAAAAGGATGTCCACTTGCATTTAGAGAATCCCATTCACTTTTACCAACTTCAGCTAAACTAGATACCAGTTCTGCTTTCATTTATTGGATTTTAGCGTTCTGATAAAATATAGCTTAATTTTCAATCTCAAAAACACCTTCAATTTCAACAGGAACATTTAAGGGAAGCGACGATGTCCCTACAGCAAAACGTGAATGTTTACCCTTTTCACCAAAGATTTTAACAAATAAGTCTGATGCCCCATTAATTATTTTGGGTTGATCAGTGAAGTCTGGAGTCGATGCTACAAATCCTCCCAATTTTACAACCCTTTTAACTTTGTTAAGATTTCCATTACAAGCAGATTTTAGCTGACTTAATAGAGCTTTGGCGCAAGCTTCCGCCATTTCTATCCCGTCTTCTAGAGAAACAGTATCCCCAACTTTACCTTTAATAGTTAACTGGCCATTTATAAAAGGTAATTGTCCTGAGATAAATACTAAATTATTAGAAATGACATATGGGACATAACTACCTGCCGGAGTGCTTGCCTCATCAAGTTGGATATTTAGATCTTCTAACTTTGTATTAATATCATCAGTCATTTAAAAATCCTTTATTTTATGAACAACCTGAAGTGGCGCCACATGTATTACACTTCATACATGTTCCATTTCTTACTAATGTAAAATTACCACATTCACCACACGCTTCGCCCTCATAACCTTTTATTTTAGCCTCAATTTCTTGAGCAAGATTTGGTGCCTTTGTTTCATTAATAACAATCGTAGTATCATCATTGGTTAACTCAACTTCTTCTTTAAGTGAAGTTGTTTGTGGCATCATTGTTACGTTACTTGTACCACCAGACACTACTTTAAGTTCTCTTCTTACAAAACCTCTACTTGCAACTTTTTCAGAAATTAAAGCCTTACTATTACCGGCACCTGTGGTACTTGAATCTAAGTCCTCTGGCCCTACGTGACCTAGATCATTTCGATCTAAATATGATATCGCTAACTCTCTAAAAATATAGTCTAAAATTGAAGTTGACATTTTGATAGTATCGTTCCCAGTAACCATTCCTTGGGGTTCAAAACGAGTAAATGTGAAGGCTTCTACAAATTCTTCTAAAGGAACACCATATTGTAATCCAATTGATACAGCAATGGCAAAATTATTCATCAATGACCTAAATGCAGCACCCTCTTTGTGCATATCAACGAATATTTCACCTAATTTTCCATCTTCGTATTCACCAGTTCTTAGATAGACTTTATGACCACCTACTGTTGCTTTTTGGGTATAGCCTTTCCTTCTATGAGGTAATTTATCTCTTTCAGCCCTTATAAATCTTTCCACAATTTTTTCAACAACTTCACTGGTGCGTTTTGTTATGTCTTGTTCATTTGTAATGTTATCTTGGTCTTCACTAATATCATCTTCCTCTAGTAAGGCAGAATTAAGTGGTTGGCTTAACTTTGATCCATCTCTGTATAGTGCATTAGCTTTAATACCTAGTTGCCAAGATAGCATGTAGGCATCACTGCAATCTTCTATGGACGCGTCATTTGGCATATTTATTGTTTTGGAAATGGCGCCAGATATAAAAGATTGTGCAGCAGCCATCATTTTAATGTGGCTATCTACTGACAAGAATCTTTTACCTATTCGCCCACAGACGTTAGCACAATCAAATACATCAAGATGGTCTTTGTTTAAATGCGGTGCACCTTCGAGTGTCATTGCGCCACAAACATGAATATTTGCAACATCAATTTCTTCAGAGGTAAAACCCAAAAAATCTAGCATATTAAATGTAAAATCATTCATTTGTTCTGAAGAGATGCCTAACGTATTTTTACAAAAATCTTCGCCAAGAGTATACTGGTTAAATACAAATTTAATATCAAAAGCAGACTCTAAAGAGCCTTCAATTAAATTTATTTCTCTGTCGGTAAAGCCTTTTGAAATTAATGCATTATGACTAATAGCTTGACAATCTTTTAAGCTACCTGCACCAACTGCATATCTTTGCATATCGTCTATTTGATCTGCATCATATCCTAAATGCGCAAGAGCTTCAGGAACCACTCGATTTATAATTTTGAAATATCCACCACCGGCTAATTTCTTAAATTTAACCATAGCAAAGTCTGGTTCTATACCAGTGGTATCACAATCCATAACTAAACCAATTGTTCCAGTAGGTGCTATTACTGTAGCTTGAGCGTTTCTATATCCATGTTTTTCACCTAAAGACAATGCTTTTGTCCATGATTCTTTAGCTGCAATAACTAAATTTTGATCAGGACAATCTTGAGACATGAGAGGAACTGGATTAATAGACAAATCTTCATAACCTCTAGTTTTACCTTCAGAAGCTCGTTTATGATTACGTATAACTTTCAGCATACTATTTGCGTTTTCATTATATTTAGGAAATGGTCCAAGTTCTCCGGCAATTTCTGCTGATGTTGCATATGAAATACCAGTCATTATTGATGTTAGAGCCGCACATATTGATCTACCTTGATCACTATCATAAGAAATGCCCCAAGACATTAACAAGCCGCCAATATTGGCATACCCCAATCCAAGTGTTCTATATTCGTATGATCTTTGTGCAATTTCTTTTGAAGGAAATTGTGCCATCATTACAGAAATTTCTAGAGTTAATGTCCATAATCTTGTTGTGTATTCATATGCCTCAATATCAAAAGAAGAATCATCTTTTTTAAATTGAAGCAAATTTATAGATGCTAGATTACATGCAGTGTCATCAATAAACATATATTCTGAACATGGATTTGATGCGTTTATTCTTCCAGCTTCAGGACAAGTATGCCATTCATTAATAGTAGTATCATACTGAAGGCCTGGGTCGGCACAAGCCCATGCAGCTTCAGAAATTTTAGACCATAAGTCAGACGCATCAATTGTTTTATGAATACCCCCATCTGTTCTTCTTATAAGATCCCATTTTCCTTTTTGAGAAACTTTTTCTAAAAATTCATTACTTACTCTAACGGAGTTATTAGAATTTTGGCCAGAAACTGTTAAATATGCATCACTATCCCAATCTGTATCATAAGTCTGAAACTCAATTTCTTTAAACCCTTGGCCAGCAAATTGCATAACTCTTTGGATATAGTTTTCAGGGATCATTACTGCACGACAATTTAGGATTGCTTTTTTAAGTTCAGTATTAATTTTTGGGTCTAATCTTTCTTTATCACCATAATCATCTAAATTACAGGCATCCATAACAGACTTTAAATTTTTAGCAGTTAATTTTGACCCAGCAACTAATGCGGCAACTTTTTGTTCCTCAACAACTTTCCAATTAATGTATTCCTCAATATCCGGATGATCTATGTCAACAGTTACCATTTTTGCGGCTCTTCTTGTAGTTCCTCCTGATTTAATAGCTCCAGCAGCTCTATCACCAATTCTTAAAAAGCTCATCATTCCAGATGATCTTCCACCGCCCGACAAACCTTCAGTACTCCCTCTTAACTTAGAAAAGTTTGATCCAGTTCCTGAACCGTATTTAAAAAGTCTAGCTTCCCTAACCCAAAGGTCCATAATGCCTCCCTCGTTTACAAGGTCGTCTTGAACAGATTGAATAAAGCAAGCATGAGGTTGAGGGTGTTCGTAAGATGACTTTGACTTAACTAATTTTTTAGTTTCAAAATCAACGTAATAGTGACCCTGACTTGGACCGTCTATACCGTATGCCCAATATAAGCCAGTATTGAACCATTGTGGTGAGTTTGGAGCACACATTTGAGCTGCAAGCATAAATCTCATCTCATCATAATAGATTTTTGCATCTTCTTCGGTTGTGAAATAATTACCTTTCCATCCCCAATAAGTCCATGTTCCAGCTAATCTATCAAAAACTTGTTTGGCTGATTCTTCACCTTTATATCTTTTATCTTCAGATATTTTTTTTAGCTTATTGTTGTCAGGTTCAGAGCGCCATAACCAATTGGGGACGTTTTCTTCATTTACTTTTTTAACAAAGGCTGGAACACCGGCTTTACGAAAATATTTTTGTGCAATTATATCTGCTGCTACTTGAGAATAGTTACCAGGAACCTCAATGTCGGGAGCACTAAAAACAATTGTTCCATCTGGATTTTTAATTTCACTAGAAGTGGTTTTAAACTCTAAACCTGCATACGCATCATTTCCTTTTTTTGTAAACTGTCTTTCAAATTTCATCTTTTTTCCTTTTTTACAATAAAGAAAACAATAATTATATATACTCTAGGTTTCATTGTTAATATTTCATCATTACTTGTGGATAAATTGTTAAAAATTTAACAAAGTGTTATGATGTTTACAATTTTCTATAAATAAACTCTTGTTTTTCCTTAATTTAATTTTTACTATATGATTTTCGTTAATTAATACAGCCTGTGGATAAACACAATATATAGTAATAACGAATAATTAAACTACATGATTTAGTATGCCTTCGTAAAGAGTATAATTCAATTTTTTTAATTTTTTTATTTAATTCTTTAATTTTACTTAATTTTTTAAAATCATGTAATATTGTTAAACACAACAATGAATATTTATTATTTTTTTAAATAAGTTATAGTAGATATAGATGTGAATTAATTAGGAAGTCATTTTATGAGATATAGTCTAGTCGAAATATTATTGGGTGCTGTAGTTTTAATAACTGCAATAAGTTTTTTAATTGTGGGCATGCAATCAGTCAACAATCAGAAAGATGGTTATAATATTTCATTAATATTTGGTTCAACTGCAGGTTTAAAAAACGGCGATGATGTAAAAATATCTGGAATTAACATAGGTAAAATTACTAAATTAGAACTTGATCTGGAAGATTATAATGCAAAAGTAGATATAGTGATTAATGAAAATATAAAAATCCCAGACGATTCTTCTGCAAAAATTACTTCTTCTAGCCTCTTAGGGGGTAATTTTTTAAATATTATTCCTGGTTCGTCTGAAAAAAACCTAGAACCAAGAGATGTTATATATGATACGACTGATCCAGTTAGTTTTACAGATATGCTTGGGAAGGTAATATTTTCAGGCAATAAAAAGTAAAAATATAATTAGGATTTTCCAAATGAAGTTAATAAACTTAATTTTTATTTTATTATTGTTTATCTTTCCTAAAATTGTATTTTCGTCTCAGTGGATTGAAGGGAATAAATTAGTTATTCAAGGTTTGGATAAAATTACAGCAAGAATACAAACTTTTGAGGTAAATGTAGGACAAACACATAGATTTGGGGTACTAGATATTTTCGTAAAACGATGTGTTTTTTCAAAACCAATATTTAAACCTGAATCTTTAGCATTTATAAAAATTAAGGATAACTCCGACAGACTTTCTGAAGTAAAATTTAGGGGTTGGATGTTTGCATCTAGTCCAGCACTGAATGCCTTAGAGAATTCAGTTTACGATGTTTCAATTCTTGTTTGTAAAAAAGTTGATAAGGAATTAAAGAAATCATCATCAGTTGAAGCTAAAGAATAAAAGTCAATTTTTAATTGAATAGAGTCTTCAAGATTTTTTTTGAATTTAGATTTAGTTATTTCATACGCACCAAATTGTATTAAATGATCATTTAAAAATTGAACATCTAATATTTTAAAACCGCCTTCCCATAATCTTGCAACTAGGTTTATCAAGGCCACTTTACTTCCATTTGAAACACAACTAAACATTGATTCTGCAAAAAAAACTCCTCCCAAAGCAACTCCATAAATCCCTCCAACTAGTTGATTTTTTTGCCAACATTCAATTGAGTGTGCATATTTCATTTTATTTAAAGATATAAATAAACTTTCTATTTCTTCGTTTATCCAAGTTTCAGTTCTATTTACAATGGCACACGATCTAATTACATCCGCAAAAGCTTTATTCATAGTTATCTTAAAGGGCCTTTTTTTTGCTACACGTACAAGACTTTTTGAAGCCTTAAATCTTCTAATTGGCATTAGAGCTCTATATTCTGGGTCAATAAAGATAATTTTTTTATCTTTTCTACTATTAGCCATAGGAAAGATGCCAAGCATATAAGCTTTTATTAAATCTTCTGGTGAGATTGATGAAGGGTATTTATAACTCAAGTGAATTTTCTTACATAATCAATAAATATCAATTGGCACTCAATAATTTGTTTTCTAGCCATCTAATATCGTAGGAACCTTTTTCCATTACCTCAGTATTTAAGATTTCCCTATGCAAATCTATAGTTGTAGAAATTGGTTCTATTACAATTTCTTTTAAGGCTTGCTTAAGCCTTAAAATGCATTGCTCTCTATTATTACCGTGAACAATTAGTTTGGCTATTAGGCTATCGTAATATGGTGGAACTTCATATCCTGAATATATACAAGACTCAATTCTTATACCAAGTCCACATGGAGAGTGAAATTGTAAAATTTTACCAGGAGAAGGCATAAATGTTTTGGGATCTTCTGCATTAATTCTACATTCAATTGCATGCCCATTAATTTTAACTTCATTTTGTTTGAAAGATAATGGAAGACCAGCTGCTATCTTTATTTGTTCTCTAACTAAGTCTATCCCAGTAATTGCTTCAGTAATGGGGTGCTCTACTTGCAGTCTAGTATTCATTTCTATAAAGAAAAACTCATTTTTTTCATATAAAAATTCAATAGTACCTAATCCTAAATATCCCATTTTCGAAACAGCATTTGATGCTATTTGACCTATACTGTCTCTTGTTTTGTTATCTATTGCAGGTGATGGAGCTTCTTCGATAACTTTTTGATGACGTCGTTGAATAGAACATTCTCTTTCACCAAGATGAACAGTGTTACCAAATTGATCAGCTACTATTTGGACTTCTATGTGTCTAGGGTTTTGAAGATATTTTTCAATATATACACGGTCATCTCCAAATGCCGCTTTTGCCTCACTTTTAGCAGCTGTAAATGCTGATTCAAGTTGTTCTTCATTTAAGGCGACTTTCATTCCTCTGCCGCCACCTCCTGACGCTGCTTTAATTAATACAGGGTAACCAATTTTCTTGGCTTCTTCATATGCATTTTCATAATTATAAATATTATTTTCAGAGCCAGGAACAAGAGGTATTCCAAGTTTTTTAGCTGTTATCTTTGCTTCTATTTTATCTCCCATGCATCTTATATGTTCTGGTTTTGGACCTATAAAAACAATGTTATGGGCTTCTACAATTTCTGCAAATTCAGGATTTTCAGATAAAAATCCAACACCTGGGTGAATAGCATCTGCTCCCACTAATTGAGCTGCTGTTATTATTGCAGGAATATTTAAATATGATTTTGAAGATGGTGCAGGACCTATACACACGCTTTCATCAGCTAATCGAACATGAATGGCGTCATTGTCAGCTGTAGAGTGAATGGCAACAGTCTTAATATTGAGTTCTTTACAGGCTCTTAAAACTCTTAAAGCCACATCACCTCGGTTTGCAATTAAAATTTTAGAAAACATTGTAAACCTATTATTCAATAACTACTAATAATTGATCAAATTCAATTGGTTGACTATCTTCAAATCCAATAAATACAACTTTTCCAGATTTATGTGCAGTAATGGAATTCATTACCTTCATAGCTTCAATAATGAGTAATGTATCACCTTTTGATACTAAAGAATTTAGTTTCACAAATGTTTCCTTACCTGGCTCTGGAGAAGAATATGCTGTGCCAACCATTGGGGAGTTAACTGCACCAGGATGTTTATTGGTAAAATTTTCTGGTTCATTTTTTATTTTGTTGCTTTTTTCAGAAACGTTAGCTTTGGCAGTGTGAATAACAGTTTCTTGAGAATTTGGTACATTATTGTAATTGTTTATAATTTTTATTTTAAAGTCCTTAGCTTCATATTCTAGTTCTGACAAATCATTATTATTAACAATATCGACAAAGTCTTGAACTATATTAAGGTTTTCTGTTTGGGAACTTTTCTTATTCATTATCTCACCTATTTTTCTTCAGTCTTTTATGAATTTATTAACTGCATCTATAGCAAGCAAATATGAGTTCACACCTAAACCAGCAATCACACCAGTCACAACTGGCGAAATGTAAGATTTATGTCGAAAACTTTCTCTAGCATAAACATTTGTTATATGTATTTCAATTTTAGGACCATGAAACATGCTTAAGGCATCTAAAATACCTATAGATGTATGCGTTAACGCACCGGCATTAATTAAAATTCCATATGCATCATTTATGGCATTATGTATTTCACCAATTAATTCACCTTCTAAATTAGATTGAAAAAAATTTAAGTCTAGGTCGTAATCATTACATTTTTTTTGACACATAGACTTAACAGTTTCTAAAGAAGTTTTCCCATATTTTTCAGGCTCTCTACTACCAAGAAGGTTTAAGTTTGGTCCATTAATAATATATAGTTTTTTTTTCAAATTAACTCTCCAATATTTGCCTATAATTTAAAATTGTCGATTTTAAGACATTAAAATAAAATGAATTATTTCTCACGAAAACTTTTTATAATCTGCTTTAAATCACTCTTTTGTAAAGCACCAGGATATATAATATCTCCGACTATAAATGCTGGAGTACCATTTAAATTTAATAATTTAGCTATTTCCCTATTTTTTGTGAGTTTATTTTCAATTTCCGGGTTTTTCATATCAATTTTTAATTGATTGATGTTAAGACCAGTTTTTTTAGCAATTTTAAAAATTACATCTTCATTTATTCTACCTTTTACACTCATAAGAGATAGATGATAATCATTATATAAACCTTGTTTTTCTGAAGCAAGGGCAGCAGTGGCAGCTATATATGAATTTTGAGATAATATAGGAAGTTCAACAAAAACTAAGTTAATTTTTTTATCTTCAGACATAACATCCATAATTGTCTTAACAACTGTTTTGCAATAACCACAATTATAGTCAAAAAATTCATAT
>ERZ802822.1704-NODE-1704-length-13014-cov-8.566360_pt1 | contig 13014 bp, 15 predicted proteins | sample MGYA00345649_ERZ802822 | MGnify/ENA primary metagenome ERZ802822 (study PRJEB30503, sample SAMEA104212359) | marine metagenome | biome: Westerlies Biome; feature: [SRF] surface water layer (ENVO:00010504) within the epipelagic zone...; material: water...
GGTTCCGGCTTTTGAAGAACAATCTGGCATTAAAGTCGAAATTGTTAAAGCTGGTTCAGGTTAATTGCTCAATCGTTTGAGAGCCGAAAAAGGCCGCCAGACAGCAGACGTTATTTGGAGCGTTGGTGGTGAATTAGTAGATTTTAAACGTGATATGATTTCGGCTGCTTTACAAGACGAAGTGCCTTCACATAGGTTAGGCATATTAGCTTTTATTCCCGAATTTGTAAAACGAGACAAGCACGAAGCTGGCCTTACAAAAGAAATTCGTGTAGAGTATAGAGATAGCAAGCACCTTGGTAGGGAAAAAGATACTATAGAAGGTGTGATAAAAATACTTGACGGACGTTATAGTGAACGTTGGGACAGTTATAATTATACGGCTGTAATGGAAGGTAACTTAGTTAGCTTTATGAATAGTACAAAGCACAACAATGGTACTATGAAACGTATGAAAGCCAAGGTTAAAGCACTTACAGAAAATCGACTGTTCGGTGCTAATGAAACTCGTCTTAACTATGTTAAGCTATTTAAGGTGTAATCATGATTAGAGCAAAACAACCACAATCCGAAATTGTTATCGATCTTACCGGACCACAAGGCAATGCATTTCAGTTAATGGCATATGCAAAACAATTAGCTACTCGGCTTGGTATGAACTACCATGTAATAATTGATGAAATGAAACATTTAGTACATGCAGAGTATACACATGATAATGATCCATCTTCAGGACATAGAGGCAATGATAGAAGAATTTATTTAAACGAAGAAATTGATCAAAATGGGGAATTTTTTAAACCAGGATATTATATTGTATTTTTTAAGTATCTTGACACAGAAGATAAAGAGACAAAATATATTTTATACAGATTTACTCCTGATCACAAACAATATGATTTACTAGAGAAAATAACTAATCAAAATCAACCTTATACTAGACTTGTCTTTAGTAAGGAATTTTATGAAGGCAGGTCTTGGCTCAGAGATCAGTATAAATCACTCGAATTGTCAGTTTCCACTGATGAAGTTGGAAACCTAATTGGACTTTTAAAAACTAATAAAAAAACTGATAAATTAGTTATTATAGGATCACATATTGACACTGTTCCATCTGGTGGACGTTATGATGGCATAGCAGGAGTAGTCTCGGCCTTGTGTGTTATTAACCACATAAGAATAAATGATATTAACCTGCCGTTTAATCTGGCAGTGTATGATTATTTAGGAGAAGAATTAAACGACTGGGGAACTTCATGCATTGGCAGTAGAGGAATAGCTGGAGTGCTAAACCAAGAAATTTTATCTAGAAAAAATACTGCAGGTTTAGTTCTAAAAGAGGAAATTGATAAAATTGGAGGAAACTCAGCACTCTTGAACAAGCCACTTCCGGTTATAGAGAATATTTTAGCTTGTCTAGAATTACATATTGAACAAGGAAAAGTTTTAGAGGATAGAAAAATTGACATAGGAGTTGTCAGATCAATACCTAGTATTTCAAGATTTAGTGTAAGTGTTAAAGGTCAAGCAGGCCACAGTGGTACTATTTTAATGAACCAAAGAAGTGACGCTTTAGTAACAGCCTCAGAAATTATTTCTTTTGTAAATAAGTCAGCTCTGAAATTATCACAAAAGAGTAATCAACACTTTGTTGCTACTATTGGGAAAATAAATGTCCATCCAAATTCAGCTGCTATCATTCCAGGATTTGTAGAAATGACAATTGATTTAAGAGCAACCAGCCAAAATTCAAGGGAAGAATTTTTAAATATTTTGAATAAGAAAATTTCTTTGTTGAATGATACTTCCTCTTGTAATGTAAAAATTAAAGATATAGCATTTGCTCCCTATGTAGAAATGGATAAAGATTTAATTAACCTATTTAAAAACTGTGCCAACTCACTAGGACTTTCAAATACTATTATGGATAGTGGAGCAGGTCACGATACAGCTCAACTATCAAGAGTAGTTCCGGCTGGAATGATATTTATACCTTGTAAAGATGGACTTAGTCACTGCCCAGAAGAATATGCAGAAGTTTCTGATATATCTAAGGGAACAGCTGTATTATGGAAAATGGTTCAAAATTTAGAAAATCAAAATTCTAATATAACATAACTTTATATTCTTAGATGAAGATTTAAATAATTTTAAAAAAATCTACGACATTTTTTTTATTTTCAATATTGAAAATAAATTCAATTATTTGATCTACTTTATCTGCATCAATTTTCTTTTGTGATGACTGACAACAAACCTCAAATTTTTTTAAATACTCTTTTTCAGTTAATGGAACATTTGGATGCCCGTATACATAATCAAGTTTAATTTCAATTTTTTCGTTATTCTCTAGTAATACTGAAAAAAATTGTGGTGTAAGTACTTTCTCATCTAAATCTTCATTTTTTAACATAGTAATTTTCTCAGAAAAGTTTAGGGTTTGATTATTATCTAAGTAATTTCTATCTGTAAAAGTCTCTATGTTTAAATGATCATGGATCATAAAACTTGCACCCACAAATTTAGCACATAGCTTTGCATAATTTGTTGTAAGATCTTTTATAACTGGTCTAGATACTAGTTTATAAACCCCTGGTGGCACATGGCAAACAATTGATTTAATGTCATTTTTATTCACTTTATATTTTGTTTTTAAATCTCTAATCGCATGTACTAACCCATGAGTTAATCTTCCACTAGGATATGGTTTATGCGCTAATTCATTAATCATCCATTGATTACCAATATTTTTTTTCATATATTTCAAGTCATATTGATTGTTTTCAATTAAATTAAAATATCCGTGCTCACCATTAAAAACTCTCTTAGGTCCAGGAAACCCTGCCATTGTTAAATCCATTGAGGCTAATGCTGCTTTCGCATTAAACCCTACTTGAAGTCCTAAAATTGGAACTCCCTCTACATGGGACTGCATGTTACCACATGTTTGTGAGTACATAATTCCTAATGCATTATTAATTTCTACAGAAGAAAATTTTTGAATTTTTGATAATGATGCTACAGCTCCAAAACCACTCGCTGTTGCAGGTCTAAAAAATTTTAATTCTCCTTTTGCACTAACACCTAAGAATGATGCAATATCGACGCCTAAGGCAAGAGAAAGCAAAAACTCCTTACCATTTACAGCTAAGCCATCTCTATTTTTACTTTCACAATGCGCAAGCATCGAACTCAAAATTGCGGCCATTGGATGAACAACTGCACCTTCGTGAATACAATCAAATTCAAGACAATGGATTTGGTAGGCATTTATTAAAGTAGCTGCGTCTCTTGAATAATTTTCCCATGTTCCCAAGATCGTACAATCATTTCCCTGAGACCAAGTATTTGCAACTTTTTTTAGTTCTTTTAATTTGGAACCTGTACTACCAGCTATTCCAACGCCAATAGAATCCAATAAAAACACTTTTATTTTATTAACAGTCTCGTCATTTAAATCTTCAAAACTTGATTGTTCTATATGTTTTGAAAACAACTCTGCTGGCTCTAAGGTCATTATAAATCCTTATCAAATAATGTTTAATTTTAAAATATATAATCTTAATAATTTTATAATTATTTTTCAAAAGCTATCTTTGACATAAATTATATTTTAGTTTTGATATTCTTAATTAATGGCATCAAAACTTTTTCTTAAGATTTTTCATTCTTTTTTATTCTCATAAAATTAGAAAGCTTTGATTAAATAAAAAAACTTCTTAATTAAGTTTTAGAATGGTAGGAATTTTAAAAATTATTAGATTATGTCTGGATATATAAAATGAAACTTATAGTTTTAAACTTGCCACGGGATTTGAATGAACAATCGCTGGCTTTATTTTTTAAAAAAATTGGCGACATTAAGTCGTGCAAGGTAGTTATTGATAAATATACCCAAATATCCAAAGGCTTTGGTTTTGTAGAAATGACTTCAAACGATGATGGTGAAATGGCTATCAAAGAGTTGCACGGAACCAAAATAGGAAAAAACAAAATACGGATTAAACAATCCACCGATCAATAGTCAAATATCAATATTATTTTTTTGCTATATAGACAGTTTGAGTACAATCTTCTTCCAATATTGAATTATAGAATATGACTTTTTCAGCACGGGCATTAGTAAAAACTTCTTTTAAAAACTCTACAAAATCATTGTCAGGAGGATTATTAGACCATAGTGAAAACAAGCCATTATCTTTTAGGTTGCGTTTTATGTTTTCCATACCTTCAACTCCATAAAATTTAGCATTACTAGGGTTTAGGTGAAAATCTGGAGCATGATCTATGTCTAAAAAAATACCGTCAAACTTACGATATTTTGCATTAGGGTCAAACCCTATTTCGTCAAATGCAGATTTAAAAAAATCAGATGAAATAATATTACATCTTGCATCCTCAAGCAAAAGCTTACCTATTGGCAATATACCTTTTTGATGCCATGAAATTACTGGTTCTAAATATTCAATTATAGTTAAAGATTTAACGTGTTGATAACTTAAAACTTCTTTAGCAGTATAACCTAATCCAAGGCCACCAATTAAAATATCTGGAGATTTAGACTTCATTTCTTTTAGAGGGATAGACGCCAAAGCAACTTCTGACGAAACAAATAAATTAGACATTAAATGTTCGTTATTTAAAATAACTTCAAAAATATCTTTATTTAATTTTAATTGTTTTCTTCTTCTTAATGAAACTTCACCTAGGGGTGTCTTTTGATAATCTAATTCTTTAAAAAGTTCTGACAAAATTATTATTCCCAAATATTTCAATTTATTCAAAGGATGAATGAAACTAATTTCAATTCAATTTATATTCTGATTTACCTCAATTATGTTTGCATTTGGATCAAAAAAATAAACTTGATGTATATTTGGCATTGCATAAATCTTTGCATTTGTCACAGCTATTTCAGAAGATTTAAGTTTTTTTAAAAATAGTTTAATATCCTTAATATTTAATGCTGGGTGACCTCCAATTGTTGGGTTATGTATAAAATTATTTCTGCTACTAAAAGTGAAATCAGCTTTATTAATATGAATTCCAGAATGATTGTCATCTAAGTTAAAAATTGCTAATTGATTTGATTTTATGTTTACTTCACCCAATTCAATTGGAGCTTTCCATGTACCCTCTTTCATTTTTAAATATTGAGAAATAAAGTTTGCAGATGACCTTACATCGTAACATTCAAGGTTTATATGATGAAAATTCCAAGTGTTCTTTTCTATTCTTTGAGATGGTTTTTTAGATATATCCAAACTAATGAGTTCGATATAATTCAGTCCAGGTTCTTGAAGAATAATAGATTTATTATGCTTGTTTAGAGAAAAATTTATTCCGTCCGCTTCCAAATCTTTAACTATTAAATCTAAATTATTAAAAGCCAAGGTTGGAAAGGTTCTTCTACTTTGTAAAATATAATTATTACTTACCTCATTTTTTAACTTATACAACCGTAGATCTATATCTCCCCCAGAAATAAAACATTCTTCATCAGTGTCTAGATGATGATGATGATTTTTTGTTTGGTTATTTAATATAGAATTATAAAAAGTTTTTGATGTTTCTAAATCAAAAACTGGTATTGAAATTCTTGATAATTTCCAATTCATGTTAATTTTTAAGCGTTGTTTAGTGATACTGTTTCAAATTCAGCAGGACTTGTAATCTCTATTAACTCAAGATCATCTGAGTGTTTGATTTCTCTATGATGAATTTCAGGTGGTTGATAAACTACATCTCCTTCATTTAATGTAAAAGTCCCTTCCCCCTTATACTCAAATTCAACAGAACCTTTTAGAATATAGACCATTTGAAACTTCAGTTTATGATAATGCCATTCACCATTAGCGTGCTTACCCTCCATAGCCTTAATTACATTAGCACCAAAACCACCAGAGGTTGCTTCTTCTATTCCTAAGTTTTTGTATGCAAAAAAACCTCTTAATCCCGATTCAAAATTATTTTCATTTGCTCTTGTGACTTTAAATTTCATAAAACCCCCACCTGAATTTATTGATTAATACAACCTAGCATATATGTTCTGAAGTTAAAAATCATATGAGTTATCAATTTATAGATTTTTAAAAAACACAAACTTCTGATTTAAAATCCATACCATGACCAGGTCGATTGGTTGGCTTTAATGTTCCATTTTCAGGCAACAAAGGCTCTTTCCACAGGTGATCATACCATCCCATATATTCAAGCCAAGATGGGTTTTCAATTGCAGCAACAAGGTGTATCGAAAGCTCTGGAAACATATGAGGAGCAACCTTAATTCCGTATTGTTTTGCTAAATTACAAGTATGTAATAAATTTGTATATCCTCCTCTCATTATGTCAGGTTGTAAAATATGTATTTTTTTACTTTTCATAAAAGGAAGTAAATCATGATGTGTAAAGTTATTTTCTCCAGTTACTATTGGTATTGTGGTTGATTTACAAATTTCTTCATAACCATCAAAATCATCAGCCATTACAGGTTCTTCAAGCCATTCTGGATTATACTCTTCAATTTTTTTACAAACACGAATAGTTTCTTCAACAGTCCATCCTTGGTTTACATCAATCATTATTCCAACATCACTTCCTAAAGTGTTTCTCATTTCTCTTACATTCTGCACATCTTCTAGATTTGTAAAACAATGGGCAACTTGCATTTTAATAGACTTAAAACCCTTACTTACGTATTTTTGAGCTTTTTCAATCATACCATCATGTCCTAAACCTCGATAACACCCAGACCCATAAATAGGAAGAGGTTCATCTTTCCCTTTCCAAATTTGCCAAAGAGGCTTTTGTTTTGTCCTACCATAACAGTCCCAAAGGGCAATATCTAAAGCTGACATTGCCATAACTGTTATCCCCATCCTTCCTTGTATAAATGTTGCGTTCCACATCTTGTTCCATAAAGACGAAATGTTTTCTATTGTCTCACCTATTAACAAAGGCTTTAGCATTTCATTGATGCACATCTCTAAGGTTTTTAATCCACCTGCCAATGGATGGAGATGCCCTGTTCCAATCACTCCGTCTTTTGTTTCAATTTGAACAATTAATAAATCAATTTTTTCTAGAGTTAAAAAACCTGTCTTTGGAGGATCTGCAAAAGGTACTGAAGTTAATTTTGTTTTTATAGAACTAATTATCATCTAATTTTCTCTTTGATTATATTAAATATAATTAAACCTTTCTTATTCACTTTACTCAAGAAATTTTAATTTGATTTACTTATTTATTCATTCATTATTTATTAATTAACGTTTTTGAGGTTTTTATATGGTTGCATTAATTGATGGAATAAAGGTGCCAAATTCTCTTTTGGGTAATCTCAATGAAACTAATTTAGATAAAGCCAATAATTCCGACCTCAAATCTGCTTTAGAAAAAGATGGATATCTTTTTTTAAGAAATATCGTTGACAAAAAGATCATTGGAAATGCTCGACACGATATCTTTAAAAAATTAAATGAAGTTGATGAACTTTCAAATCCGTTCAACGAAGGAATTGCATCAGGTCGTTCAATTAGAGATAAATTATTTAATGATAGAGGACAATTCTGGGAAAATATAAGTAGTACTAAATCACTTAGAACTGTTACTAATGGAAAAGCTTTAGAAAATATTTTTACAAGAATTTTTGAAGCTCCATCTATTGGATTTGATTTTATTTTTTTGAGGGCTGTTGCAGGAGGTAAATTTACCCATATGCATTGTGACGCTGGCTTTTTCACACGCAAAACACAAAAAGTTCTAACGTGTTGGCTTGTATTTACTGAAGTAACTCTTGATAGAGGACCATTATTTATAATTGAAGGATCTCATAAATTTAGAGATATACAAGAAAAATATAATGGCTTTGATGTTGATATACATAAAAATAAAAAAGCTACTATAGATATACATCCCGTTGAATTTGCAAAAAAAAGAAATACTAAGATTCTTACAGCTGAATTCAAACCTGGCGACGCACTTATTTTTGGAATGTATACTGTTCATGGAACATTTGAAAACCACGCTAAGGATAATAAAATTCGTTTAACCTGTGATATTCGTTTCCAACCAAAAAACGAACCCAAAGATCCTAGATATTTTGGAGTTAAGCCAGGTGGTACGACAGGTGCTGGATACGGTGAACTCAATAGTGCAAGACCATTAAATGAGGATTGGCACATAAGATAATTAATACAATTAAAAAATTTAAGTTTTAATGTAAATAATGTTTCATTATTTTCAAATTCAGGCTAATTTTTTTATAATGACAAATATTAAAATTGACGAAAGTTGGAAGATTGAACTTATTGATGAATTTAATTCATCATACATGTCTGAGCTTCGATTATTTTTAAAAGAACAACTTCAGATGAAGAAAAAAATTTTTCCTCCAATGCATAAGGTTTTTAATGCATTTAATTTAACACCATTAGATAAAGTTAAAGTCGTAATAGTCGGTCAAGATCCATATCATGGCGAGGGCCAAGCTAACGGATTAAGTTTTTCAGTTGGAGAATTTATGAAGATTCCACCCTCACTTCAAAATATTTTTAAAGAATTGTTTACAGATTTAAGATTAACCTCACCCCAAAATGGAAATCTAGAGTATTGGGCTAAACAAGGTGTGTTAATGCTAAATAGTAGCCTTACTGTTGAAAAAGGATTGCCTGGCTCTCACCAGGGTAAAGGATGGGAAAAATTTACTAATAAAGTGTTAAAAATCATTAACGAAAAAAAAGAAAATATTGTATTCATATTATGGGGTAAAAAAGCGCAAGAAAAAGGAAGTTTTTTGGACAGAAAACGTCATTTAGTGATTGAGAGTGTGCATCCTTCTCCTTTCTCTGTTCATAATGGATTTTTTGGATCAAAGCCTTTTTCAAAAACAAATCAATATCTGAAAAACAATAATATTCAGCCTATTGATTGGCAACTATAAATAGGAGTTTGTATTTCGTTTAACATATATAAATTAAAAAAATTATTGTCATTCAGGTTTGTTTAAGATGGATACTTCAAATAATTCAAAGGGTATAATATTAGTCCTAATTGCGATGGCAACTTTTTCAGTGCACGATGCAATTATTAAATTTATTTTTACAGAAGCAGCATTGTATGAGATTTATTTTGGACGAACATTTATAGCTGCATTATTATCAGCAGCATATTTACTATTAACAAAACAGAAAATTACACTTAAAACTAGCTATCCTATTTTATCAATAGTAAGAGTTGTTTTACATTTTTTAGCTTTTAGTTTTTATTTTATTTCTTTAACTTACATGTCACTTGCAGTAGCAACTGCCTTATATTTTTCAACACCCCTTTTTATGTCAATACTAGCTAAATTATTTTTAAAAGAAGATATTGGAATTAGAAGATGGTTGGCCATATTAGTTGGTTTTATAGGTATATTTGTAATTTTAAATCCAGATCTTAGTGACTTTGACTTTAAAAATTTATTACCCGTAATATGTGCGTTATTTTATGCATCTTCTATGACTATATCTAAAAAAACTGCAGATAAAGACAATGTCCATACTCAACTTTTTTATTTCTATATTCTTACAGTTTCAATTTGTTTAGCAGTTTTCTTTTTGTCTGGTTCTGGACAGTTTAATAAATTTGATAACCCGACAATGCAGTTTATTTTTCGAGATTGGTTTTCCAACCCTACTTTTACATGGAAATATATTATAGTAATGGGAATTCTGGCCTCTGTTGCTTTCACTTGTATATTTAAAGCCTACACTTCATTTTCCACTTCAATTACTTCAATATTTGAATACTCATTGATAATATGGTCAGTAATTATTGGATATTTCTTATTTAATGACATACCAACTTTAAGAACACTTCTAGGGATTATTTTAGTTGTAGGTGCAGGTATTTTTATATTCATAAGAGAAGAGATTAGAAAACAAAAAATAACTATTGAGACGCCTATAAGAAGATAAAACAATAAAAAATTAATGAACGATACATTAACTATTTTTTTACAATGGCAAAAGGATTATAATGAATATTCAACACCAAGGAGTTACCGCTTTATATGATTTTTTGGATGCATTTAATAGTGTAGAAAAAAATAAGATTATAAGTAACCTTCATTTCCCTCACTTTGTTCACTCAAACGGAAATGAGATTGTAATATATAATAATGGTGAAGATTTTTGGAAATCTTTAAAAACACAGTTTGATCAAATGATTTATAATGAACATTGGCATTATTCAACCTTAGATAAATGCGAAATAATAAATATAAGTGATAAAACTGTACAATGCCTAGTTGAATTTAATAGACGTACTAAAAATAAAAAAAGTTATGGCATGGCAACAGGTATATGGGTTTCTACTCTAAGAAAAAATATCTGGGGTTTGCAAATTCGTTCAATGATACCTGTGTCAGGCAAAATAAGTGCTTTAGCTGGAACTAAAATGAATAATGATCAATAAAGCCAAAAATTTAAGTAGAATTAGTTTCATTGGTAAAAATTTAGCTAGGCCTGAATGTGTTTTAGTAGATAAAGAACAAACATTACACATAGCTGACTGGCGTGGAGGAGTTACTCTAATTTTCCCAAATGGTATTCAACAAACAATCTTAGCAAATGGTAATTTCAAACCCAAACCAAATGGAATAGCCCTTCATCCCGACGGTGGATGGTTAATAACTCATCTTGGAGACCATGACGGTGGTGTTTTTAAATTAGATAATAAAGGTAATCTGACACCAATTCTTTTAGAATTAAATGGGAAACCACTTCCACCCACAAATTATGTCCATATTGACAGTATTGGCCGTATTTGGATTACCGTAAGCACACGCCTTATTCCAAGAATTTTAGCTTGTAAACCAAATTTTAATGATGGATTTATTATTTTAATTGACCAAAACGGTCCTAGAATTGTAGCTGATAATTTAGGTTTTACTAATGAATGTCTTATTCACCCCATTACGGGTGACCTGTTTGTAAACGAGACCTTTTCTAGACGTTTATCTAAATTTAAAGTTTTACCTAATGGCAATCTTATAAATAAAAAAATAGTGACCAAATTTGGAATTGGTGAATTCCCTGACGGCTTTGCTTTTGACAACGATGGAGGTATCTGGGTTACGTGCATTGTAAGTAATAAATTAATTCGTGTAAATCAAAATGGCGATAAAGAAATTATCATTGATGACAGTAATTTAGATCATATATCTTATGTTGAAAATGCCTATCAAAAAAGTCTTTTGGAAAGGAAACATCTTGATAATATTGTGAGTAAAAGGCTTAAAAATATTTCAAGTGTTGCATTTGGAGGGAAAGATTTAAGAACAGTGTTTCTAGGTTGTTTACTTGGGGATCAAATTGCTACATTTAAAACCGAACACACTGGTATTCCACCATCTCACTGGAAACCCATAAGATTGATAAATAAAGATTTTTCGTAAATAATTTAATGGATATAAGAATAGATTTATAATGAAAAAATCATCAATATATATAATCATCATATTTATTTATCTTATGAATTCTAGCTTTTCAATTAGTAAAGATGTTTATACTTCACTAAAAATAATTGACGGTGACACAATAATATTAAATTCAGAAAAAATTAGATTTTATGGAATAGACACTCCAGAAAAGAAACAAAAATGTAAAGATAAGAGTGGTTTATCATATCCTTGTGGTTTAGTTGCGACTAACGAATTAAAAAAGATTATTATTTCTGGTAAATTATTTTGCAAGAAAAGAACTACTGATAGATATCGCAGATCAATCTCAACCTGTTATGTCAATGGTGTAGATGTTAGTTCATTAATGGTAAAAAATGGATGGGCTTTAGCTTACAGAAAATATTCAAAAGATTATATTGATGAAGAAAATAAGGCCAAAGAAAAAAAAAGAGGTATGTGGGCTGGTAAATTTATAGCTCCTTGGAAATGGAGAAAGCTTAAACGATAAAAATCTATTATCGCCATTGAGGTCCATAAAACCAAGCGACCAAAGATCGTCTGACGCCAAAAGTAACTGGAGATACTCTGTGTCTAAGATATGACGGAAATATTATAATGGTACCTAAAGACTTGAAATTAACATTAGTTTTTATTTCTTCAAATTCAAAATCTCCACCTAGATAATCATTAATTTCACTCAATTGTATTGTTACAGATAATTTTCTGTCAAAACCTTTCTGACCATTCCAATTTACATCATGGTGCCAGTCATAATGTCCATTTTCGTTATGTCTGTATTCTGTAAATTGTATTTCTGATCTATTTTCAACGTCAATTTGAAAAGATTTTTTATTTGCTTTTAAAACGTATTCCCACAACAGTTTTTTTATCCACTCATCAGATATCCAGCATATTTTACTACGTCTGATAGTTTGCATGGGCTCATATGTGGAGAAAATGGTTGCATCAGATAGAGATGATTTATTTACAACATTTAAAATTTTGGAAATTTTTTCTTTAGATAGGGCATTTTGCCATACTTGAAATAGCTCTCGCATAATACCTAACCAAATATAAACACTAAATATCTAAAACGTAATTTAGTTTAATTAATCTGTAAACTATGCAATGTAACCCTTAGGTAATTTTTTTGGTTTTGGTTTTAGAAGTGTTTTCAAATGAGCAATTTCCTCATCTGCCTTTTTAAGTTCTGCTTCTTCAGTCTCTCTAACTTCATTGTTCATATTTTTTTGAGCTCTTAATCGTCTTAACTCATACATTCTATCTTCTTCTTCTTCTGAAAGATCGTTTTCATCTCTTTCTTCAAGTAATTCGAGCTCAGTTTTTTTAACTTCACCTTCAAGGCTATCTTCTTCAATCTTTGATACCTCAGCTGATGCAACTGCTTCATTAACATCTACTGTTGGTGCTTCTGCTGATGCAACTGCTTCATTAACATCTACTGTTGGTGCTTCTGCTGATGCAACTGCCTCATTAACATCTACTGTTGGTGCTTCTGCTGATGCAACTGCTTCATTAACATCTACTGTTGGTGCTTCTGCTGATGC
>ERZ802822.1706-NODE-1706-length-13011-cov-37.642802_pt1 | contig 13011 bp, 16 predicted proteins | sample MGYA00345649_ERZ802822 | MGnify/ENA primary metagenome ERZ802822 (study PRJEB30503, sample SAMEA104212359) | marine metagenome | biome: Westerlies Biome; feature: [SRF] surface water layer (ENVO:00010504) within the epipelagic zone...; material: water...
TCCGGTTCCACCTTTGTGCTGACCGGCACCTTGCCCACACTCAGCCGCTCTCAGGCCAAAGAACAAATCGAGGCTTTCGGCGGAAAAGTATCGGGATCCGTCAGTAAGAAAACCAGCTATCTCGTGGCAGGCGAGGAGGCAGGAAGCAAACTCACCAAAGCCCAGGAGCTGGGGATCAAAATTCTCGATGAAGATGCCCTTCAGAACCTTCTGAAACCATCGCCATAAGTACCTATCAAACCTACCTCAGCCCTTAAAGAACCTGGGATTTTTCAGTGCCAATCTGTTGGCCAGATCTCAAAATAATTATCTTCACCCTTTCTGCATGATTAATGCACTTTATCAGGTGCACAATCAAACTAATCTTCAAACACACCATCACTGAAGAAAAACATTAATGAACTCACCCAAAGCCTTCCGCTGGATCAAAACAGACTGTGGTCGAGCCAAATATATCGACCTCTCATCTCGCAATGGTGTCATTCCCAAGTTGAGACTGGGATGGTTTGTACTTATTGCCTGCATTCGAGATGCCAACCTTCCCAACCCGGATTAGCTACTAAAATAGGATTTGTCTATGGCATTCCCTCGCACGAGCAAGATCAGAACTTCACTTGATGTAAGCCATCGCCTAAATCATTGATCTGAGAGATCTTTGGAGATAGAGACAAGACCAAGTCACGTGCTTGAATTAACCTTAGAGGAAAGTTGTTTCATCATTTAAGGCGTTCTTTGCTGCACGCCCGACTAACCAAACCACTCCAACCGTGGCTAAGACGCCCACCACGCGCAGGATCCATGCTTGGGCAGAAGCTTCTCCAGCGAGCACCTCACCAAAACGAGCTGCATCACCTGCCAGCGCGCCCAACGCACAAAACAAAATAGTGCCTGGGACGATGCCAATCAGACCGATGCTGTAATCACGCAAGCTCACCTCACTGAGGCCATAAACCAAGTTCAGCAAAGAGAAGGGGAACGCTGGAGATAGACGCGTCAAAAGCACAAGCTTGAGCCCCTCTCGGCTGACAGCCCTCTCCACAGCCTGAAGCTTTGGATAATGCGTCAAACGCTGGCTCGTCCAATCGCGCAACCAATATCGGCCGAGCAGAAACGCTGCCTCTGCGCCGAGACAGGCCCCCACAAACACAATCAGGCTTCCCCACCAGGTTCCGTAAAGAGCTCCAGCCAACATCGAAGCCCATACCCCTGGAAGCAGAAGTGTCACCCAAGCCGCATACAGCGGAATGAACACCAATCCACCCAGAGGAGAGCGCAGCCACAGCGTGAATGGCTCAAACCAGGACATCCCCTCAATCATGTGTTCAAGCCCATCCGAAGCCACACTTCCATGCTGACCGTTTGGAGTAGAAACGGAGCCTTCAACAAAGCCTGCACTCAACTGGAGGCGGAGGTGTAATGCCGCAAGGCATAGAACCAGAAGCGACGGGAAGCGACGAAAAAACCAACAGCGAGGCCTAACCCCAGCCAAAGCATGGGAGTGCTGGCTCGTCCCAGCACAACTTCAGCCGGAACAGTCGTAAGAAAGGCCACCGGAATCACCAAGGTGAAGAGCAAGCGCAAGGGAGCTGGGTAGGCCGCTACGGGATAGCGACCTGACGCCAGCACAGCCCGCAAAACCTCAGTTGCATTCCAGGTTTTCACAAACCAAATGCTGGTCGCTGCAATCAAAAACCAGAGCGAATACAGGATCAAACCACCAGCCAAGAGCATCAACAACACCACCGCAATGCCTCCTAGCGACAAAGAAGCGCCCGCCTGCTGCCCGCCCCAAATCACCAATAACAAGCCAAGAACGATCTCCGGCAACCCTGCTGGCGAGATCGTTCGCAAGGACAGCCAAAACTGACTGTCAATCGGCTTCAACAGCACGAAATCAAGCGTGCCTTCACGCACATGGGTCACGATCGAAGACAGGTTGGGACGCAACCAGGTGCTGGCCACACCATCGAGAACCGTATAAAAACCCTGAACTATCAAGGCTTCATGCCAGCTCCAGCCACCCAACTCCCGTCCTGGTCCAAAAAAGAGAGACAGCATGAACAGGCTGCCAAGCAAACTCAAACCAACCGCAACCAACTCAATCACAACGTTGAGTTGATACTCCAGCTGCGAGGCCACTGCTGTTCCCCAGAATCGCCGCAGACTTTTGAAGTAACGCCCCATTCAGGCCCCCATCGCGCTGTAACGCCGAACCCCAGCGCGCCAAAGCAGAAGAACAAGCGGCAAAAGCAGCACGATCCAGGCCAACTGGATTGCAAATCCAGCCAACAAGTCCACAGGCTGTTCAGCTAATACACGCGCCGGGAAGTCAATCAAATAAGGGAAAGGAGTCCACTGCGCCAACGTGCGCACAAAGGGTGGGAACGCTGTAAGCGGAGCAAGCAGCCCAGACAAAAACAGGAATGGAATGAACAACAGCCTCTCCAGAGCACTGGCCTTCTCACTCCAAAAGCAAAGGGAGGCAATCAGGCTTTGCAACAGAAAAGCAATCGAGAAGGCCATCCATGTGGCCAACCAAGCCAGCAGAAAGTGACCAAGCGATGGCAACCAGAAGGCATTGGGCTGAATCAAGAAAAAAATCGCGGTGATCACCGCAGCAAACGGCAAACGGGTGAGCTGCTCGCCAAGATGACTTGCGACATAACGCCAGAGCGGGTGGAGTGGCTGAAGAAGATAAGGAGACAATCTCCCAGTGAGAGCATCATCTTCAAAGGCGTAAACCATCCAAACAACAGAAAATTGCCGCACCAAAAAGGCGCTCAAAAAATAACGATCAAGGCCCACACCATCCATCCCCAACGCGCCGCGGGCATCACTGCCATTCCAAAGGCTGAGCATGATGAAAGGGAGCACACCGGAAAGAGCCCAAAGGGCGATTTCGGCGCGATATTCCAGCATATGGGCGTATTCCGTGCCCAACAAAACACGAACGATTTTGCGATTGAGTCCAAAAATCCGCATTACACCTTTCCCTGCCGAAACAGATCACCGATCAGCTGATCAATCGGGGGATCACTCACTTCCAGATCCCGCACCTCAAAGCGGTCCAGCAGTTGTGCCACCACAGCCGTGAGTTCATCGGGCTGGACTCGCAAGTTCACCTCGCAGTCGCAGCAACTGTCGAGGCGGCCAAGACCAGCAAACGCCTCAGCCCCAACTGGTGCAGCAAGTTCCAGACGAACATGGCGCTCAGGCGCGAGCCGACTCACCAAGCGATCGAGCGGGCCGTCATGGAACAAATGCCCCTGATGCATCAACAACACGCGCGGACATAAGGCCGTGATATCGGCCATGTAATGGCTCGTTAGCAACACAGTGGCACCGGTCCTTTGGTTGTAATCAGCCAAAAACTGCCTCACCCGGGCCTGCGCATTCACATCCAATCCAAGGGTGGGCTCATCAAGGAACAACACATCAGGCTGGTGAAGCAAAGCAGCGAGTAACTCAGCTTTCATGCGCTGGCCCAACGACAGCTTGCGAACAGGACGCGTGAGCTCCTCTCCCAACTCCAATAAATCCGACAGCTCTGAAATACGGCGATTGGCATCCCGATCACTAATGCCATAAACAGCAGCATTCACCCTCAAGGAATCCATCGGCGGCAGGTCCCATAGCAACTGCTGTTTCTGCCCCATCACCAGAGTGATCCGACGCAAAAAGTCGGGATGACGCTTTTGCGGTTGATGACCTGCAACGACCACCTGACCCTCACTGGGATAGATCAACCCACACAACATTTTCAAGGTGGTGGTTTTGCCAGCCCCATTGGCACCAAGAAATCCCACCATCTCTCCGGGAGCAATGGTGAAACAAATGTCGCTCACTGCGCACACATCACGATGGCGCCGGCGGATGAAGTGTTGCAAGGTTCCACCCAAACCCGGTTGCTTGTCAGCAACCCGGTAAATCTTGCTAAGGCCTTCAACCTCGATCACAACAGAACCATCAGCAACTCCTGGGTATAGCGAACGCTATGGCACACCATCCGAGTGAAAGTTTAAAAGCGCCTGCGTTCGGTTTGATCTGGTCAAAGGAGATGCAGAATATTGGGAACAGATCAACATGATGCAGGAATGAAAGAAAAAATCGCTGATGGTCTGATGAAACAAAAGATCATTCAAGACGTGGATTTCATTCACTCCAACACCGGGGTATTGATTGGCACTGCCGTTCTAGTGCTGCTCTGGATTGTCCTTGGAGTGATGGAGCGCAGAGGACAACATCTTGGAGGGATGATCGCTAAAGCAATCCGTCAGCCATTGCTCTTAGGGCTCAGCGCCTCTCTGTACTTGGGCTGGCTCGGACGTCAAATCTCCAACAATGTGAGCTGGCTGGATGGCAGCAATGCTTTAAAGCTCTCCGCCACAATCACGATCGTCGCCGTGATGTGGGCGCTGAGCCGATTGGGCCACACCATCATGAAGACCAGACGTTTTGAGCGCTGGCTACAGATGGACGACCCGAAAGATCTGTCGATGGCCATCAGCTTTCTGGGCCGGATTTACACGATCTTGATCCTGGTGATTGGCGCTGGCGCCTTGATGATCACCTTCGGTGTTCCCGCCACAGCCCTCGCTGCTCTGGGAGGAGGAGCTGGAGTCGGCCTGGCCTTTGGAACGCAAAACATCTCCCAAAACTTCTTCTCCGGTTTCATGCTGTTCTTTAACCGTCCCTTTAAGGAGGGGGACTGGATCAGTACGGACGGAATGGAAGGAACCGTTGAAAATATCGGCTGGTATCACACACGCCTACGCACCTTTGACCGACGACCGATGTATATCCCCAACGCAGTATTTGCCACCAATAGCATCGTTAATCCTGGGCAGATGTATAACCGTCGCATCCTGGCGAATATTGGCTTGCGATATGAAGACATCCCCGCCATGGATACAATTACCAAACAAGTGCGGGAACTGCTGAAAAACCACAACGCCATTGATAACGATCAAATCATTCTGGTGAACTTCAATTCATGGGAAATCTCATCACTAAACCTTCAGGTTTACTGTTTCACTAAAACCACAAACTGGCAGGATTACTTAGACATCCAGCAGGAAGTATTTCTGGAGATCGCAAAAATCGTAAAGGCCAACAATGCCGATTTTGCTTTCGATTGCACCACCCTCTATCCAGCTCCTAATTTAAAGCCAGAGCAGCTATTCCCCTCGGCTTGACAGCCACGATTCATCCCAAATCCGCCAACCGTCTGTGTGCCAGGGCAGCCTGAGCCTCCGCTTCAGCAAGCTTGGCCTTGCATTCAGCCACCACCTCTGGCGGAGCCTTATCCGCAAAGTTGGGATTGCTGAGGCGTCCCGCCAATCCCTTGATCTCCTTCTCCGCTTTGGCGATGTCTTTTTCAAGACGGCCCTGAAGTGCTTCAAGGTCAACCAAACCTTCGATGGGCAGCAACACCTGCAACTCACCGCTGACGCCAGCGAGTGCTTTGGCAACAGGTGCAGCCTCGGCCTGCGCCTGCGTCATCAACTCCACCGATTCAGCTCGAGTAAGCGCGGTGATATCAGCCGTACCTTGCACCAACACGGCCATCAGCTCTGGGCGGCTCGTCACGAAACGCACGGGCACCGATTGGGATGGCTTCAAACCCGCAACAGCTCGCAAATTACGGACCACTCGGATCGCAGCGATCAGCTCGGAAAAAGACGCTTCCAAGCCATTATCCAAAGCACCCTCGTCTACAGAAGGCCAAGGCTGAAGCGCTAAAAACGTGTTTTCGGGCTCGGCGGTCACGCTGTGCCACAGCTCTTCGGTGAGGTGGGGCATCAACGGATGCAACATCAAATGCATTTGGCTGATCACCTTGGCCAGCACCTGTTTGGCCGTGTGCTGATCCGCCAAAGCTGCAGCGCTGGGCTCCTCACCTGGATTTAGACGACGCTTGCTCAGTTCCAAGTACCAGTCACAAACGTCGTTCCAAGCGAATTCATACAAACCTTTTGCAGCTTCACCAAGGGCATAACTGCTGTAGCGGGCAGCCGTTTCCTGATTCACGCGCGCTAAGCGCGACAAAATCCAGCGGTCGGCAAGCTGCAACGCGGAAGGATCAGGCTCACCGAGTTGTGCTGGTGTGCCCCCACCCAGATTCATCAGGGCAAACCGGGTGGCGTTCCAGAGCTTGTTCGCAAAGTTACGAGAGGCCTCCACCGTGGCCGATGTGTCCTTCTTACGGTCGTAATCGAGGCGAATATCTTGCCCAGCACCGGCCACCTCGCGCACTAGAGCGAACCGCAGGGCATCGGTGCCATAGCGCTCAATCAACAACAGGGGATCGATCCCATTCCCAGCGCTCTTGCTCATCTTGCGGTTCTGCTCGTCCCGCACCAACCCGTGGATATAGACGTCCTTAAAAGGCATCTCACCAGTGAAGGCACCGGCCATCATCGTCATCCGAGCCACCCAGAAAAAGATGATGTCGAAGCCTGTGATCAAGGTGCTGGTGGGGTACCAACGCTGAAGGTCAGCGGCATTTGCATCGGGCCAACCCAGGGTTGAAAAAGGCCAAAGGCCACTGGAGAACCAGGTGTCGAGCACATCTTCGTCCTGCTCAATGCGGGCCTCAGCTCCAAACTTTTCTTTGGCTTGGGCAAGGGCATCTGTCTCATTCCGAGCCACCACGTAAGGCGTGGAGTCCGTGTACTTCCCGCCGGTCTCACTAATCACAAACCAGGCGGGGATGCGATGGCCCCACCAGAGCTGACGGCTGATGCACCAGTCGCGAATATCTGTGAGCCAGTCGCGGTAGACCTTTTCCCAGCGCTCAGGACTAAAGCGAGGGTCCTGTTTCGCGAGTGCTTCTCGACAGCGAGCGGCGAGAGGCTCAGTGTTCACAAACCACTGGGTGGAGAGCAGGGGCTCCACCGGTACCTTGCCCCGATCGGAGTGGGGAACGCTGTGCCGGTAGTCCTCCACCTTGCCCAACAAACCCTCTTCATCAAGGGCTGCCACCACAGCCTTACGCGCCTCAAAGCGATCCAAGCCTTCAAAGCGGCCAGCCTCGGCATTCATCGTGCCGTTCTTACGCATCACAGTGATCTGGGCCAAACCGTGACGCTGCCCAATCGCAAAGTCATTGGGGTCATGGGCCGGTGTGACCTTGACGCAGCCAGTGCCGAAATCCTTCTCCACGTGATCGTCGGCAACGATCGGGATCTGGCGGCCCGTAAAAGGAAGATCAAGGGTCTGTCCGACCAGATGGGCATAACGCTCATCGCTGGGGTTCACCGCCACTGCCGAATCACCGAGCATGGTTTCTGGGCGGGTGGTGGCCACCTCGAGATGGCCCTCACCACTGCTGAGCGGATAGCGGAAATGCCAGAGATGACCATCCACCTCCTTCATCTCCACCTCCAGGTCACTCACCGCGGAGCCCGAAGCAGGACACCAATTCACTAGATATTCACCGCGATAGATCAGGCCCTGCTCATGGAGGCGAACGAAGGCCTCTTTCACCGCCTCGCTAAGACCTGCATCCAACGTGAATCGTTGTCGCTTCCAGTCGACGGAATACCCCAACCGGCGCAACTGATCAACGATGCGACCTCCACTTTCTGCTTTCCACTGCCAGGCCCGCTCCAAAAAAGCCTCACGACCAAGGTCATGGCGCGTCTTGCCCTCCTCCTTCAGCTGCTTCTCAAGAATCGTCTGCACTGCGATCGAGGCGTGATCCGTGCCAGGCAGACAAAGCACATTTTTGCCCGCCAACCGTTGGTAGCGCACGATCGTATCGATCAGAGCTGTATTGAAGGCATGCCCCATGTGCAGGCTGCCGGTGACATTGGGCGGCGGGATCACCACAGCAAACGGTTCGCCCTCAGCCGCAGGGTCCGGATGAAATGCCCCCTCGTCCTCCCAGGCCTTTTGCCATCTGGCTTCCGTACCAACCGGGTCATAGGTCTTGGCCAGATCAGACACGGGAGGAGCGCGAACACTGCCTTCATGGTCTCAAAAGGCGGCCTCAGGTCGCCTTAAAACGCTGATCGCAAGGCAGCAATGCAAACGATCCATGGATCAGACCTCCAACGATCTGAGCGCTGCCATCCAGCAGAACGGATGGCCACTGAACAGCATCAGAAAGGAGGTTCACACACAACAGGGATTGTTCAGAACTGAGCAAGCCGCTTGAGGTAATCCTGCTGAGCGCCCGCATTGATCCAACCTGTGGCAATCGTCTTACTCAAATCTGGATTCACCCTGCCGCGGTGAATATGGGATGGGCCCGCTGGGAATATCACTAATTTGCCGCGTTCGGCCGGTTCGTGATGGTTCTGCCAATGGAATTCCGTGCCTGCTTCTTCCACCGTGTCGCAATAAAGAATCCAAGCCAACACGCGATGCACGGGCTCAGTTGCTTCATCGCTGATGGTCCAATCGCAATGCCACTGCTTAAAGCCTTCGCCAGGGGCATACCGCTGCAAGTTGAAGATCGGCATCACAAACAACTCTTGATCAGGACAGACCGAACGGAACAGAGGTCTTTCATGCAGATAGCGCTCTAATCCAGCAGCAACGCCGCGCAAAATCACGTCAGACAATCCGAAGGCATCCGGATCACTGCGATCAATCGCAACCAAGCTGATATCCGTCGACACCTTGGCCGGTTCCTCAGCAGCTCCAGGCCCGAAGGCCACCCCAGTCCGCTGCAAATCAGTGCGACGATCAAAAAAGGCCATGGCACCATCAGCCACCGCTTCAAAACCGGCGTTGCGATACCGAGCGATCAGGTCTGTAGACATCAGGATTTAGGACGTTTCCAAGGGATCGCAACAACGCCATCGAGGGCTTGCCATTCCCTTTGATCAGCAGTCACATGCTCGAGCAAATCAACCCGCTGTAGGGCACGGGTCAGACGTTCCGGTGCGAGCACCAAGGGATCTTGTGGAGCCTGAGAGAGCAACAGCACTTGAGGATCAGCTGGATCTGCCAAGACATGAAGCTCAAGATCGCCCAACTCTCGTTCAAAGAATGTGCGGCGCATCCGCGTCGTGATCGTCTCCCCAAGAGATGTCGCGAAGTGCTCAAGGCTTTCGGTATCTCCTGAAAGGCCGCAATTCAAGGCAAGCCAAATCATCAATTTCGCCCAGCCATCAACCGTCCAAAGCGGCTGAAAACTGAGCCGGTGCTGTCGAATCAGCTCCAAAAGCGCAAAGTCCACAAGGGTTCCTTGCAGCTGATCAGGATCCGGAAGGCTCATATCAAACATCTTCTTCAAGACATCTTCCCTACCGGAGGTCAAAATGGTGGTGCTGACGATCGACTCTGGCCATGACCCTGGATCTCAACGATCCCGAACTCGAGTTCTCGGATCTGGTGTACGCCTATCAGAGCTGGGTGATGGCCGTCATCAATGACGAAAAGCTCGAAGGCGATGACCTCCTCCTGACAGACGAGATCGCCGAAGATGCTCTCAACGCCATGAGATTCCTTCCAGGCGAAGTCACCAGTGCGATCGAAACGTCTCTTGCCCGTGTCTACGACGTCGACGCCGACGAACTAGCGGAACTGCTCTTCCCCGAAGACTGATTCCAACAGCGAGACTGTATCTTCTCTGACGTCTGCTGAATGGGCTGGACCCTGAAGGACATCCCGGACCAAACTGGGCGTGTGGCCCTCGTCACTGGGGCCAACAGCGGCCTGGGTTTGGAAACCAGTCGTGCGCTTTTACAAAAAGGCGCAACCGTGCTCATGGCTTGCCGCAGCCAACGCAAAAGCGAAGCGGCACGCCGTGACTTGCTGGATGACGGCACAACGGGCGTTGACCTGCTGGATCTTGATTTATCCGATCTCAAGAGTGTTGAACGCTGCTCCAACGTTGTCCAAGAGCGTTATGGCCGCCTGGACCTGTTGTTGAACAACGCTGGCCTGATGGCACCTCCACGACGGCTGAGCGTCCAAGGCTTCGAAATGCAATTTGCCGTGAACCATCTCGGGCATATGGCACTGACCCAACAGCTTCTTCCGCTGATGGAAGGCCGCCAAGATGCACGGGTGGTCACTGTGACATCTGGAGCGCAATATTTCGGCAAAATGGAGTGGTCAGATCTGCAGGGCGAGCAACGCTATGACCGATGGAGTGCCTACTGCCAGAGCAAATTGGCCAATGTGATGTTTGCGCTCGAGCTCAATCAGCGGCTTCAGCAACAAAACAGCACCGTGATCTCTCTTGCCGCCCATCCAGGCCTGGCCCGCACGAACCTTCAACCGGTCTCCGTCGCCGCAACCGGAGCCTGGCAAGAGTCTTTGGCCTACCGAATCATCGATCCCTTATTTCAAAGCGCAGAGATGGGTGCACTCCCCCAACTGCATGCAGCAACAGCAAGCAGCGTTAAAGGTGGAGAACACTTCGGTCCAGGTGGATTTGCATCCATGCGTGGAATGCCAACACTTCAGCCTGTGGCCCGAACAGCCAGAGACGCCGAACAACGCGAGCGTCTTTGGACGACCAGCGAAGACATGATCGAATCCAAGACGAGCAAGGTCTAAATCACCATGACGACCCAGCCGACAGCGAGCCGACAGCGACAGCAACGCCTTCTCGACACCTTGCGTAGCTGCGGTGACGAAATGAGTGGGCAACAGCTGCATCGGCTCTTAGAGAACGGATCCAGCGCCATGGGACTCGCCACGGTGTACAGAAACCTCAGACAACTTCAGCAGCAGGGTCTTGTGCGCTGCCGACATTTACCCACCGGGGAGGCCCTTTATGCCCCGATTGAGCAGGACCGCCATCACCTCACGTGTGTCGACTGTGGAAGCACAAAAGCATTAGATCACTGCCCGATTCACGGACTCTCAATCTCCAGCGAAGAGCAGTCTGGATTCAAGATGTTGTTCCACACCTTGGAATTCTTCGGCATTTGCTCTGAGTGCCAACACAATCGCCCTTAGAGAGCCTGGGAATACTGATTAGCTCCCACTGCACAGGTTGGCGGCACAGACTCATTTCTCGGCAAAACTACCCTTCACTTCCTTAGTGACTTCATCCACGCAATGGTCGATATTTCGAGCCTGATTAGCGATCGGAGCAATTTGGATCGCGAAGTAAATCACGGAAAATATTGCCAGCACCGGATAGAGATGGGCATTGATCAGGTCGCGAGCTTTCGACATGATTGCAGCAAAAAGGGATGGCTTAATTATTACCAAGCCTGCCCCCAAAAGGAGCAATCAAATGAAAATCGTTTCGTTACTTAGTGCACAGAAAGCTATTTGCGACGCACCAAGAGAATCGTGCGCCTGCATGGAAGAGCCAACCAAACGCATGGGCAAGCATTGCAGACTCGTAGAGATCGGAAGATAGGCAGCTGGCTCAAGACAAACCAACCCATGCAGAAGAATGTATCGACAGTTGATCACAAACGCGTGTTCGGCCGATGGGGGGATTTCACTGTCACGCACGGATCGATCAACTAGCGATTATTGATGGGTTCGAAATTAAATTCAAATGTCTATTGAAATTCGCAATTGGGACGTTGTTGCTAAAGCCATGGAAGCATCAGGTGCGACATCAAGCCAGATGTATCAACGCGCCAAAGCATTAGCTGAAGGCAAACTCGATCCAATGCCAACAAGTTTTCCCGAAGCTCCATACAGCATTTCAGCTGTTTCGGGTTGATCACAACACATCACTCATTCAGCCCTCCAGCGTGTCCCGCTGGCTTCGCCGGAGGCTAGAGACGCTCCATTCTGATTTAACAGCAGCTCAGCGGAAATTTTATGTCCACTCATCAGACCTTCAAACGCTACGCAATCCGATACCGAGACTCATCGGGTTGCACCCACGAAGACAATGTTTACGCTTCAGACGCAATGGAAGCACAGAATCTAGCGATGGAATTCAATGAAGAACTCCTGCGAAGACCACATAGCATCACAGCTATTTTGCAAACGCACACTTAGAGAATCTGCGTTAATGGATCAAGGGATTGGATCATTCTTTAACTGCTAGCCCCTCACATCGATTAACAGGAATAGGCAGTCAGAGAAGTGCTGAAACCGAACCTTCTGATACGGCTGCCCCCCCTTTCGGTTTCAGGAAGGCAGATCTAGACCAAACAGGTCCCAATCGGAGACATCCATGACCGCAACAACACTCCACGCACCAAAGGACCTCATCACCAGAGATGTCGAAGGTCAAGGCAACGTTGACGGCCAAGAGCAACCCATGGCTTCGTTGCTGCCATAGCCACAAAATTGATCACTGGAGAAAACTTGCTGCGCGCCATCGAGCTTTGACAAAGCCTGGCCAGATCAATCCATTGGATGAACAACATGAAACTTTTCTCGGCAATTGCTGCTATTACCCTGATGACAACTCCAGCCCAAGCAAGCATGGGGATGAGGGCCCCAAATCTCCTGATGGAAAAACTCTATTACGCCGAAGGGCGTCAACACCCTGACCATCCACTGCATGGGTCTTTTTCCGGACTCTGTTGCGGAACGGATAGCTAAGACTATTAACAACACTACAGCCACGAATAAACGATATTGGGCGACCAGAACTTCAAAAGCAAATTGATGAATCAGCATCATCACTGGTTCATCAACGTCCATGATTGATACCATCACCAAGAGGGCTCACAACAAAAAGGCCATCATAAAGCTTACTAATTAATGCATCTTGACAAGAATCATAGAGCAATCGTTCCGATCGATTCACTATTTAGCATCTATCGATAAGGCTATAGTCAATTGAACCAGCTGTTACCTTCGCGGCACACGTTGAACATGCACCTGTACGGCAAGAACATGGTTGCGAATCATTAGCTACACAACAATAGAAAAATCTACTAGCCAGTATATGTTTACTTATCTCGTTAAATGCCTATATTAGGACAGCATTCAAAACAAGGCAAAATGTAAAAATATTGAGCACTTTGACCGCTGAAGCATTAAAAATACTTCATCGGCCTAGGCTTATCCAGCTTCAAGCTCAAATGACTGCTCCAGCAAACAACGAAAGAGCTGATCTTTACT
>ERZ802822.1708-NODE-1708-length-13005-cov-24.751702_pt1 | contig 13005 bp, 16 predicted proteins | sample MGYA00345649_ERZ802822 | MGnify/ENA primary metagenome ERZ802822 (study PRJEB30503, sample SAMEA104212359) | marine metagenome | biome: Westerlies Biome; feature: [SRF] surface water layer (ENVO:00010504) within the epipelagic zone...; material: water...
GATGAACTTTGGATCAGCCTCAAATCCTATGGAGGGACTAGTGATTCATGAAGCCAGACTTACCAAATTTTGTATTCGCCAAGAGAGAAAAACCTTAAAAATCAATTCAACCAAGTACTTCGTGGTCAATATTGCTGTCACCTTTTAAGACGCAAGTGACAACGCATGCCCTGACTGAGCATCAGTCCCTTTTCAATAGGGTCAATACAAAAAAGTGATCTAGAATACAAAGATCTTGTTATCAAGTGTTCACGATTAATCAGCTGCTGCCGTTACTCTATTAACACGTTCATCCAGATCTGTTATCGCAACAGCTGGACGCAAGTACCTCGGCAATGGAGGGAAGGAACGGGAATCTTCACCTCATCATGGAGTTTCCAATGACCCAACTACAAGTCCGTGCGATCGAAAAAGCACGCCGCGAATTGCAGCGTGCCAAGAACGAATTGAACGTTCATCGCATTTCTGAGACCCGCTATCGCGGCATTCCCACAATCAGCAGCATTGTCTCCAATGACAACGCTGCTGACGCAACGTCTGTAACTCTGATCTATCGCGGCCAGACCTACCAAAAATAACTAGCAATCATCTCCCCTTCGTCTCGAGGGGGAGATTTTTTATCTACCGATCAAAGGTCGATCAGGTTGGGGCCGGTTCTTAATTAAAAAGATGAGGGGTGAACGCGTCGTTCATTGTTCAGCTCAACTGGATCGATGGAACCCTCGATGGCTGAACACCCGATCTTTTCAATCAGGCCTTCAGCAATGGCTCTCCGCTGCAACGGCGAATTGCCACAACACCCGGACGTGGTGGTCGCCCCGGGGCCTGAGCAGGCCAGTTGGACCCCAACGGCACCTGCCGCAACTGCTGAAAAGGCGTACCCTCGCGATCAACCAGGCCATGGGATTGATACTCAATGGCCCCTGATGCAAGTGCACCATGCACCTCCCCCGGGTGCTGCACCGCCAGAAAGAGCGAAGTCTCCTGCTGATCCAGGCAAACCCCAGTGACTTCAGATTCCATTGGCCCGATGGCGAAGCAGAGCGCAGATCCACCATCTCGGGGCACCAACCAGCAGCTGTTATTCCCGAACACATCTCCTGAGGCAGACTTAAAAGATCGATCGGTGACGATCCAAAGATTGCCCCGTTGGTCCAAGGCGAGGTTGTCGGGATTGGTAAAACCGAGCCCTCCAAGCCAAGGTTCGCCACCGGTCACGGCCATGGTCCAGTTGAAGCTGCGATCTGCGTGATCCGTCAGGCGCATGACCCATCCGTGGCCCCAGCTGGTCTGACCCTGAGGTCCTCGGAATACTGCTGGATCAGCGCCGCCCCTCCTCCCAGGGGCGCCGGAGGTGAATGCGATCAGCAGATCACCCGACAGCGGATCGATCTTGGTGTCCTCTGGGCGGGCGGTTGGCGTAGCACCGATAGCACTGGCCGCTAGATGCGCATCAATAAGAATGGCCCCCTGCCTCGCATCTCCTTCTCCGCGGTACAGGTCGGCCAAAGTTGGAAACAGTTGGCAATAGTCATCCACGGCTTCGTCATCACGGAACAACTCAGCACCGGTCTGAGTGCGGTCACGGTGGGGTAGTTCCAACGGGCAGTTGAGGTCGGCATCGTTGAAGCGACTCGGCCTGAAAGGATCCACTACTGCCTGGGGTTTCAGCGACAACCACTCGCCAGAGCCGTCTGCATGAAACCGGGCGACTTGGAGATCACCAGCCTCGAACAACTTTGAATTGCTCTTGTCCTTACGGTTGCTCAAAATGCCGGAGCTGACGAACCGGTAAAGGTGACCGCCACGGCGGTCACAGCCGGAGTACACCTGCAGGGGTTTGCCGGCCTCCGCCCGCACCGCAACGGCCTCGTGGCGGAAACGTCCCAAGGCCGTGTGCTTACGCACGACCTGATCAGGGTTTTCGGGATCCAACTCCACAATCCAGCCATATTTGTTTCCCGCCAGGCCGTAAACGTTGCCCAAACCAGCCAACTTGTTTTCACGGCAGAGGAACGGGCGCTGGGACGGCAAGGCAGAACTGCCATCGGCATAAACCGCCTCCGGTACCTGGGATTGGAAGTTCTCTTCCGCACTCAGCACCGTGCCCCAGGGGGTGGTGCCACCGCCACAGTTGGCGAAACTTCCGACGATGGCATCACCAAGGCCATCGTCGTAACCCAATCGGCTGACGGCCTTAAATACTGCCGAAGCTGGACCCGTACTCGCTAAACGTTGTGAAGGATCCTCCAGACCGCTAATGCCAGTGATGCGGCGGTCCCGGGGGCCCTCAGCACGGAACCAATGTCCAGCGTTATCGCGATGGAGAGTCATCACGCCGATGCCCAGATCCGTCATCGCTTGATCGGCGACAGCACGAATTGCCTTGAACAGGCGATCGTCCTCGGGCAAAGCCGTGCAGTCCAACAGGCCATCAAACGAAGCCAGATCATTGACAAGGGACGCGAAGGGTAAAGGCTTGCCGACGACCTCCTCAAAGCCCTGCACCCAAGGCAAAGTGCTTATGTATTCAAAATTGACGGACATCGACGCTCGATCAGACCCGTGCTGAACGAAACCGAGATGATCGTTATTGAAACCGAAACGACTGTCACCGAGACGATCACCCCAGGCCGCCAGCAGATCTACACGAAATCCTTCTGGAACGGCGAGTCGGTCTTCAACACTAATTTCGCGATAAAAATTTTGCTGTTCAAGCGCAGAGAGCCCATCAGCTTCAACCGGCAAGGGAACTCGAACCGGAACAAAGAAGCGAGACCCAACGTCTTTTCCAGCTGAGATCGAAGCAGAGGAGCCACTGGATAATCCTTTCCCCGTCATAAAGGCTGCCCCCCCAAGACCCAAAAGGGTGAGCACAGAGCGGCGGCGCAGCGTCATGAAATCCATCAAAAATCAGCCAGTCGGTGATGCAAGGGCTACCAACACATCGCACCAACCTCAATTTGACTTACAAGGTCTGAAATGGTCGAGATTCTCTGATACATATCGCGATCGAGCGACACGGCCCCTCAGCCACATCGATAACAAGATCAAGCCATGGCGTTGGTTAAGTCAGCGATAGAACATGCGGTGACGTGCAATACATCAGCTTCTAAAAGCTACGGGTTATGAGTAGATTAGTCGGGTGAGGAGTGAGAGAGCTCACCTGGCAGCGGGAACGCACATCGCTACATGCGATCCCGCTCGCAAAGATGTATTTAAACGAGTCGGCGTATTGCCATGCATCCGAAGCTACAAGATGATGGTCGCCTAGGTAACATGTAACCCTAGGCACCGCTGATGTAATCCACAATACGGATAACAATTGAACCTTTGGTTTAGCTTTTGTAAGCCTTCAGTCATGTTCAATGACTAAGCACTTAAAGACCAAGACTATTGCGGTTCTTGAGAATGAATTTCCCGCTTACTGCATCGCCTTGCGAAGGCTTGTGGAAGCAGGAAGCAGCCTTGAAAAAGCAAAACGAACAGTCTGCTGGGATTATTTACAGCGACTGCATTCCTCGCTTCCAAAGGTTTACCATTCACCCGAATATCTTTTTTACAAATATATCAGCACACGACTAATCCTAAAAGAAGTTTAGTTGGCAATAAATCAGACCCTGCCATCATTCAGCCCAAGATCCAAACGTGAAGCCTACACTTTAATCGACTATTATGGAGAAATAATATTTAATGAGGCCATAGGCATAAGTTTTCGATTCGGAATAAACAAAATTAAAACTCTTTTGTTTTGTGCATTTTGTCAGGTGGGGACTTCCGAGAGGAATCCCCTGATTCGAATCAAAAACCATCTTGTGATGGACCAAAGGGTGAATCAAGCAAGCGGTATGAGCTGATCTCCACCGCAGGGTCGCTTGCCTTTGTTCACGCTGCCATCAGGGCACGTTGTCTTAAACCAAGCCGCACGCTTCAGATCCACACCGGTCATAACTGCACCACTCAGGTCCGCACGCCTCAAATCCGCACGCCTCAGATCCGCATCCCTAAGGTTCGCGTCCCTCAGATTCGCACCACCCAGGTCAACACGGCTTAGGTTCGCACCACTCAGGTTCGCACCACTCAAGTCTGCGCAACTTAGGTCTGCGCAACTCAGGTTCGCAAACTCCAGGTGCCGCCTTTTCCCATCGGGCATCCAGACAGGGCGCCATCGGGCGCGGCGCGTGATGTACACCGCATTTTCATGCGGAAGCTTACTTTTAATTCCAGCAATCTTGATCGCTTGCTCTTTATTACTTGGCCTAATCTCGCAGACAAGCGTGTTTGATTTTCCCTTACATTTTATGCTGGAAATAGTGAATAAGCATGCTTCAGTTGCTCCATCTTCGGTGACATAATTTTTGTATGCCTTAACTTTTGAATTTTTACCGTAATATTTAACAAAGTTCTTTGCATATTTTTTGGCATTGTAATACCCCTCATCGGCATCATCATCGTTTGTTGTCCAGTGAACCTGCTCCACCCCTTCCAAAATCAGCTTGTAGCTGCCGTCTTTACGTTGTTTAATCATGCTGCTTTTACACTGCACGTCAAACAGGATCGGCGCGTCAGATGGTGGCTTGGCCAACGAACTGATGAAACACTTGTTTCTTCATAGCAAAGACCGTAGGGATCCGCAGCTCGATCCCAACAAAACCTCGATTTAGCAACGGAGCTTGTGCATGAGCTTCAGACCAGCCCAAAATAGTTTAAACCACTGAAAGAAACTTCGCATGCGCTTGGATGTAGAAATACTCACTCGTTCTTTGATCCTTGTTCACGGAATCATTAGCCTCTCCCACTCACAAACATGTAGCCAATTTCACAAAGTTGAGGGGGGGGGATATAAGAAGGACGACGAGGGACCCCGTCGCCACCAAGACCCGCGCGGGGCAACACGATCACACCGTCTTGGCCGCCAGTTTTAAAGGAAATAACACCAAACAAGCATCCGCAATGTCTTAGGAATTGTTCTCGAAGGGCTTGATATTTCCAAGAACTAACGCTGATTATTTTAGTCAGGGAAGAGACGTTGATTCCGATTCGCGATATTCACCAGCGACAGCATCACCGGCACCTCCACCAGAACGCCCACCACCGTTGCGAGGGCTGCGCCGGAATTCAACCCAAACAGACTGATCGCAACGGCAACAGCCAATTCAAAGAAATTTGATGCGCCAATCATGGCCCCGGGTGCAGCAACCGAGCGGGGCTGATTAAAAAGGCGCATCCAGCGCGCCGTAATCCAGAAAATTACATAGGTCTGGATAATTAGCGGAACCGCGATCATCACGATCGCCAGGGGCTGCGAAAGGATTGCTTGGGCCTGCACCATAAACAGAATCAATACAGTTGTAATGAGGGCACTTATGGCAAAGGGCTTGAGCCGTGCCTCCAGACGCTTGATCCGGCCTGAACTCCTCAGAAACACCCGCGTCAACCAACCGGCAACCAGGGGAAACACAACAAACAGACCCACTGCGGTGAACATCGTTGCCCAAGGCACCATCACATCCGACACCCCAAGCAGCAGGGCTGCGATCGGAACGAACGCAAACACCATGATCAAGTCGTTGATGACCACCTGCACCAGCGTGTAGTTGGGATCGCCATCGCTAAGGCGACTCCACACAAACACCATCGCCGTACAGGGTGCTACCCCTAAAAGAATCATTCCAGCCACATACTCCTGGCCGATCGCTTCAGGAATCCAGGCGGAGAACAAACCACGAATGAACAGCCAGGCCAGTGCCGTCATGGTGAAAGGTTTGATCAGCCAGTTCACCGCCACCGTGATCAGCAGTCCACGCGGTTGCTGGCGGATGCCACCAATGGCGTTGAAATCCACCGCCAGCATCATCGGGAAAATCATCCCCCAAACCAAGACACTGATCGGCAGATTGATGTTGGCAAACTGCATCGAGGCGATCCAGTCAGCCAGATCAGGGAACAGACCGCCAAGGACCACGCCTGCGACGATCGCAAGACCAACCCAGAGAGAGAGATATCGCTCGAACAGACCCATAAATCAACTTAAAGAGATAAACCTTCGAATTGGATCAGAGCTGTCAGGCTGCGGGCAACCAAATGGGCGAAATCCGAGAGCAGAGAGCACTGAATGGATGAAAGTGGCACAAGAAGGAAAGCAAGGTGTGCCCTCGTTTTTTTGAACTTGATTTCTGGAACGCTGAGAACGCGAACTATCAGAACCTAGTTTTTAGCGGCTGCGAAAGATCAGGTCAATACACTGATCCTTTGCAGCAGATCAATTAAATAGTCAGAATAATTTAATATTATCCAATCTAAGGGGCTGATTTTGATTATCATTAAGCTAAGGACTGATTAAGAAATTATTCCAAAGCCAGGATAAATCAATCATCCCCAAAACTTATCCATTCCTTAATTGAATATAGCTGCCTTCAAATAGGATTTGTGCATCTGAGATATAGCTGTGGACATTAAAAATAAATTGCTTGACGTAAGTAAACTTTCAGTCACCTATGGGGACGGAAACTATGCCATTAGTGACGTTAACTTTTCCCTATTTGATGGAGAATTTGTTGTTTTACTTGGCTCATCTGGAGCTGGAAAGTCAACTTTATTGCGCTCGCTTAATGGCCTAGTTGGTGGATGTTCTGGATCGATTCAATCCCGGGATCACGGAGATATCCGTTCCTGTTCAGATCGTCTGCTACGGACCCATCGAAGAGACACCGCAATGGTGTTCCAGCAGCACCAATTGATTGATCGCCTGTCAGTTCTTGACAACGTTTTAATCGGGCGTTTGGGATATCACTCCTTATGGCGCACGTTGCTTCCTCTCCCTGAGGCAGATCGTCGAATGGCTTTATCAGCCCTGGAAAGGGTTGGATTGATTGATAAAGCGATGGTTCGAGTCAAAGAACTCAGTGGAGGGCAGCAGCAGCGCGTTGGAATAGCGCGAGCCCTGGTGCAACAACCTCGAATCATTCTCGCGGATGAGCCAATTGCAAGCTTGGATCCTGAGAGTTCGGTGCAAATCCTTTCATTGTTGAAGGACATTTGCAGGCGTGATCGCATCGCCGTCCTGGTCAGTCTGCATCAGGTGGAATTTGCACGTCAATTTGCCGATCGAATCATCGGCATGGCATCGGGTCAGATTGTCTGCGATCGGGATTCTGTGACTTTAGAAGAAAACGAAATTCACGCCCTTTATCGCCGAAACCTCGAGGTTGTAGTCACTTAAAGACTTCAATCTCGAATGCAGGCTTGATTTTCATTTCCTCGCCATGTTGTCCCAAACTGCGCGTTTCACTGCCGTCGCTTTAACAGCAGCTGTTGTTGTCTTTAGCGGTTGCTCTAGTCAAACCAGCAATGGTGAATCTAAAAGCAACCCCGACAAACTGATTGTTGCCCTGATTCCTGATGAAAATGCCGCCACGGTGATTCAGGACAACCAAGGCTTAAAGGATTTTCTCAATGAGAAACTCGGAAAGGACATCGAATTGGTGGTCACCACCGATTACTCATCAATGATCGAAGCGGCCCGCAACGATCGCCTCGATCTCGCTTACTTTGGACCGCTGTCTTACGTCTTAGCGAAATCAAAAAGCGAAATCGAACCCTTCGCCGCTCGCATCAAGGGTGGAACAAAAACTTATAACTCCTGCCTAATCGGTAATACCAAAGCCGGTGTCACCGATTTCGACTCGATTAAAGGCAAAACCTTTGCTTTCGGTGATCCAGCATCCACATCCAGCCGACTGTTCCCTGAACTCACGCTCAAGGAAAATGGCCTGATCAAGGGTGACGATTACGAAGGTGTGTTCCTCGGTGCCCATGACGCCGTGGCCTTGGCCGTTCAGAACGGAAACGCTCAGGCCGGTGGTTTGGCCTGCCCAATTCTTGAATCACTGCAGGAGAAAGGCAGAATCGACGACACCAAAGTGACGTTGATTGCCAAAACTGCTCCCATCCCCCAGTACCCCTGGACGATGCGCTCTTCGCTGAATCCTGAGCTGAAGGAAACGATTCGAACCGCCTTCATTGAGCTCGATGACGAGAAGGTTCTAAAGCCGTTTAAGGCGGATGGGTTCGCAGTGATTACGGATCAGGACTACGACGGGATCCGCAAGGCCGGCGATCTGCTCGGACTCGACCTCGGCAAGTTTGTCAACTAAGCAACATTCCCTCTCGTCCCGATGGCAATCACCATCGGGACTTTTTTACTTGATCTCTTTTCATGAGTGCATCCGTTGATTCCCATAGCGCCATTCTTCGGCGGCATGAGCTGCGATGGCGACAGCAATGTCTCCGTGTTGTGCTCATCCTCATTGCGGTTGTCGGTTCCCTAGCTGTTGTGGGCCTGTTCGATGCAGAGCGGATCGCAACTGGCTTGCCCGCGATTTTCAGGTTGGTGCCGGAAATGTTCCCGCCAGATTTCAGTCGGTGGTCGTTCTGGATCAAACCCTTGATCGACTCCATGGCGATGAGCATCGCCGGCACCTCCATCGCAGTATTTTTTTCACTCCTGCTGTGTCTCTTTGCAGCGCGAAACACAAGTCCAAACCGTCCGCTGTACTTGGCGGCCACCGGACTTCTCAATGTGACTCGAGCAGTTCCAGAACTAATCCTCGGCATGATTCTGGTGGCGGCAGTGGGATTCGGAGCGCTGCCTGGAACCCTCGCGCTCGGGCTCCATTCCATCGGGATGCTTGGCAAGTTCTATGCCGAAGCAATTGAACTATGTGATCTGGAACCGATTGAAGCGGCTCGTTCATCCGGGGCTTCGGAGATGCAAGTGATCATTCACAGCATTGTTCCCCAGGTGTTTCCAGCCATGGCGGATGTCACCTTCTATCGCTGGGAGTACAACTTTCGGGCCTCGATGGTGGTTGGCGCAGTGGGTGCAGGTGGTATCGGACTCGAAATCATCAGTGCCCTGCGAATCATGGAATACCAGCAAGTTTCTGCCTTGCTTTTGGTGGTGCTTGTGGTGGTTACAGCGCTCGATTCGATGAGCAATGCCCTTCGCCACTTGATGGTGCAATAACGATGACTGCCTCTGCCAATCCCAGACCCCACCTGGTGATCACAAACTATGTGCAGGATGAGGTGATTCATTTCCTCTCCACTTTCGCTCGGGTTAGCGCCAATCGCAGCCAAGCTCCCTGGAGCCAGAGGTCTTTGCTCGAAGCCGCTCAGGATGCCGATGGACTGCTGATGTTCATGCCCGATTGCGTCGATGCACAATTTCTTGATCAGTGCCCACGGCTGCGTTCGATTGCAGGGGCCATGCGTGGTTTCGACAATTTCGACCTGGAGGCGTGCGAAGCGCGGGGGATTCGCTACAAGTTCATCCCGAATTTGTTGGCGGCCCCCACCGCTGAACTCACCGTGGCGATGTTGATCAGCCTGGCGCGTTCCATGCCAGCCGGAGATGCCTTTGTGCGATCAGGACGATTCCTTGGATGGCGGCCAAAGTTTTATTCCAAAGGGGTCGTCAACAGCACGGTTGGCATCGTGGGGATGGGACAACTCGGCCTGGAATTCACCAAGCGAATGCAGGGCTTTGGGGCAACGCTGCTCTACAACGACCCGGTTCGTTTGGAACACTCTCAGGAGCAATGTTTCGGCCTTAATTACGTTGCGTTCAGCGAGCTGATTGAGCGCAGTGATCATCTCGTCGTGATGGTTCCGCTTGAGAACAACACATTGCATCTGTTTAATGCCGAGGTGTTGACCCGTTGCAAGCCCGGCGCCGTCATCATCAATCCCTGTCGCGGATCGGTTGTGGATGAACAGGCGGTTGTGAAGGCTCTAGAAACGGGCCATCTCGCCGGTTATGGGGCCGATGTTTTCGAAATGGAGGACTGGGCCCGTCCAGACCACCCGGATTGCATTCCACAGGGCTTGCTTGATCAACGCGAGCGAACTGTGCTGACGCCACACATTGGTTCGGCCGTGCAAGCAATCCGCGAAGACATCGCAATGACAGCTGCCCGCAATCTCAAAGCTCTTGTTCAGTCCACCCTTTCGCCAATCGCATGAACAACGTCACGATGCATTGGGATCCCAAGGATCTCCTTCAGCTCAAACAGCTGCATGAACAAGACGGTGTCGTGCATGTGCCTGGCTTGGTTTCAACCAGAGGCATCAACGATCTGCTGTCTTGGGTCGACGAAATCTCCAACTCGTCAACGTTGGGTCGTCATTACTTCGAAAGCACAGCTCAGGGAAGGGTGAAGGCTCGAACTGAAGATTTCGCCAAGCATCACACGCCGATGCACGACTTCCTAACCGAAGGACGGGTGCCAGAACTTCTTAAAGCACTTTTTGGTGAGCCACCGGTGCTGTTCAAGGAAAAGATCAACTACAAGCACCCGGGTGCTGCAGGGTATGCACCACACCAAGATGCTCCGGCATATCCATTTGGATCCCTCCACATCACGATGCTGCTGGCCTTGGATGCTGCCGACGCCAGCAATGGCTGCTTGGAATTTGCAAAGGCCGCGCATCGACAGGGCGTGATTGCGGTGAATGCCGATGGCTGTTTGCCCATGGAACAAGCGTCTCAACTCACCTGGACGTCGATGCCGGTGGCTGCTGGTGATGCTGTGTTCTTCAATTCCTATGCGCCGCACCGGAGTGGTACCAACCGATCTGATCGCTCACGGCGTGCGCTGTACGTCACTTACAACGCGAGCTCCGAAGGCGATTTGCGATCGGAGTATTACGACCACAAAAAGGAAGCGCTAGCTCAAGGACGCGTCAGTTTGATCAACCATTTTCTCGGGGAGGACGTCTCATGACGGCTCTTGCAGATCACGCCATGACCTGGATGAACTCGATGCAAACGGCGAGTCGCCAGGCTCGAGTGGATTTACTGTTCGACTATCTGAAATCGCATGGCCAGTCCAGCTACGACCCATCTGTGAGCCAGCTGGAGCATGCCTTACAAACGGCGCATTTGGCTCAACAGGAATCGCAATTGCCTCATCTAGTTGTGGCATCGCTGCTCCATGACATTGGTCATCTGATGCTGGATGAACATGATGAACGTGGTGATTTCCTTCACCAGGATTGGGCCCACGAGGCCGTTGCAGCACGGGCACTTTCTGAGTTTTTCCCATCGAATGTTGTTACGCCGGTCCAGCGCCACGTATCGGCAAAACGTCTGCTCTGCTCCCTGGACGCCGCGTATTACGAGGGTCTATCCGAAGCATCGAAACGTAGTTTTGCTGTTCAGGGCGGTCCTTTGAGTCAATTCGAGGCAGAACGACTCCAGGCGCTCGAAGGAATGCCGGATGCAATGGCTCTTCGTCGTTGGGATGACCGAGCCAAAGTTCATGGCGTTGAAGTACCAGAGCTGGAGACGTACGCGAACGTTGTCTTAAACCAGCTGCTGTGAACAAGGGTTCAAAGCAGGATGAAACCACTGGAGAGTTGCACACACTCCTGCCCAGTTGCACAACAAACCAGGGACAACTCAGGGACATGACCCTTGAATCCACGGCTCCAGATTCATCATCACAGGTCTATGTAACCGATCGAAGCCACACAGCTCAACGAGGGATTCGGATGAGCTCAGTTCAAACACGCATGGCGCAGAGAGGGCCTGAGCTTTTTAGATTCACCACGACAATTCTCCAACCAATGCGTCGACTCGCCCTCGCCCTCACTGCAATCACGGCTCTCATGCCTCAGGTCGCATTGGCGCAAATGGACCATCACGATGGGCATCACGGGCATGGGATGCATCACGCATCACCCGAGGACGTCAAGCAAAAGTCGCCCACCCAATCCGGTTCTCATGAGCACCATGCCCATGGCATGGGACCGGCAGGCAGCACCTACGACCTGCGATTTATCGATGGAATGGTCGAACACCACGCCGGTGCGTTGCGAATGAGTGAATACGTCTTCAATATCGGCGCTCCTTGGGTGGGAGCCTTAGCGAACAGCATCTGGGACGAACAGGCCCGTGAGATCAAGGCGATGCGCCAATGGCGCAAGGCCTGGTATCCCGATGCACCCGTTTACCCCGTAGCTCTGCGTCCCAATGGTGACCCCAACTCGATGGCCGATCTGGTGCGAATGAGCTCAGAGGTGATTGCTGCCATGCGCATGTCGGCAACAAAACCAACGCGGGAAAACAGAGTGCAGTGGTTTTTAGAGGGCATGATTGAGCACCATGGGGGCGCTCTTCAGATGGCCCATGAGGCCCGAAAAAACTCCACCAACTCGACCATTCTTCGACTTGCACGAGACATTGTCATTGCTCAGCGCAAAGAAATCATTGAACTCCGCAAGATGCTGCAAAGCAAGGGAATGAATAAGCCTGCCTATTACAAATTTGACAATCTCTTTTCATTGTGATGTCCATGAAGATTGACTGTTTAAAAATCAAAATCACTTCACTACATTCGATTCCATTCGTTGTTGTGCTGGCTCTCGCTGCCTATCCCCTTGCCGGCTTGGCCCATGGCAAAGGCCTCTACTCCACTGAGGCCGAGGCTCAGGCGCGAGCCGATGAAATTGGCTGTACAACCGTCCATCAAAACAACGAGAAATGGATGCCTTGTGCGGATGAAAGGGAGCTTCACCGGCAACTGCGCAAGCAATGAAACAGGGAGTCCAGACCCAGCGAAAAGCACGACGCATCCACAGGTGGTTGGTGCCTTTGGCCGCTCTACCGCTTTTGCTTACAGCGAGCACAGGCTCGCTTTACAGCCTTCTTCTTGAGCAAGAAATTGATGCCTTTTGGCTCCTCAAAGTTCATACCGGGCAGTTTGGCTGGCTCAATCTCCAACCTGTTTATCCGATGCTGCTGGGGGTGCTCACCATCTTGGTAACAGTGTCAGGCCTTGCCATGCTTTTGAAACCCTCCAGATAACAACGATCGTTTTGAAGTGAGATCAATAGCGTTTAAATACAGATGCATTGCTGCAAAAAGAAAAGCAAAAACTGCAGTTGATCTAATCGGGTTCAGACGAATCCAACGGCGGAAGCTAATTCTTGGAGCAGTGG
>ERZ802822.1710-NODE-1710-length-13001-cov-6.484989_pt1 | contig 13001 bp, 14 predicted proteins | sample MGYA00345649_ERZ802822 | MGnify/ENA primary metagenome ERZ802822 (study PRJEB30503, sample SAMEA104212359) | marine metagenome | biome: Westerlies Biome; feature: [SRF] surface water layer (ENVO:00010504) within the epipelagic zone...; material: water...
ATATTATGAAGACGAATATAATCAAGTCGATAATGCATCCAATTAAGCCTTCTATTGTCTTATTAGGACTTATTTTTGGTGCAATAGAATTTTTTCCAACATTAGAGCCTACAAAAAATGCAAAACTATCAAAAATAGCCGTATTTAGAATAAAAATAAAAAATAAATAAAAAATTGAAATATTACTTATAACATCTGAGTGTGCGTATGAAGCAACTATAAAATTTACTGTAGTCCAAAAGTACAGAAATATCAGTGTGAATCCCCACAGTATTGGATGTCTAAAATTATTTTCTTTCCATTCAAAAAATGCTAGCAAACATACAATAGAAATCATTAAAAAAAAGATCCAAAAATTTTGAAGCCCTATTATTAAAATTAAAGGAACTATGATAACTAGTGATGTTATTAATCGTTTAAACAATTTTATTAAATCCTTTTACCAAAACGTCGGTTTACTTTTTTAAAATTTTCAATGCAATTTAAAAAATCCCTCTGAGTAAAATCAGGCCAATATTTATTAACAAAACAAATTTCAGTATAAGCTATTTGATATAGAAGAAAGTTGCTTATTCTATTATCCCCACCGGTCCTTATTAAAAGATCAATGTCGTCAACTGGCACTGATGAAAATCTGTTAATCGTATTTTCATCAATATCATCTACCTTAATATCTTTCGTGAGAATCTTACGTGCTATATTTTTAGTAATATCAACTATATCTTGTCTTCCACCATACCCTAGCGCTATGTTTAATAATAATGAGGGTTTATTTAAATCTGTTGCTTTTTCAGCATCATTAATTTTATTAATAATTTTAGAGCCAAAATCATCAATTCTTCCAAAGAATTTTAATTTCACTTTTTGTTTAACTAAATCAGGTACTTGTTCTTCTATTGCTAGCACTATTAACCTTTTAATGGCTTCTACCTCTGCTTTTGGTCTCGACCAATTTTCCGAGCTAAAAGCATATAATGTTAAAGAAGATAGCTTTTGTTTAACTGATTCTTCAACAATGAGCTTGACGATTTCTACACCTTTTGAGTGACCTTTGCTAATATTCAGAGAGTTTGATATTGCCCACCTACCATTACCATCCATTATAACGGCAATATTTCTAGCTGAATTTACAGAAATTTTTTTGGTTGTATTAGCCATATGGCTTCTCTTAAATTTCTAAAAGATCGGATTCTTTGGCTTTTAATTCGGAATCAACAAGAGCTATAAACCTATCAGTTTCTTTTTGAATCAAATCTTCCATTCTTCTTAGGTCATCTTCAGAAATTTCTCCTGAAGTTTGGCTTTCTTTGCAAGCCTGATTAGCATCTCTTCTAATATTTCTAATTGATACTCTTGAGTTTTCTGCTTCTGCTCTTGCCTGTTTAATATAATCCTGTCTAGTTTCCTCAGTCAGGGAAGGCATACTAATTCTAATTAAATCAGAAGATGTGCTCGGATTTAGTCCTAAATTAGAGTTCATAATTGCTTTTTCAATCTCAGGAATTAAGCTTTTGTCCCAGGGCGATATAACTAGTGATCGACCATCTTCAACACTAATACTGGCTGTTTGATTTAATGGTGATAGATTTCCATAATAATCAATTTTAATATCATCTAGGATTGCGGGATTTGCTCTACCAGTTCTTATTTTATTAAAAGCTTGCCCAAGAGATGAAATTGATTTTTCCATTCTTGCAGTCGCATTATTTATAGTCTCATTCATATTATGATATTAACGTGCCTATTTTTTTTCCGCAAATTATATCTTTTAAGGCGTTTTGGGTGTTAACGTTGAAAACTTTTATAGGTAGTTTATGATCTCTTGCTAATGTTAATGCGGTGGCATCCATGACTTTTAAATTTTGAGATATAGCATCGTCAAATGAAAGTGTAGGATAAAACTTTGCATCTGAATTAACTTCTGGATCTGAATCATAGACCCCATCGACCCTTGTAGCCTTAACCATTAAATCTGCTTGAGTTTCTATTGCCCTAAGGCATCCAGCTGTATCAGTTGTAAAAAATGGATTACCAGTTCCAGCAGTAAATATAACAACATATCCATCACTTAAAAGTTGAATAGCAAGTCTTCTATCATAGTGTTCAACAATTCCAGACATTGAAATAGCTGACATGACTCTTGTTTTGATTCCCGCTCTTTCTAGAGCATCTCTAAAAGCAATTCCATTCATAACGGTAGCCAACATACCCATATGATCCCCAGCAACCCTATCCATTCCAGCTTTATTAAGCTTTTCACCTCTAAAAAGATTACCTCCTCCAATAACAATACCAATTTGAGCGCCTATTTCTTTGCATGCTGCAACAGACGATGCCATATGATCTAATATTTTAGGATCTATTCCATGCTCGTCATCACCTGCAACAGATTCTCCGCTAAATTTTACGAGAATGCGTTGATGAAGAAGATTGGACATAATTTATTTTAACTGTTCTGCAACCTCATCAGCAAAACTTTTTGTATCTACCTCTATACCTTCGCCAACCTTTAGTCGAGCATATGATTCAATTTTTGCATTCTTTGAGTCGAGCAGTTCTTGAATTGTAACTTCTGAATCTTTTACAAAATCTTGAGACAGCAGAGATACTTCAGATAAATATCTTTTTAGCTTACCTTCTATAATTTTTTCCATGATTTCTTTTGGTTTTCCAGACTCTTCTGCCTGAACCATATAAATTGCTTTTTCTCTTTCTAAAATCTCAGGATCGAGATCAGTTTCTGACAAACAAAGAGGGTTGAAAGCAGCAACGTGCATTGCTACATCTTTTGCAAGAGACTCATCGCCTCCAGATACAACAACAACAGCACCTAATTTTGAATCAGAATGAAGATAAGACCCAGCGCTCATATCTGAAGAAAATTCTTTTGTGTTACACCTTCTTAATTGAATGTTTTCTCCAATTGTTTGTATTAGCGCTTTTCTTTTCTCTTCTATTTCAGACTCACTGAATTCAGAAACATCTGATATCTTATTCGCAGCAATATAATCACTTATATCATTTGTAAAATTTATAAAGTTAGTGTCTTTAGCAGCAAAATCTGTTTCGGAATTAATCTCAATTAAAGTAGCGTACTCACTGCCAACAAAAATTTTTAAAACACCATCCGCAGCAACTCTTGCTGCTTTCTTTTCAGCTTTTAATGCACTATTAGATCTTAAGAGATCCAATGCTTTCTCTAAGTCACCTTCACATTCTACAAGAGCTTTCTTACACTCCATCATTGCAACACCAGTCATATCTCTTAATTCTTTAACTTGAGATGCTTTAATTTCCATTTTTATTTCTCATCCTTATTAGCTACTTGTTCTTCTGAAGATTCTTCAGCAACCTCAACCTTAGCAACTTCTTCCAATGGTTCTTTTACAACAACCTCTTCAACAACCGGCTCATCTTTTGTCGTTACTTCAGTTTTTAAGTCCTCAGAGATAATTTTTTCTATAACTGGCTCATCTTTTTTGATTGTTTGTATCACCGGGGATTCAGAATCTGTTTTTGGAGAATATCCTTTTGAGGATTCTAGACCTCTAGTACATGAATCAGCTATGATTTTTGTTATAAGTCTGATGGATCTAATTGCATCATCATTTCCAGGTATAACCATATCAATCCCATCCGGATCAGAGTTTGTATCAACAAGTGCAATAACAGGAATACCCATTTTTTTTGCTTCTAAAACTGCAATTTTTTCATACTTAACATCAATCACAAATATTGCATCAGGAAGACCTTTCATATCCTTGATACCGCCAACGCTCGCTTCTAATTTTGTATGTTCTTTTTGGATTTCAACAGCTTCTTTTTTTATAAGCTTTTCTATTCTTCCTGAGGAAATCATTTCTTCAATATCTTGTAATCTTCTTATAGAGCCTCTAATTGTTTTCCAATTGGTTAAGGTTCCTCCTAACCATCTTTTATTGACATATGGCAGACCAATTGCTGAAGCTTCTTCTTTAACAGTTTTGCTCGCAGATCTTTTAGTGCCAACAAATAAAACCTTGTTGCCTTTTGAACAAATATCTTCAACCTTAGAAGCAGCAGCACTGAGGTGTTCCTGCGTCAAATCTAAATTAATTATGCTAATTTGTTTTCTGGTATCAAAGATATACTGCTCCATCTTTGGATTCCAAAATCTTTGTTGATGACCGAAATGAACGCCTGCATGAAGCAGATCTTTTACTGAAACTATACTCAATTTAATTCTCCTTGGGGTTATTTCTCCAATCCGTATAAAGTTGACTCAATATTGAGCACCCCAACTTTAATAAACTAGGATTTTCGTGTTTAAAAGTTTTTGTATTCTATAGAAAAAACACTTTAATTTAAAGTTATTTTTAATTAAAAAAATCTTTAACTGTATATAAGTCAGGTTCTTTTTTTATAATGGATTTTGCTATGGCTATAGCTCCATCCGAAAAGATATTTCTTGATAAGGCTTCATGCTTAAAAGTTACTAAGTCTTTATTATTAGAAAATCTAACCTCATGGATCCCATTAACGTTAGATACTCTCTCAGATTCTATATTAATAGAACTAACAAAATTACATTTATTATTATTTTCGATAATTTCTTTTAACTCAATTGCAGTGCCCGAAGGCGAGTCAACTTTTTCTGTATGATGAATCTCATAAATAATACATTCAAACATATCTTTATTTTTACTAAGGAAATCTTTAATTGATTTTTTTAATGCGTAAATACCTTTACTCATGTTGTAGGAAAGCAATAGAGGAATATGTTTAGAAGCCTCTTTGATTATTTGAAGTTGGTCATTATTAAAACCAGTTGTACCAATTACTAGAGGTATTTTATTTTCTAAACACTGGTTTAAAATTTTTAAAGAGGATTCTGGTCTAGAAAAGTCAATAACAACATCGCAATTTGCTATCGATTCTATGATTAATATATCTTCTATTTTAGATACTTGATTTAAGATTGAAGATCCCATCTTTCCAGAAAGCCCATTAACATAAATATTTAACATCTTGTCTAATCTTCCACTCTTTCAGATGCTTTTATAAAAGCCTCCGTTCCTGGAAAGTTTTTAGATTTTGATAAAGATTCTGAAAATGCGTTTAATAGTTTGAGTTGCTTTTTATCAAGGTTGGAAGGTGTTTCAACTATAACTCTGCATAATATATCGCCTCTTCTGCTATCTCTTACAACAGATGCTCCTTTGCCTCTGATCCTAAAAATTTTTCCAGTTTGCGTTTGCGCAGGTATTTTTAATGAAATTGAGCCTTCAAGGGTTGGTACTTTGATTGCGCCTCCGAGAATTGATATTTCAAATGGGATTGGTGATTCTATATATAAATCTTTACCTTCTCTTTCAAAAATAGGATTTTCTGAAACTCTTATTGCAACATATAAGTCTCCAGATTTACCGCCCTTTTCCCATTCTCCCTCACCACTAAGACGAACTTTGTCACCATTATCAACACCTGCAGGAATGTTTACTGACAAAGTTTTATTTTCTTTTATAGCACCTTGTCCTCCGCAAGTTTTACATTTATCTTTAATGATTTGTCCCGTTCCTGAGCAATTAGAACATGTTTGTTGAACTGAAAAGAAGCCCTGTTGCATTCTTACTTGCCCGGCACCATTACAGTTTGGACATGTTATAGGACTAGATCCTTTGGCAGCACCAGTTCCATTGCAGTCATGGCATTCCTTGTGCGAAGGGATTTTGATTTTCTTTTGAATACCAAGTACAGCCTCTTTTAGAGAAAGATCTAAATTATATTGAAGATCTGAGCCTCTTCTTGATCTTCTTCCTGATGATCTTGTACCAAATACGTCTCCAAAAATATCACCAAAAATATCATTAATATTTATATCATTAAAATTAGGTCCGCCAGCACCCATTCCTTCAACACCCTGATGGCCAAATTGGTCATAAGCAGATTTCTTTTGAGAGTCTGAAAGAACATCATAAGCCTCGGCAGCTTCTTTAAACTTTTCTGCTGCTTCAGGATTGTCTGGATTTCTATCAGGATGATATTTCATTGCTTTCTTTTTGAAAGCTTTTTTCAGCTCTGGCGCAGAAGCATCACGAGAGACTTCTAGAGTTTCATAATAGTCTCTCTTTGACATTTATTTTACTTATCTTCTTCTTTAACTTCTTCGAACTCCGCATCAACAGTATTATCAGACGCTTCTTCTGAAGTCTCATCCTGCTGCTCGTTACCTTCTTGTGTATAAAGTTTCTGAGTGAGAGGAGTTAAAACATCATTAACACCTTTTGTTGCAGCCTCTATAGAATCTGTATCTTCAGAACTAATTGCCTTTTCAAGCTCAACAACAGCATCTTCTACTTGTGATTTTTCTTCATCAGTAAGCTTCTCACCAGACTCTTCAATAGTTTTTCTAGTTGCATGAACTAACATATCAGCATTATTTTTTGTTTTAACAAGTTCTTCAAATTTTTTGTCGTCTTCAGCATTTGCTTCAGCATCTTTTACCATTTTTTCAATGTCATCATCTGAAAGTCCGCTAGAGGCTTTAATAACAATTGACTGTTCTTTACCAGTATTTTTATCCTTAGCTGAAACATTCAATATGCCATTTGCATCTAAATCAAATGAAACTTCAATTTGAGGAACCCCTCTTGATGCTGGAGGTATGTCTGCAAGATTAAATTGTCCAAGAGATTTATTTTGAGAAGCTTGAGTTCTCTCTCCTTGAATTACATGAACAGTTACTGCAGTCTGATTATCTTCAGCTGTTGAAAATACTTGAGATTTTTGAGTTGGAATAGTTGTATTCTTTTCGATAAGGGGAGTTGCTACTCCTCCCAATGTTTCAATTCCTAAAGTCAAAGGAGTTACATCTAATAATAATACATCAGTAGTGTCACCAGAAAGAACTGATCCCTGAATGGCAGCCCCAACAGCTACTGCTTCATCTGGGTTTAAATCTTTTCTAGCATCTTTACCAAAAAACTCAGAAACCTTTTTTTGAACTAACGGCATTCTTGTCTGTCCACCAACAAGTAATATTTCTGAAATTTCATTTTTTGCAATTTTTGCATCTTTTAAAGCCATTTTTAATGGCTCTAAGCTCTTATCAACCAAATCTTCAACTAATGATTCGAGTTTAGCTCTAGTTATCTTGTGAACAAAATGCTTAGGTCCAGAACTGTCTGCGGTTATGTATGGAAGATTAACCTCTGTTTGCTCAGAAGAGGATAATTCGATTTTGGCTTTTTCCGCAGCTTCTTTTAATCTTTGCAAAGCTAAAGGATCACTCTTTAAATCAAAGCCAGATTCTTCTTTAAATTGTTCAACAAAATAATCAATTAATCTTAAATCAAAATCTTCTCCACCTAAAAAGGTGTCACCATTGGTAGAAAGAACCTCAAATTGATGCTCACCATCAACATCAGAGATTTCAATAATTGATATATCAAACGTTCCACCGCCAAGATCATATACTGCAACAGTTGAGTCACCTTTGTGTTTATCAAGCCCATATGCCAAGGCAGCTGCAGTTGGCTCATTTATAATTCTTTTAACATCTAAGCCTGCAATTTTTCCTGCATCTTTAGTTGCTTGTCTTTGTGAATCGTTAAAATAAGCTGGAACAGTTATTACTGCCTCTTTAATTTCTTGCCCAAGGTACTCTTCAGCCGTCTTTTTCATTTTCTTTAAAATCTCAGCAGAAACTTGTTGTGGAGCTAATTTTTTTCCTTCGGCCTCAACCCAAGCATCGCCATTATCAGCTGCAAGAATTTTGTATGGCACCATATTGCTATCTTTTTTAACAACATCGTCATCGTGTTTTCTTCCTATGAGACGCTTTATGGCATACAAAGTATTTTCAGCATTAGTGACGGCCTGATTTTTAGCCGAATCACCAACCTTTATTTCTTCCCCGTAGGCAACAACTGAAGGAGTAGTTCTTTTCCCTTCAGAATTCTCTATTACCTTAGCTTGATCCCCTTCCATGACCGAAACACAAGAATTCGTTGTTCCTAGGTCTATACCAATTACTTTAGCCATTTTTTTCACTCCAATTAAGTTCTAATACATAAGATGGGGCTTATGAAGACTATTTCAAGTTTTTTTATGATTTTTCTTGAGATTTCTTTGAAACTACAACTTTTGCTGGTCTGAGTGTTCTATCCATTATTGTGTAGCCCTTTTGCACAACATCAATAATCGTATTAGGATCCAGAGAATCATCTTCTATTAATGAAATTGCTTCATGTTTTTCAGGATCAAAATCTTTGCCGCTAGTATCGATAACCTCAATACTTGATGAGTTTAAAGAGCCTTCTAGACTCTTAAGTGTCAATTCAAGACCTTCTTTTACAGACAGGAATTGTTCTTCCTCACCACATGATTCTATTGCTCTTTCAAGATTATCTGCAACGGATAAGAAATCTTTAGCTAATGACTCTACCCCAAATAATCTTGCTTTGGTTACTTCCTGTGCAGCTATTCTTCTTACATTTTGAACTTCTGCCTTTGCTCGTAGAAGCTGATCTTCTAAATCTTTAATAATTTCTTCTTGAGAAATCTCTTCTGGTACCTCAATTGAATCATTTTCTTCAATATCTAGAGAAATATCTTCTTCTACATCAAGTTCTTCTTCTTTTTCTTGATTTTGTTCTTCAGTATCTTTGTTCAATGATTTCTCCTTTCAAACCCTATATGGGGTTTAAAGCAGGCTATTCAAGTATTTTTATTTTTTAATAGGTTTTACATATAAAACCATACTATGATCTATGATTTCGTAACCATGCTCTGTAGCTAGTAACTTTTGCCTCTCTTCTATTAAATCATCTGTAAACTCAATTACATCTCCAGTATCAAGGCAAACCATGTGATCATGATGATCAGACGGGGTCAGTTCATAAACTGCATGGCCTTCTTCAAAGTTGTGTCTTATGCAGATACCGGCTTGCTCAAACTGTGTTAGAACTCTATAAACTGTTGCAAGCCCTACTTCTTCGCCTGCATCAATAAGTTTTCTATAAATATCTTCTGCACTCAGGTGCGCTTTATCTTCTTCTAGGAGCTCAAGAATCCTTAACCTAGGAAGGGTTACTTTTAAACCAGCTTTTTTTAATTCCGCATCGTCTGTCAATTTGAGTACCTTTAAATAATTAAGAATAATTAATAGTTAATATTATAATGGTCTAGAACCCATAAAAGAAAATTAATGAACACAAAATTAAAAGTAATCCCTTTATTACTAATTGCTCTTTTTCTTACCAATTGCAGCATACCTAGAATTTTTCAAGTTGTGGTGAGCCAAGGCAACTTAGTTGATCAAGAAATGTTAGATAAACTTGAGATAGGAATGACAGAATCTCAAGTTAAATTCGTCATGGGAACTCCGTTAATATCTGACACTTTTTATCCTAATAGATGGGATTACTTCACATCAGTAACACAAGGTGAGAATACATATACCAATCAAAAAATCACTTTATTCTTCGTAGATAATAAGTTGTCGAAATGGGAAGGAGAAATAGATATTCCTGAATAAATTAAATAAAAAAGTAAAGAAAGACACAACCGACCATTACAGGCGAAATATAACGAATACTAAAATACCAAAATTTAAAAATTAAGTTTTCTTCAACATCAAGCTCATCTAGTACATTCTCTTTTTTCATAACCCAGCCAACAAAGATAGCTATAAATATTCCACCTAACGGGAGCATGATCTGATTAGTTAAAAAGTCTGTGGCATCAAAAAAGTTTTTTCCGAAAATAGTAAATTCGGAGAGCAAATTGAAAGATAAGGCACTAAATAATCCTATAAACCATGCAATAAATCCTAACAAAAGAGTCGCAGTAATTCTTTTAATTCGAAGAGATTCAATCAACCAAGCTACACCGGGTTCAATCAGAGAGATTGATGAACTTAAGGCCGCTATGCTTAATAAAACAAAAAATAAGGTGCCAAAGAACACTCCTAAGGGCATGGAACTAAATGCAATGGGTAATGTGACAAAAACAAGACCTGGACCCTCAGATGCGGCTAAACCATTTGCAAAAACAATTGGAAATATTGCTATACCCGCTAATAAAGCTACTCCTGTATCTAATGCAGCTACAGATATTGCTGTTTTACCAATATTTTGACTAGCTGGCATATAGGCTCCGTAGGCCATAATAGCCCCCATACCTAAACTCAGAGTAAAGAAAGCCTGTCCCAATGCCTCAAGCATAACCTCAGGAGTAATTTTACTAAAATCAGGTTGAAATAAGTAAATTAAACCTTCTACAAAAGCTCCAGATTGGGTTGCATATAGACATAAAAGTATGACTAATACGAACAACATAGGCATCAGAGTATTTATCCACTTTTCGAGACCATCTAAGATCCCTCTTGCAACAACAAATACCGTTACCGATAAAAAGAGCGTATGCCAAAAAATTAAAGAAGTTGGGCTGGCGAGTAATGTATTGAAACTTTGCGTAGAACTCTCAGGAGTTATGTTTTGAAATCCATTAAAAACATAAGAAAGTGCCCAGCCTGCAGCAACACTATAAAACGATAAAATTAATAATCCTGCTAAAGCACCAGTTGCACCCAGTAAAGTCCATGCACTATTGGTATTTGCCTCCGAAGCTAAAGCTTTCATTGTATTGGCAGGACTACTTCTCCCTCTCCTACCAATCATAATCTCACCTAACATTATCGGTAACCCAATAATTGCTATGCAGGCCAAATATACCAATACAAAAGCACCTCCCCCATTATCTCCTGCCATGTAAGGAAATTTCCAGATGTTTCCTAAACCAACTGCTGAACCTGTTGCGGCCAATATGAATGTCCAACGGCTAGACCATGTTCCATGGATAGACTTTCTTTCTTGTGACATATTAATTATAGATTTCTAGCGGATAAGTATAAGGATTAACCCAGTAAGTAAAGATTAACACAAGACAAATACACAAGATAATGCTTATTTTATCGAATAAATTGCTATAAGAATCATCAAATAAAGAGATCATCGAATTTATAATTTTTAAATGTCGTGTAGTAAAAGTAGAGACTAGCATCAAAAGAATTCCCCATGCAGGATTGATAAAAAATGAAAAAAAAGCTCCTGTGACTGCTACAGAAAAAGGTATCAGAGAAATTATAATGATTCTGCTCTTATAGTGACTATTATCATAGTCACGAAATGTCCATATACTTCCACAAAGAAAGAACATAAGAACAGAAAAATAGATTTGAGTTAAATGAGCCAAAATGTATGCGGTTTCGTCATCAGTAAACCATAGAGAAGCGGTAAGCAATATTAGTGGCCCAACAGAAATATATGCAATTCCCTGGATTGACCTAAATAAAACATCATGATCTTTCATGTCTGATACAATTTTATAACAAAGTTGAGATTCGAACTGTGGCAAAAAAAAATAAAAAAAGTGGAAGTACAATTTCTGAAAATAGAAAAGCAAGATTTGACTTTGAGATTTCTAAAAAGTTTGAAGCAGGCTTATCTCTCCTAGGCTGGGAAACAAAAAGTATAAGAGAGAATAATGCTCAAATTGCGGAAGCCTATACTCTCCTTAAGGATAGCGAGGCTTATCTAATAGGAAGTTATATTGATCCTTTGAAGAATAGTAATCAGGAGATGGATCCAACTAGATCACGAAAACTGCTACTGAATAGAAAGGAATTAAATGAAATAATCAAATCAACCTCTCAGAAAGGAAATACTTGTATACCAACCAAACTATATTGGAAAAATGGTCTCATAAAATGTGAAATTGCACTTGCAATAGGTAAGAAATCGCAAGATAAAAGAAATACGATTAAATCGAGAGATTGGGAACGTCAAAAAGCTCAAGAATTAAGAGAAAGAAACAAAAATTAGTTAAGTTTCACCAGGAAAGGTATAATCGTCCGGCTTTTTTGGGGGCGAACTGGCTTCGACAGTAGATATAAAACCTCAAGTGCATGTCGAGAAGGTAATAATTCTCGTTAAAAAATTATTGCAAACTTGTTAGTTGGCGAAAACGCAGACTACGCTCTAGCCGCTTAATTGGCTAGCTGTCCTTGGTAACGTGCTCGTGCGCCTCCAAAGACAGACGATTTCACGAGATGCTGAAATTGCTCTTCTCATTAGTAATTTCTTAAGAATAAATTGAGATCGTCTTTTAATCCCTGTTTATCGGGTGTCAAAAGATTAAATTAATAGATAAAACTAAACATGTAGATCTTGTGGCAGAGTACTAGTGGACGCGGGTTCAATTCCCGCCGCCTCCACCAAAAAGTGATACCATTGATCTTGAGAGGTATCAAATGTCTGAAATTAATAAACAAGATGGTCCTGTAGCAGTAACAGGCGCTAGTGGTTACATTGGGTCTAGGGTAGTAGAAGATTTATTAGATCAAGGTTACGAGGTGCATGCCTGCGTGAGAGACGCTAGTAACGGCAAAAAAGTAGATCATTTAATAAAGTTAGGCAAGGATGCCCAGAATTGCGATGTTCAATTGTTTGAAGGAGACCTCTTTGAGAAAGGAAGCTATGATGATGCTTTTTCAGGCTGTATTTCAGTTATTCATGCAGGTGCGACAGTGGGCTTCAATAGAGAAACACCTCAAGAAGTATATGATGGTTGTTTCACAGAAAATGAGCATGTAGTTGAATCTGTAAAAAAATCAGGAAGCGTTAAACGCTTTGTATTTACAAGTTCTTTTGCTGCTGTAGCGCACCCAAGGCCAGAAGGTTATGTGTTCAGTGAAAAGGATTGGTGTGGAGATAATGTTGAAGCCTATAAAGGTGCTTGGACTGAAGAAAATATCTCCAAAAATAGAGATATTGCCTATGCAATGGCTAAAGCCAATACAGAAAAGATGATATATAAAATGGCTGAAGATGATGGAAATTTTGAGGCCATATCCATTAATCCCTTACATGTCATAGGACCATTGATGACAGAAAATCATAATCAGTCCTTTAGTTGGCAATTTTTTATTTGGCAATTATTAAAAGGAAATAATTTTGGAC
>ERZ802822.1712-NODE-1712-length-12987-cov-12.662432_pt1 | contig 12987 bp, 14 predicted proteins | sample MGYA00345649_ERZ802822 | MGnify/ENA primary metagenome ERZ802822 (study PRJEB30503, sample SAMEA104212359) | marine metagenome | biome: Westerlies Biome; feature: [SRF] surface water layer (ENVO:00010504) within the epipelagic zone...; material: water...
AGGTCTAAAATTGGTTTATCAAAAGAAGATCAAGATGATATTAATTTAATATCTCAGCTGTTAAATCTTATGAAAATTAATAAGGTTGACTTCACTTTATGCTTTAGATATCTCTCAAAAGCACTTGTTGGTGACATTAAAAGTATTAAAAATCTTTTTAAAAATGATATAGAATTCGATAACTGGATGACATTATGGAAGGAAAGAGTCTCGCAAGAAAGCATATCTGATGAAAAGATTGCATCTTCAATGAATGCAGTCAATCCATTATATATTCCAAGAAATCATAAAGTTGAGGAAGCTTTAGAGGCAGCAGTTTTTGATAATAATATGAAACCTTTTTTAAAACTTCATGATATTTTAAAAAATCCTTACGACGAAATTAAAGAATTTCATGAATATGAAAAGCCAGTTAAAAATTCTTCAGTGAGATATAAAACTTTCTGTGGTACTTAATTTTTATAGCAATCTTGCGGTTGTTATTCTAGGTTGAGATTGATGGTCTTTCATCAAAGATATATTTTTAAAACCTGATTCAATTAATATATTTTCTACATTCATAGATTGATTGTAGCCGTGTTCAAAAACTAAAATACCATCAGGGGTTAGGACATTTTTTGCTTGCTTGGTTATAGTTTTTAAATCTTTCAATCCATTGTCATCAGCAACTAATGCTTCGATGGGTTCATTTCTAAGATTTTCTAGATGAGGGTCTGAGGGTGCAATATAAGGAGGATTGCTGACTAGAATATTTATAGTTTTTTCTTGTATGCAATTTAGCCAATCTGAATTAATTAAATAAAAATTATTTAATAATTTATTTTTTTTATTAATTTGTGCTACTTCTAATGCATCAAGAGAATAGTCAATACCATAAACTGTAATATTCGGATTATATTTAGCTATAGATATGCCTATACAACCTGATCCTGTTCCAGCATCTAAAATTTTCATTTCAGGTTTTAAATTTAGGCTATTGATATAATCAACAAGCAATTCTGTCTCTGGTCTTGGGACTAAAACACGATGATCAACATAAAAATCATCTTTATAGAAAGGTGTGTTTTGCAAAATATAATCTAAAGGAAATCCTTTGCTTTTTAATTTAATAAATTCTTTAATTAAATTTTCTTCTTTAGTTGAAAGGCTATATTCATCTATAAAAATTGATGTATCGCTTAACCCTAGTCTATCTTTTAAAAAAAATATCAGCTCTTTTGAAATGTCACTGTCATTTGGCAACATTTCATTAATATTCTTGGTGTAAAAACTAATTTTGGAATTCAATTATTCTGATTCAAGTTGAGAAAGCATTGCTAACTGATTCTCCGCTAATAGAGCATCGCATATAGATTTAATATCTCCATCCATAATTTGATCTAAATTATGTTGTGTTAACTTAATCCTATGATCAGTCATTCTGCCTTGTGGAAAGTTATATGTTCTAATTTTTTCACTTCTATCTCCAGTACCAACTAATATTTTTCTTTCACTAGCAATACTTTCTTGCTGACTTTCAATTTCTGCCTGTTTTAATTTTGAAGCCAATAGTGAAAGTGCCTTTTCTTTATTTTTATGCTGGGATCTTCCATCTTGGCACTCAACAACAAGACCGCTTGGTATGTGTGTTAGCCTAACAGCAGAATCAGTTTTATTTACATGTTGGCCTCCAGCGCCAGAGGCTCTAAATGTATCAACCCTTAAATCATTTTTATCAATTTGTACGTCTTGAACTTCTTCAACTTCAGGAAGAATCGCAACAGTACATGTTGAAGTATGAATTCTTCCTTGAGATTCAGTCTCAGGAACTCTTTGCACTCTATGAACACCCGATTCAAATTTTAATACTTTAAATACACTTTTACCGTTCAATTGAGCAACGACTTCTCTAAGACCGCCCTGCTCTGCTTGTTTAATATCAATCAAGTCAACATTCCAGCCTTCTCTTTCTGCAAGTCGTGAATACATTCTAAATAAATCTCCTGCGAAAATACCGGCCTCATCTCCTCCAGCTCCTGCTCTGATTTCAAGAAATGCAGAACCATCATCTGCTGAATCTTTAGGTAATAACATTAATTTTAATTCTTGTTCTAATTTATCTGGTTTATCTAATGATTCTTTTAATTCTTCTTCGGCAAGACTTTTTAAATCTTCGTCACCTGATTCAAGAATCTCATTTGCATCATTTATAGCAGCAAGAACAGAGTTATATTCATCAAACTTTTCAACAATTGGCTTTAAATCTGCAAACTCTTTATTAAGCAAAGTGTAGTTATCTATATCTTTAATAGTCTCTGAATCTATTAATAGCTTCTGGATTTCAGCAAGCCTTTCTTCAAGTTTTGAGAGCTTTGCCTTCATTGAATCATGCATTATCAATATACCTTTTAAACATTGACTCAATTACATGATTATCAATATTTTTAATATCTAAGACCTCATCTAAAGATTTATCTTCATATTTTATTATTGATAAATTCATTATCATTTGTTTTAAATCCTCTGCGGATTTAAACCTTTTTATCTCTTCGTCTGAAAGCTTATCTAAAAACGATTCTAATTTTATTTGAACTTTATCTTTAGTTATTTTTTCATGAATTGATTTAAGGGCATCCTGAGACTCAAGTACAATTATGTTAAGAGCTTTCTCAGCCTCTATTACTCTTTGACCATAATTGTCCTGCGTAATTTTTTCTATATCGTCAATTGAAAATAAATATGCTTGCTCTATATTCTTAATTTCTTCCTCAATATTTCTTGGGACTGCTAAATCAATTAAAAGCATTGGTTTGTTTCTTCGAACTTTAAGAGCTTTTTCTATAGAGCCTTTACCAATTAAAGGAAGATCAGTAGTAGCCGAGGCTATTACGATATCAGCAAACTCTAATTCTCTATGCAAAGTATTTAAAGATGATGGCACTATCTCATGATCATTATTTATTTTTATTATTTTTTTACTTCTATTTACTGCTCGAATATTAGTTATGCCTTTATTAATAAGCTCATCAATAATAGCGTGCGCCAATGATCCAGCTCCAAGTATAAGAACGTTTTGATTTTGAGGTTCCTCAAAGATATTTTTTACTAAATTTAACGACAGTCCACTAACAGATAATGGATTTAAGCCTATATTTGTTTGTGTTCTGACTTTTTTTACTATCTCGATAACTTTTTTTGTGTAACTTAAGAGACTGGGTTTAGCTATATCTGCATGTCTTGCAGCCTCTATAGCTTTTTTAAATTGTCCAAATATTTCTTGTTCTCCAAGTACTTGAGAGTCTATTCCTGATGCAACTTTACACATATGTATCAATGCATCCTGGTTTTCAAGGATATAAAAGCTTTCTTTTTGAATATGATTTATTTCAAAAAATATTAATGTTTCATTAAGAATTTCATTAACAAGTCCAGAATCAGCTAGAAAATAAGCTTCGGTTCTGTTGCAAGTAGAAACACCAAAAAAAGAGTCTATCTTTTCTTTAAATTTTTCTTTTAAGAAAGTATTTAATAAAATTTGATTGGACTCATTTATAATGAATTGCTCTCTTTCAGAAACATTTGAAGTTTTATGATTTATGCCAAATAACTGTAATTTCATTATAAAAAAATTTATTTATGTGCTTGTTTGTATAACTGTCTCTTGCTCAACTATTAACAAAGATAATAAATACAACGTTTATTCAGGCAAGTTGCTGGTTGAATCAAGCAATGTTGAACCAGTATCACTAAATATAGTTATAAGCTTATCTAAACTAGATTCTATTATACAACTTAAGAAGCCTTTTTATGGAAATGTCTTGATTATTGAAGCTAATGAGAACAAAAATTTAAACATAATGCCAACTAAAAACAGTAATCCTTTTTATATACCTGGTACTGTAAACAGAAATTTCAAGTATTGGTTGAGACAATGCCTTTCATCAAGAGGCTTTAATATTAATGAACTGATTGAAGGTTCATATTTTGATTTTACATGCAGCAGAAAAGACAATAAGGTAAATTTTTCTATCTCTTACCAAGAAAATTTAATTAACGGGTATTTAAACAAAAAATGAAGGTCTCAATAAGCTCGCCAGCAAAGATTAATCTTCATTTAAAAATATTAGATAAAAATTCTGATGGTTATCATAATCTGGATACTTCATTTCAATTTATTGATTTGTATGATTTTATGACTTTTGAACAAGCAAAAGATGGTATCTTGATTGATACCAATAACTCTTCATTAAATGCAAAAGAAAATACAATTTATAAGGCTGCAGTGTCTTTGCAAGAGCTATCTAAGAAAAATTTTGGAGTTAAAATTACAATTAAAAAAAATATTCCGATAGGTGCAGGTCTTGGCGGTGGTAGCTCAAATGCAGCTTCAACTATAATGGTTTTAAATAAGATGTGGGGCCTGAATTTAAACCAAGATCAAATGATGAATATTGGAAGAACAATAGGTGCGGATGTTCCATTTTTTATAAATTGTAAAAATGCATTTGCATCTGGTATTGGTGATATTTTTCAAGAGAAAGAATCTGATATTTCAAAATATATCATCATTGACCCTAAGATATTTAATTCAACACAAAAAATGTTCTCAGATTATGAGAAATCAAAAAAAAATAAAAATGCATTATTAAAAGATGACCAAAATTCTTTTTGGGGAATTTTTTTAAAGAGTAATCAAGAGGTAGAAGATTTTTATAAAAAAAATTCAAAAAAACATAAGATTTATCTATCGGGTAGTGGTTCAACCATGTTTATAAAATATAATAGTGATGCTCAAAAAGATAAAATTTTAAAAATAATTCCAAGTAATTGGAGATTCTTTTTAGCTAAACCATTACAATATTCGCCTTTAAAGGAGTTTGTGTAGTATTGGGGTGTAGCCAAGCGGTAAGGCAACGGGTTTTGATCCCGTCATGCGTAGGTTCGAATCCTACCACCCCAGCCAATTAAGAGGGGTAAAGAATGAGCAAACAAATCATAGATCTTTTCACTGGAACAGCAAATCCAGAGTTAGCTAATGAGGTTGCAAAAATATTAGATATTAAAATATCTAAAGCAGATGTTGGGTATTTCTCGGATGGAGAAATAAAGGTCCAAATTGAAGATAATGTAAGAGGTCATGATACTTTTATAATTCAATCTACATGCGCTCCTTCAAATAAAAATTTAATGGAATTAATGTTGCTTGCAGATGCTCTTAAACGATCATCCGCATCAAGAATTACAGCCATTGTTCCCTATTACGGTTATGCGAGGCAAGACAGAAGAGTTAGGTCTGCAAGGGTACCAATTAGTGCGAAAGTTGTAGCTGATATGTTTTATTCTGTTGGGATAGATAGAGTTTTAACTGTAGATCTTCATTCTGAGACAATCCAAGGTTTTTTTGATATGCCTGCTGATAATGTATATGCGACTAAATTAATGGTTGATGATATTAAAGAAAATAATCCAGATAATAATATTGTTGTAGTTTCACCAGATGTTGGTGGTGTAGTAAGATCTAGAGCTCTTGCTAAACAATTAAATGATGCTGATTTAGCAATCATAGACAAAAGAAGAGCTGCAGCAAACCAATCAGAAGTAATGAATATTATTGGTGATATTGAGGGTAAAGTATGTATAGTGCCCGACGATATAATTGATACAGCTGGAACACTGTGTAATGCTGCTAAAGCATTAAAAGATCATGGTGCAGCAGGTGTAAAAGCATATATCACTCACCCTGTGCTCTCTGGTCCAGCTATAGAAAGATTAAATAAGTCAGAAATTGATGAACTTGTTGTAACAAATTCAATTCCATTGTCACATGAAGGTGAAAAATGCAGTAAAATACGCGTCATTTCTTTAGGTGCGACAATTGCAGAATGCATCATAAGATTAAGCAATGAAGAATCTCTAAGTGAGATGTTTATATAAGAGGATATTATGAGTAATCAAATAGTTTTAAATGCTGAAACAAGAGAAAGAACTGGATCTAATAAAGCTAGAGTTATTAGAAAAGTTGACGGAATGGTTCCAGCAATAGTTTATGGAGATGAAAAAGAATCTTTAAATTTAAAGTTACATCTTAATGAGCTTACTAAAGCCTCTCAAAATGAGCTATTTTATACTCAGGTTCTTCTAATTAAAAATGGTGATCTTGAAGAGAAAGTTGTATTAAAAGAGCTTCAAAGAGATCCTGCTAAAGGCAAATTTCTTCACGCTGATTTTCAAAGAGTGTCTAGAAAAACTAAACTGAAAGTTGTTATTCCTATGAACTTCGTCAATGAAGAAGATTGTGTTGGGGTTAAGAATGATGGTGGCTTAATAACAAAAGCTATCAGAGAAGTTGAGATTATGTGTTTAGCTGGAAATATTCCTGAATCAATAGATGTAGACGTTTCAGAACTTGAATTGGGTGCTTCAATAAGACTTACCGAAATTGCTTTGCCTGAAGGATCGGAGATTCCTGGGCTTACAGAAGAAACTGATCAAATGGTTGTATCTGTTAATGCTCCTAAAGCTGTTGAAGAAGAGCCAGTTATTGAGGAAGGCGAAGAAGGTGAAGAAGGTGCTGCTGAAGAAGGCGCTGCTCAAGAAGGCGGTGAAGAACCAGCTTCTGAAGACTCTGCAGAAGGATCTGAAGAGAGCTAAAAATAGTGCTTAAGCTTTGCTTAGTTGGTCTAGGAAACCCTGGAACAAAATATAACGGTACTAGACATAATATTGGCAAAGAATGGTTATTAAAACTTAGTGAATCGCATTGTCCTGGCTTTATTACAAAAAGTAGTATTGAAGCAGATATAACCCACTCACAAGCAGAAGAAATCCTTTGGGTTATTCCTGACAATTATGTAAATAATAGCGGGCGGACTGTCTCTAAACTATTAAAGAATATCAATCTTCCTAATAATAAAATTATAATTTTTCATGATGATTTAGATTTAAATCCCGGAGAGGTCCGATTAAAAGAAGGTGGTGGTCATGGAGGCCACAATGGACTTAAGGATATCTTTGAAAAAACTGGTACAAAAGATTACTTTAGAATAAGAATTGGCATTGGCCATCCAGGTAATAAAGATTTAGTCTCTGATTGGGTTTTAAATAAATTTCATCCAACTGATAAAAAGTATGTTGATGAAGCTTATGATCTATTTAGCATGAACTTTAATACATTATGTGCTCAAGACTTTTCTAAATTACAAAAACAGTTACATACGAAATAATATGGGATTTAAATGCGGTATTGTTGGGCTTCCAAATGTAGGTAAATCTACCCTTTTTAATGCTTTAACTAAATCTTCAATACCTGCTGAAAATTTTCCTTTTTGTACTATTGAACCAAATGTTGGAAAGGTCCCTCTTCCAGATAATAGATTGAAGAAACTCAATGATATCGTAAATTCGAAGAAGATAATTCCAGCAAGTTTAGATCTTGTTGATATTGCAGGTCTTGTTAAAGGTGCCTCACAAGGAGAGGGTCTTGGTAATGCATTCCTATCCAACATTAGAGAAATGAATGCCCTGGCACATGTCGTGCGGTGCTTTGAAGATGAAAACATTACCCATGTTGATGGGTCAATTGATCCTGTAAGAGATGCTGAAATAATTAACCTTGAATTAATAATGTCTGATCTAGAGACTGTCAGTAAGAGAATATTAAAATGCGAAAAACTTCTCAAAACTAACGATAAAAAAAATAAGGCTGAACATGAAATCTTATTAAAAATTAAAAGCGAGCTTGATCAAGGAAAGCTTATCAATATTGAAAGTTTCAATAAAGATGAAAGACTAATTATTAGAAGTTTTCAATTGCTTAGCACCAAGCCAACGTTTTATATTGCAAATATTTCTGATGATAGATCTTCAGATGATGCTCTTAATAAATTAATAGAATTTGCAAATCTATCTGGCAATACAGTTATACCAACTTCAATTAAGATTGAGCAAGAGATAGCCATTTTAGATGAAGAGGAAAGAAAAGAATATTTAGAATTAATGGATATGGATGAACCTGTCCTAAATAAAATTATTTTTAAAGGATATGAACTACTTGGTCTTCAAACATATTTTACTGCTGGACCTCAAGAAATAAGAGCATGGACCATCAAGAATAATTCAACTGCCCCCAATGCAGCTGGAGTTATTCATACTGATTTTGAAAGAGGATTTATAAAAGCAGAAGTAATTAGTTTTGAGGACTACATCTCATGTAATGGAGAATCTGGTTCAAAAGAAAAAGGTAAATTAAGGTTGGAAGGAAAGGAATACATCGTAAAGGATGGTGATGTCATTCATTTTAAGTTTAATGTTTAAACTTAATGAAAAAAATATTGACTCTTGAATTCTAGGACTTATCATTCAACGATTGGCTATGTAGCTCAGATGGTTAGAGCACAGCACTCATAACGCTGGGGTCGGTGGTTCAATTCCACCCATAGCCACCACATATTTTATTTTTTCAAGTATAAAGCGATGACGAGTATTGAAATTAATGCCAGCAGGGCATTTTCTCCAAGCATCTGAAGAATTTCTGCTACATTTTTATAAACATCCCCTACAAATGGAGTCGTGGGACCAAATATAACTCCAAAAAGAAGAGAAACAGCAACTAATGGTATTAGTAATTTTGTAATTTTATTAAGAAAATCTGTAACTTTTTTTAAAGAATTGTTTAAGTTCATAATTTAAAATTAGGAAGGATCATAGACCCTTCCTAATATATAGAGTTTGGCTTATTTAGCAACTAGGCTATATAAAATTGCCAATACAAGCAATCCTACAACACCATTAGATGCTAGCATCTCAACTAAATCTGTGACGCCACCAATGACATCAAGACCAAGTACCGGGCCACCAAATACTATAGCAGCAACAATACCTAGACCTGCAAGTCCGATTACAACACTAGTTAGCTCACTAACTAGATTTTTTATCATACTCCATGCATTATCCATAATTATTCCCCCCTATTAGGTTTTTTATGATTTGCAATTTACATAAGACCACAAAAAAGGATAGGTTTCAAATTTTGTGAACAAAAAAAAACCGAAAATTTGACTTTTCGGTTTTAAAGATATACGCCTAAAAATGAGTTTATTCTTCAGAAATATTATCTGTTTCAGAGTCCTCTTTTTTTTCTTTTTTAATTAAGGCCTTGGCAGATAATTTCATCTTACCTCTATCAAAGCCTATAAGTTTTACATCGATTTCTTGTCCTTCTGATAGAACAGCACTTACATCCTCTGTTCTTTCATGTGCGATTTCAGATATATGCAGTAATCCATCTTTACCAGGAAGAATGTTAACAAATGCACCGAAATCTACTATTTTTACTACAGTTCCTTTGTAAACTTTATCTAATTCTGGTTCTTCTAAAATGCCTTCTATTATTTCTAAACATGCCTTCATTGATGACTGATTCTGACCAAACACAGAGACAGTACCATCATCATCAATATCAACTGTTGCTCCAGTTTTTTCTTGCATCGATTTGATAACTGCTCCACCTTTACCAATAATTTCTTTGATTTTATCTTTATTAACCATGAAAGTTTTCATTGCCGGAGCATTTTCTGAAAGATCTTTAGGTGCTGAAATAGCTTCATTCATTATTCCAAGAATATGAGTTCTTGCAGCTTTTGCTTTGGTTAAAGCAACCTCCATAATGGCTTCATTTATGCCTTGAATTTTAATATCCATTTGAAGTGCAGTGATGCCTGTCTCTGTTCCAGCTACTTTGAAATCCATATCACCAAGATGATCTTCATCACCTAGAATATCTGTAAGAACGGCAAAATCGTCGCCCTCTTTTATTAATCCCATTGCTATGCCTGCAACTGGACTAGATATTGGAACACCAGCATCCATTAGTGACAATGAAGTACCGCAAACTGATGCCATAGAGCTTGAACCATTGGATTCTGTGATTTCTGATACTACTCTCATGGTATATCCAAAATCAGATACGTCTGGTAAAACAGCTTTAATAGCTCTTTTTGCTAAATTACCGTGACCAATTTCTCTTCTTTTTGGGCCCATTGGCATTCCTATTTCACCAACACTGTATGCTGGAAAATTATAATGCAGCATAAAATTATCAGTTCCTTGACCTTCAATAGCCTCAATTCTTTGAGCATCTCTTGATGAACCTAATGTTGCAACAACAATTGCTTGTGTTTCACCTCTTGTAAATAAAGATGATCCATGAGCGCTTGGTAAAACATCGGTTTCAATAAAAATTGGTCTAACTGTATCTGTGTCTCGTCCGTCAATCCTTGGCTGATTGCTTAAGATATTTTGTCTTACTATATCTTTCTCAAGATTTTTAAACGCACCTAAAACTTTTCCTAATTGAATATCATCAGCTTCAGAATACGAATTGACAATATCTTCTCTAATTTTACTTATAGCCTCAGATCTCTCAGATTTAAGCTTTATAGTAAAAGCATTTTTAATTTGATCAGTATATTTTTCTTGTAACTCTGAGTAATATTTTGGAGATTCTTCATCTGGGGTAATAACCCAGTCTTCTTTTCCTGCTTTATCTTTAAGTTCCTTGCAAGCATTGATAACTGCCTGCATTTCTTGATGACCGAATAAAACAGCTCCAAGCATTAGATCTTCGTTTAATTCTTTAGCCTCTGACTCTACCATCAGGACTGCTTGTTCAGTTCCAGCAACCACCATATCAAGATATGACTCCTCTAGCTCAGCAAATGTCGGATTTAAAACATAGTTGCCATCTATGAATCCCACTCTAGCAGCACCCATAGGTCCATCAAAGGGGACTCCAGCAACGCATAATGCTGCAGAAGCACCAATCATGGCAGCTATATCAGGGTTTTGATCTTTACCTGATGACATAACTGTTGAAAAGATTTGAACTTCATTTTTAAACTCTTCTGGGAATAAAGGTCTTATAGGTCTGTCAATTAACCTGGATGTTAAGGTTTCTCTTTCAGTCGGCCTTGCCTCTCTTTTAAAAAATCCTCCAGGAATTACACCTGTTGCATAGAATTTTTCTTGATAAAAAACAGCTAATGGAAAAAAATCTTTTCCAGGATCTGCTTCTTTTTTTGCAACTACAGTTGTGAGAACAACTAAATCATCTATTGTTACAACTACTGCAGCTGTAGCTTGTCTTGCGACTTTATTTGTTTCTAATTTTACTAATTTGTTTCCATAGTGAAACTCTACCGATGTAGATTCTAATTTATTATTTTCCACGATTATCCTTTTTTATGTTTTTATAATTAACCACGAAGTTTTAATTGCTTTACAACCTCTTTGTAACTATCTGGGTTTTTTCTTTTTAGATAGGCTAAAAGCTTTCTTCTTAAGTTCACCATTCTAATCAACCCTGTTCTTGAATGATGATCTTTTTTGTGTGTTTTAAAATGACTTTGTAATTTATTGATATTTTCTGTTAACAACGCAATTTGAACTTCAGGGGATCCTGTGTCGTTGTCTGTTCTTTGAAATTTTCCAACAATTTTTTCTTTTTCGTTAGCTAAAAGTGCCATATTTATATTCCTCGATGTACTTATTAATAAAAATGCAAACCTCGTACAACTAAAGTAAGCGTGCGAATCTTATAACTAATCCAGCTATTAAACAAGTCGTTTTAAAGCTAGAACATTATTAGATACATTGCCAAGGCCTAGAAAGTTTGATGATAAATCATAAATTCTGTAGTCATTATCTTCGCAATTAATGTTTTTTAATTTGCCACCATTTAAAAATATCTTTAATTGATCATTTTGTAATTTAATATCAGAAAATGCTTTAAATGCCTCTTCAATAGATATTAGATTTTTTATTTCAACTTCTTCAGTATTTAATGCTTGATTAATATTAAATTTTCCTTGAGATACTCTTTTTAAGCCTGATAAATGAGCGCCACATCCAAGTTTTTTTCCTAAATCTCTTGCAATCGACCTAATATAGGTTCCTTTTGAGCAATGAATTAAGAAAGAACATTCATCGTGGTCAAAATTAAAATCTTTTATTGAAAAAACATTAATTTCTCTTGGTGGTTTTAATATAAAGTCTCCCTCTCTTGCATATTTATATAATGGTTTACCTTTATGCTTCAAAGCAGAATAAAAGGGTGCCATCTGCAATGACTGTCCAACAAATGAATTTAGAACTTTATGAGTATGTTCTTCAGTTGGGAGGTTGTCTGAAGTTTCAATAATTTTACCCAGTGCATCATCAGTATCGGTAGAACATCCAAGTTTTACTGTTGCATGATAACTTTTATCAGATTCTAAAAAATAACTAGAAAACTTTGTAGCCCTATTGGCTGCAATTACCATTAATCCAGTTGCCATTGGGTCTAGTGTTCCTAAATGGCCAACTTTTTTGAACTTCAAAGATTTTTTAATATTTTGAACGAGTTGATTAGAGGTTATACCTTTTTCTTTGTTTAAAAGAAAAAAACCATCCATTATTTTATATTCTTTAATAAGCTTTCAATATTATCCGAATATTCGATACTTTCATCAAACCTAAAATTTATAACAGGCACCCTCCTAATCTGCATAGTTTTTGAAAGTTTTGATCGAATCATTCCTGAAAATTTTTTTAATACTTTAGGGTTTATTTCACTTTGATCTTTAATTATAGATTCTCCGATAACTGTATAAAACACAGTGGCTATACCAATATCATCGGAGACTTTTACAGCAGTAATATTAATATTTTGAAGCCTAGGATCTTTTGTTTCTTTGTTGATGATTAAAGATATTTCTTTTTTTAGCTCGTCGCCAATTTTTTCTGCTCTCAATGATGACATTAAAACTTCAACTACATTGATTGTGCTTCTTCTTTGCGATCATAAACCTCTATCTTATCGCCAGGCTTAATATCTTTATAGTTTTTGATACCCATGCCGCACTCGGTTCCATTTTTAACTTCGCTCACATCTTCTTTAAATCTTCTTAGAGAATCTAATTCACCCTCAAAGATAACTATCTCGTCTCTAAGAACTCTTACTGGTTTATTTCG